>MPLU02060721.1_pt1 | contig 11883 bp, 9 predicted proteins | sample 1617381 | NCBI WGS metagenome assembly MPLU02 (sample SAMN05944801, study PRJNA350692) | marine metagenome | biome: marine; feature: ODZ; material: water; isolation source: 90 m water sample filtered on 0.2 um supor filter | place: Pacific Ocean | collected 2012-04-08 | depth 90m m | reverse complement strand
TTCGTCAAGCAACCTCGCTAAGACCTTTCACATGAATATTGGAGCCCCAGGAGGGAGTCGAACCCCCGACCGTCTGATTACAAATCAGATGCTCTACCGGGCTGAGCTACTGAGGCCTGTACTTCACAAGGGACAACCACTCTTGAACCCTATAGTCATGCAAACTCTGGGTGGGGTTGATGCATGACCCCCCCATCGGGCCTCGTGGGAGTCGGCGAGTCCGGGCACAAGAGGCTCAATACCGTTCTTTCCGCATGGGCATGCATAGCAGTGGGTAGCGCAATAGTGCTCTATTCTGGATCATCGCCCTTTGCACTGGCATTAGGGGCACCAGTCTCAATCGCGGGTGCGGTTCTGTTGGTTTTCGGAATTGGGATGAATGACGAGACTTCTGTAGACGAACAAATCATCAGTAGCTGGGAGCCAGAATCCGACATTATGCCTGATGCAGGTGGTCCGATGTACAGAATTGATACAACGCTGGTCGAACCAATCAGGACTTCAATACTGTGCGGTAGATGCGGTAACATACAATGGGAAGAAGGAGGTAGGCCACAGTTATTCGTTTGCCCCATCTGCGAAGTTGAATTGTGGAGGGACGAAGAAGAGTAGCTCACCATTCTTCGGCAACCGTCAAGTGGGAAACTCTACTCGAGAGGACGGGGATAACGTTGGAAATGGGCAACAACGAGCGATTAATGCTCAAACTCATGCTATCTGAACCATCCAAAAAATGGCTTTTAGATGAATTACTTTCAGGGATTGGATGGGAAGATCAAGTCCACGTGGCCGGTTCTGGAACCGCACTCTCAGATTTGGGACTAGTTTCCATTGAGGAGTCAATAGAAACATTAGTTTCTCTGGGGCCTGAAGGTGAATTGGCATTAGATGATGGACTCTTGGAATCCAGACTCTGGAGATGCCTTTCTTCCCTCCCTGAGTCAGATAGGACGATGGGAAGGTTATTCGAAGAAGGATTCGAACGCCATCAAGTAGGTCCGGGAATAGGTCTCTTGAAGTCTATTGGTGTATCAATAGACTCGGGAAAATTAGTGGCCACTGACGAATCCTTGCTAGGCGATGAAATTGAGATTAGGGAGAAATTCATTTCTTTGTTGTCAGACGGCCCGGTGTCCGGTTCACAACTAGATGAGTCGATGGTGAGCCACTTCCTCGGGAGGAAGGGCCTGATTGCCGTGGAAGAGAATATTTCCAGATCGTGGACCCTCACCGAGAAAGGATCTTCTGTAGACGTCACAACACTTGGTCACGTAGAAATGATTGGAGAGGTAACGCCAGAGTTGCTCCAGGGGGATGACTGGAAGGGTGCAATGTTCAAATCGTTCGATGTCAATTCTCCAGCACCGATTCCCTCGGGAGGAAGGCCACATCCGATGCAGGCATTGATTGAAAGAATTAGACAGGTTTTCCTAGAAATGGGATTTTCTGAGATCGAGGGTGATTTCATTCAGTCAGCAGGATGGAATATGGATGCTCTGTACATCCCTCAATCACACCCAGCAAGGACTATGCAGGACACATTCTACCTGTCCGAGCCAAAGAAAATTGATGTCGAAGAGCACTACCTGGATCTCTGGTCCAAGGTACACGAACATGGTCATGACACTGGGAGTAAGGGATGGGGTAGGCCATTCGATAAGGATGAGTCCAAGAAGGCACTTCTCAGGACACACACTACGGTGAATACCGTGAGGCACATAGCTGAAAATCCCAATGAACCATCCAGGGTATTTGGAATTGGGAGGGTTTTCCGCCAGGAGACCATTGACAGGACCCACCTTCCGGAATTTCACCAGATCGAGGGAATAATACATGAGAAAGACGCTAGTTTGCCGATGTTGATAACCACTCTCAAGACATTCTACTCAAAAATGGGATATCCGGATGTCAGGGTTCGTCCGGCATATTTCCCCTATACCGAACCTAGCGTTGAGGTGGATATACTGTGGAGGGGCCAGTGGCTAGAGCTCGGAGGCGCCGGAATTTTTCGACCCGAGGTCACAGAGCCGCTTGGCTCAGAGTGGCCGGTTTGTGCATGGGGGATGGGCCTCGAGAGGCTCGCAATGATCATACTGGATCTGGACGATATCCGACAGCTATACCAGCCCGACTTGGAGAGGCTGGGTCGGATGCCAATCCTCTGATGACAATTACCGCCATTGACAGTGCAGCTAGGATTGATCCGCCATTGGGCGGGACTAGGTTGGAAATTGCAGCTATGGCACTAGCCATATCCGATGACTGGCCTGGCGGACCTCCTCCGCAACCATCTGGAGGGGGGCCTATTCCCGGTCCCCAAGTTTCCCCATGGCCAGTGCAGTCAACGTCCCCTCCGCCGTTGCCCGTACCTCCAGACTCCATCACCCCTCTGTAGCAATTGATGAAGTAAGGAAAGCCGATGCCCCCTTCTCCATTGACCCATGTCGTGTGGTAATGGTAAATTCCATCCGGATAGTCGGGAGTGGCACCAAATTGTCCATTGCAGGAATCTAAGTCGCCCAGTCCGGAGACGTACTCGTAGTCATCAATGCCATTGTAGCCAGTCTCGCCATCCTTGAGTCTGTACGAAGAGGTCATCTCAGAAACCTCTCCATCGACATCCCAGCCAACGAATCCATAGATGGGATAGCCATCTAGGGCGAAACCAACGATCGGAGAATGGCTGGCGACGGTTCTGGATGACTCCATACTGTAGTCAGCCCATGTTTCTCCATTTTCCTCATCTGGATGCCAGTGCAAACAGTTTGAATCTGCGTGGTAGTGGTATTCTCCACCAGGTCCAGAGTGGGCATGGCATATTCCTAGCCACACATGTTGCCTATCTTCCTCGTATGCCCCTTCTTGCCCTGCAACTGCATCTCCTCCGGGACCATCCTCGGGCCCAAAGATAGGTACGCCATTTACCGCGAAAGCTACTGCTCCCCTCTCAGGAGCCATGGTGCAACCGTCAGTTGAAACTGAGGGATTGCATCCCGTCTGGTTGGTAGGTTCTAGGGGAATCTCCCAAACGTGTTCTTGGGCGCTGCTACAGCAACCGGGACCAGACTCAAGATCGTGGTTAGGGAGGCCATTGGAAATTATCTCTATGTGGGTCTCGTTCGTAGTGAAGCTGAGTTGGCACACGTGGTTGTCGAAACCACTAGTGTTGTAGTCATCAATGCCCTCGACTTGTTCCGTAGAGTCGCATAGGAGGATACCTTCCCACCATTCTTGGGAACCCGTTTCTACTTCCCCTGCTGGTTCGTCATACTCGCACGAGCCGTCGTCTTCCTCTGCGCCCTCATCGTAGTTGTTCGCCGCAGAGTCAGTGCATCCCTGTACAGGTGGCTCCGGAGGTTCAGCCACCACGATTGTGATGCTAACTCTATCCGTCGTCTCTGTCCATGTCCCACAAGTTGCCTCTAGGGTAACTGTGGTGTTTTCCTGGATATTGGTCAATTCCAATTCGTAATTCCCCTCGTTATCCAGTGGAAGGCCAAGGCTCGAATCTTCGATGTCTGCGGTACTCCACCTCAATTCACATGTGGTGATGTCATCATGAGCCACCAAGCCGAAGATAGGCGCATCGCCACCTCTCTCAATCTCGAAGGAAGTCGGAGAGGCAGTTAGTCTGGTTTCGCTTTCGTCGGGATAATGGACGATGAATGCCTTGGACCAAGAGGTCTCCTGTCCCAAGCTGTCGATAGCTACAACCTTCAGCGCATGGCTGCCTATGTCGAGGTCCGAAATATCGATGTTTATGGTGCCGGCAGGTCCAGGCGTCTTGGAGATATCCTCACCGTCCATGGTGATCAATAGGGAGAGGTCAGACATCGACTCGTCAATGATTGTGACACTAACGGAATCAATCGTTCCTATCAGGATTGTATCGGGGAGGTCCGAGTCGACCGTGGGAGCGTGATTGATGCCTTCGTCTTCAACACCGAAGAAAAGAACCCCTGCCATCACGCTGGTAATCATGAGTCCCGCTAGCATCAGTGATCTGGCGACCCCTCCGTCTTCCATGGACTCAATGCGGTAGCAATAGCATATAATCAATTAAGAGAAATTGTGCGAAATTTCTTGCAATACATCACTCATCAGCAAGAGAGGCGACATCTTGTAGGAATTCTCCAGCGTCCCATTGTATCCCCGAATATGCCACTCTCTTCCTCATTTGCTTGTCAAGAATGAAGGTGGTGGTTGAGTGACCAACCTCGTACTCTCCAAGGCTCTCGTCGTGAGGATTGACCGAGCCAACCGGGGAATCTCCGTCTTCGGAGCCTTCAGCTATGCAAGAAAGCCAGTCCCCACCAGGTCTTTCATAACCCTCATCACACATGCAGTGAGCACTCGAGCCAGAACCCATTATCCAGCCATGGTTGTTACAATCGGCCCCAGGTGGGGCTAGGCTCTGATTGGCATTGCTAGCCATCCATGCCAGATGAGTCCCCGGACCAATGTCTGTCGAACCTAGATCCCCTTCAAATTCCACCCACGTCTCGTTATCCACGTCCCACGAATGAAGGACCCAGCTCCAGGTGCCGTTAGATTCCCAAACTCCAATCTTGCCATTTGGGATATCGTAACTTGTGTTGGTTTCTGAGAGGGCGGATACTACGAATTCCGAGCCATTCATCCCGTAGCCCGTCATATCGTGCTGCAATGAAGAGTTGTCGGGATACATCACTACTAGTCTGTTGAGGTTGTCTTCTGGAGGCTGACTGGCAGCTATGTGCTCATTATCGACTACGACATTCCATGACCTGTAGGTCTCCTGTAGTTCGGAGACTGGCCCGGTAAGGTGGTGCCACTCGTACCCCCTGGATTCGGTCCACTCCGATAGATGGCCAATGGTATCCCTAGCAGGGTCAATTGTAATGGAGACCATTACCACCTGATCAGAATACTCTCCAAGATTCTTGTAGACGTAGTCCATGTTCGATGATATCACCAGACAAACATCTGGACAAGAGGTGTAGACGAATGCCACCACGATCACCTTGCCCCCATGATCTGAGAGTCTGAAAACATCGCCATCTTGGTCGAATAATACGAAATCAGGGGCATCAGGCGGATCCCAGTACTCCGTCCCTAGGATTTCGATAGTCTCCTCTCCGCCCCCCAAGCAGCCGGGTATGAGGATAGACAAGACGATCAACAATGCCTTGATTTTCGAAATAAGCCCCCCTCCTACTCATCAATTAGTAGCATCACGTCCTCTAATGCCAACTCAACGTTCCAGTCCATATCTCCCCACCAGACCCTCTGTTTCATCTGCTTGTCCACAATGATGGTTCCAGTCGTGTGGTCCACCCAATATTCATGGCTCCCGATGTGCTTAACCGAAACATCCCCCTCATCATCCTGCTGAGTCTCTAGTCCACATCCGTGGTCATCTACTTGCTCTCCTTCGGGCGTTTCGACACAAGTGTCAAATCCATCTGCAACCCCATCTCCATCTGTATCTTTGTCATACGTAGTAAGGCCCACATCAAACTCCAACCAAACATCCTCTAGATCGCTCAAATTACCCGTTAGGTGTGGCCACTCCAAGCCCCTTTGCTCCGAGTACTCCGCCATCACGGTGTGATTGTCAGTCCAGGGGTCGACGGTAATGCTGAGTATCTCAACGGTCTCGCCGTATTCCTCACCCAGAAGCATCCGTAAGTAGTCTAGATTCGCACTCACTATGGGGCAAATATCGGGACATCTGGTAAACAGGAAGGCGATCACGACGACTTTACCCTCGTACTGCGAGAAAGAGAAGTACTCTCCATCCTGGTCAATCAGACGGAAGTCCGATACGGGCACTGGGGGATTGATGTCCTCTCCGTAGAATATGTCAGACTCTTCGTTCCCGATGCATCCAGGAAGGGCCAACAGAAGTACTGCGTAATACGCCCAAAACTTACTCATCCGAACCCCCAATTTTACGCCTCGAAATTGCTACAGCAATCAAAACAGCCAAAATGACCAATGTCAATGTGCGATAATCCGAATCGCCACTGGGTGCACTCTCGTCTTGGTTGTTGTTGAAAGAATAGTCCATAGGTGCTCCGGACTCAGTGTGGTTGTCCAATACTATCGTTACAACGACTTCTCCCCACCAGCTGCCATTGGAGAAAATCTGAATCCCATAGGTTTCCGGGACATATTTTTCTGGATCCAGCCAGAACCTGCATTCGTCTTCTATCCCAGGTGAAGATGGGCCTGCTGTACACACTTCTTCTCCATAGGGCCCCTCCAAGGAAATGTTTCTCTCGTAGTCTACGACATTGTAGAAAATCAGTGTGTCATTCTGGAGGACCTGTGCTGATTCTGGTTGCACACTCTCTCCTCTCAGGATGAAGGCGAATGTGTCGGCCCCATGGGCAGACACGGTCGGGGTAAGTATCATCACGATCGCCAATGGAACAAGTATTCTCCTCATTCGTCACTAGCCTCCGCCGACCAAAGCGGGGGGTAGTTGTATCGAGGGTCATAGTCCTCGTCGAACTGCACAACGTAGATGCCGCTCACCATCTCCGAAATGAATACGAATCCCCGGGGGTCGTACTGCAGCCCCCAGTCGAATGGAATCATGCATGATGCCCAACAATCCGCCATGTCATAGCCAAGTGAGTTGGTTGGGTCTTCTATCCAGGTGGGACCAGCTGGAAGGTAGTACCCAAGAGTGTGCGTCGGAGCCAACTCTTCGATGCACTTGAATCCGCATTCGGGATCTGGAACCCCGTCTTTCCAGACGATTTCTTCCCATATCTTCCCATGGTCGGTCAACCAGTTACCTGCATGGTAGTGGGTCCAATAGACATGCCCACTGGTTCCAGTATCGCCATTGTGCGGGCTGAATATGTAGCCACCTGGGATGTAGTGCTGAGGGTGTTTGGAGCCATTAGCCAAGGTCCCCTCTCCTGGAAGCCTCCATTTGGATACGAGGAATGGCATTGTGGGATCAGTGGTATCTATTGTCCATAGGAATCCTGTGTGGCCCGGGTTGCTGCCGTACTCGGGAGCAATAATGGTGTAGTGGCGCCAGTTCTCTCCATACGTCACGTCTTCTGGCCCGGTGCCACATTCCGATGGCCACTCCGACTGGGGGTCGTACTCGCTAATCCCATTGCAAACCAGGTGGTCGTATGGAACTGCGTAGTGGATGTTATCGTTGCCCTGCTCGGCATCTAGCCATTCCTCGGGTGTCATATTGGCATGACCTCCACCGTCAGGGCCATACCATCCCGAGTCATCAGTGGGGCACCCCAGCCATCTACCGACTTCTGGCGGCCAGGATACTCCAAGAGGGTCTGCCACCGATGGAGGCTCACTAACGTCCACTATGCGAAGTCCCGCTCCCCAATAAGAGGCAATCAGCAGCCTCTGCTTGGTAATCGGGTGAACGAAGTACACGTGATCGTGATTGAATATCGAGCCACCGCAAGTGGTGTAAGGCTCGGGCGTGTATCCTCCCCACCTGAGTATTTCCCTGCTAGAATTATCGCCAGTAATCCAAGAGTCGAATCCATTGGGGACGTAGAATATTTGAGTCCCTTTGTAGAATGTTCCACTACTCCCCTCGACCATTTCCGGGTATGGATCGGCACCGAAAAGGAACAGGCTGCATTCCTCATATGGGTCAAAAGCGCCTTCCCAGTCGCAATAAACCGCTAGGTCCTGATTGTGGAAGCCGGCCGGTGGATTGTTCCACTCAGCTACCTTCACGGGACGTGTCTTGTCCCTTACATCGATTACATCAAGCCTGTTAGTGCCACTGTTCGCATCATCGTCGTTCGGTATCGGGTCCAGTTCGCTGTTCGTCAACTCGTGGTTTACAAGGACCCAGTTGTTGTCCTTCGTGACCTTGATGTCAATCATCCTGGCGACTTCGGCATAATAGGTGGATAACAGGATAATATTGTTCGGTTCGCTAATATCGAGAATCTCGAATTGGTTGTAGCTTGAGACGTATGCATAGCATCCACCAGTCCCATCGCCATATATCTCGCAGTCCTCGTTGAAATTGCCCTCGATAGCTATCTCGGAGTTGTCTCCAGGGGTCGGTGCTACATTCTTGAACTCCTCACTGCAGGGCCTACCGGCAGTATCGTCAAGCTCCGCAGGCGGTTTGACATTTCCATCGCAATTCAGGTTGTGGTAGTCGATAAGAACTGTATTTTCCGTCCATAGTCTGTGAGAAAACAGGTCACTATGGGAGTGATTCTCATCCTCGATCTCAGTCACTGGGTCAATCCAGCCGGAATTTCCTCCGTCATCACTCTCCGAATCACCCATAATTGACAGGCATCCGGAAAGCGGGGCTAGTACCATCAATCCAACCATTACCAAGCACGGACTGACCCGCATGCCCCGACGCGTGGGACCAACGCCTATCAAATTCCCCATTGCAGGGATACGGCCCCAAAGGGCCGTCACGCCCCAATAGGCGACCCATATGGCTTGTCAATGTCCAATTGTACGATGTATAGGCCACTTGTTATGCAGGACAAGTATGTGTAACCATCATGATATTCCGCAGCCCATATGAAAGGAGTCCAACCGAAATCATAGAATGCACTATCCAAGGGCGTTCCATCGGCACCATGAGGCAGGTGGAATCCAACCGTGGAATCCATGTGCACAGATGTCTTGTTGCCATCCGAGAGTCCGGCTAGCATAAGAGTCTCAATATCAATTACCCATAATCCAGCGTGGTAACTTGACATGTATATCCTGCCATCCCAAGCACCACCATGGCTATTGTCGGGAAGGCCGGGTAAACCAGTCTGGAAAATCTGGGTGTCTGCGTTATGGGGGCTGAAAAGTAACCATTCCTCGCCTTCAGGAATGTGATGATCCCAAGCAAATGGGTTCTCCCAACCATGGATCAATTCAGGCGTGAATCTTAGATTCCCATTGACCATTTCATATCCAGTCGTATCAAGGAGGTATCCCATGCCCGTCCCTACACTGGTACTCAGGACTTCAGTGGCGATAATGGTGAGGTGGCGCTTCCCAACTGGGTAGCCCAGGTGACTGGCATCGACCATGTCGTCAACCGGCTCCGCGTAGTGGATGTAGGAAGCCCGGCCGCCATTTTCATTGCTGGTGCAACCGCAGTCAATCTCACCATCGCCGTCGAAGTCTTCGAATTCCATCCATTGACCAACTTCCGGAGCTCTCCACAGGCAACCAGCCTGTGATCCCCCCGAGGCTCTGCACAATGTTCCGTGCCAGAGGTACTCTGTGAGGTCCTTGCCAGGGTGAGGTACGTCTGAAACGTCGAAAATCCTCAAACCAGCTTCCCAATAAGCCCCATAAACGTAGGTTCTGCCGAAACGTGGGTCATTCGAGTCTTCGCCAGGCCATGTTTGTACGGTCATATCGTGAATGTATATCCAGCCTCCCAATGTTGACTCCCAGGAAACTTCCGCTTCACCAACTTTCACTATGCGGGGAAGATCGCCATAAGCCGCGAAGTTCAGGTGTGCAATAGTAATGCCCCCGCACGCATCACCCTGGCCAACATCACATGATTCGTAGTCCGGATTTGCAACAAAGATGTACCACTCATTGTCAATCATGTGGGTGTAGAGATTGTGAGGCCCACTGGGGTGATCGACGTCATACCAAGAATCCACCCAACTTGGATTGGACTTGTCGGTGACGTCTACAAGGGTCACAGTGACCTGTGCAGGATCTTCCCAGGAGCCAACATTTGGGTCGGCTGCCCCGGGGTCGACAAGTTGATTCTGAACTATCACGTACTCCCTGGCGTTGTATTCCAGGTACTTGACATCGAGAACCTGGGTATTGGGATCGTAGTAAACCCCTGTCACAGTGGTGTTTTCTGGGTTGGTCACATCAACGATGTGCATCTCGGACCAGCCAGCTATGTATGCGTAGGTATTCCCATCCGGTGATTCCGCGACCTGAACCTCTGCGTTCCCCGGGGCGGTAAGCGGGTTGTAGCTAATCGGTAGAATGTTGTCAGTGTACAACTGGTGCTGACTGGCGTTTCGGTGATCGTGACCCTCTTCCTGCATCAGTGGATCTGTCATTACTTCAATGATTGTTGCAGTCTCTTCAGACTCGCTCATAAGCGTAATCGATGCTACAAGGGCCACCAATAAGCACCCAGCAAAGGCTAGAGCCAGCCCCAATTTCCCGGAGTCCACGAGGTACGCGACAATGGCGGTCATGTTGAAGCCATCGCCCCCCTCGGCCAACCATGAGGTCATGCGAGGCGTTAGCGTCTATTCTGGCAATCATCCTTCTCGCTACTCCCGTCATGGCGCACGAACCGAAGGAATATACCATTCTAATGAAGGATGATGGAGTAACTCCAAACGGAGTTCAACAGGGAATACTCGTCACCACCGACTATCTGTTCTTCTACAATGTAGACATCAGAGAGAATACATCACACAGGGTTCTAATTGACGCAGACTCGGATGGAAACTACAACGGTTCTGATGACATCTCCACTGCTTGGCTCTATTCTTCCTGCGAACTAAATGAGACAGGCCAGAAAGAAGACCCAGAATGTGAAGTCACGGAGCTGGTATTACTGGATCCATCCAATGGATTGCTCCCTGGAAACATTTCCATGATGCATCAGATAATGCACAATGGAAACTCGTCCGAGTCAGTGTTCGTAGTGACATTTTCCTCTGATTTCCATGCGACACAACCGATACAGAATGATGATTCTGGTGGGGATGCCGATTCTGAAACCAATGACTCCCTGCTTAAGCTGGTATTGTTGTTCTCCCTGATGGGGATGGCCGTGACACTACCAAAACTACTTTCCGAGAAAAAGTGACGACGCCTCACAATGGGTGGCCTCAAGAACCCATGACCTCCCCGATGACTCAGGGGCGCTTAGCTCAGCTTGGAAGAGCGCCTGGTTTGCAACCAGGCGGCCGGGGGTTCAAATCCCCCAGCGTCCACCATAATCGAGCAATGTCGTGACTAACGATTTGCCCTGATGTCCAACATTTGATTGAGTATCTTGAGCAGGCCCCTAAGGGTCACTTCACTGATTCCTGCCACTTTGCAAACATCGCTCTGGGTACGCGGCGAGCTGCTGTCCTGCGATGTCTTGTACAGGAGGACACCTGCAATCCCAGAGGGCTTCTTGCCCTGCCATGAGAGGTCATCTTTCACGAGGTCCCAAGTTTCTCTTACATTCCCCAGGACAACCGGTGGCAGACCGAGGTCAGAGTGAAATTTCTCAAAGTACTCTTCTGGTCCAGTTATGTGATGGGCCCCAAGGGTTCTCGCTACGAGCCTTATTGTTCGCTTAAGCTCCTTAATCTCGACCTCTTTGATCATGTCGAATGAATCCGCAATCTCCTCAATCTTCCTTGGGATCTCCGCCTCTCTAGCCGCTACGTAGACGCATGCAGCAGATACTCCTCGAATACTCCTCCCAGTAACCAATCCCCTGTCTACTGCGTGCCGATACAGGCCAGCAGCCTGTTGCTCAATCTGTGGAGGTAGATTGCCCCTGTCTCGGATGAACTGCATGGCCTTGGACAGGTTCCTGCTACGGCTGTCCCGGGTTTTGCTTCTCTGGTCTATCCTCTGCCTCCTTCTCCAGTCACGGAGTGCTTTGCCCGACATCCCATGTCTCTTCGCAGAGCCAGAAGTTAGATCTGAACGCCTGATCTCTGTCGATAGCCCCTTATCGGAAAGTGTGAGTGTAGTGGGTGCACCAACCCTGCTTCTATCATCTCCTCCCGAATGGTTGGTCCATTCTGCGCCCGGGTCAATCATATTCTCAGCAGCGACATAACCACAGTCAGAGCAGGACGTCTCCCCCCTGATGTCATCGTTATCCCAAGAATTGGAACCGCAGACCCTACAAGGACCGGTCACTGACTC
>MPLU02313690.1_pt1 | contig 11928 bp, 12 predicted proteins | sample 1617381 | NCBI WGS metagenome assembly MPLU02 (sample SAMN05944801, study PRJNA350692) | marine metagenome | biome: marine; feature: ODZ; material: water; isolation source: 90 m water sample filtered on 0.2 um supor filter | place: Pacific Ocean | collected 2012-04-08 | depth 90m m | reverse complement strand
TAACACGGATCTCCCACGTGCAGCTCACCACTTGCACGAGTGTGCACCACCTCCGTCTCGCACGCCAACTCTTCAAGGGAACGCAACTCACGTGAGATGGCCCGTACACGCTCCACGTCGTGTTGTCGCATCGCAAACTGCAGCTGCAGCTCTAGCACGCTCCGGGCTTCGTTCGAGGATTCGTGCTCTCTTCCGTGAGTAGGGTGCCCCTGCGCTTCCGCTTGGCCTCTCTCATTCATTGGAGTGCCCAGGAGGCGCTTCTGTACGCACCGAGGGGGCGCAGCGAGAGGATCCAGCTGCCAGACCAGACTGAGATCGCGCTTGCGGACCAGTGAAGATATCGCCATGGCGGTATCGCCGATGCCCATCATCGAGGAAGCGGTACGTGTCAGCTCGAGAGGCATCCTGGAAAGATTTTCTCGAGGCAGTTCGAGGTTTCGTCGGTTTTGTCAGTCCATCAAGTGTCCATCATCGCATCATCTGTCACGACCACCCACGAGCGTCATCGATCGGCCAGGTAATCAGCACGAGGTCTCGGCCCCAGGGCGCAGCACGAGGCCACGAGCGCGTCGTCGATCGGCCCCAGGGCGCATCGACCCACGCCAGACGGAAGTGACCCTCCGACACGAGCTATCTGCGTCGGACGCGACCCGAACCGCCTCCGAGCACGAGCGATGTCGAGTGGGCATGAGCTCGAGCAGAAGGTTGGACGGGTACTCGATTGCATCAGCAAAGGCGCAACCGCGCTCTCTGAAGCAGGTGCCACAGTGTACGCCATGAGCAATGCCATACAGAAGCAGGGCATTTCCAACCTTCTGCAACCCGAATCATGGAAGCAGAACGCCACGCTTCCACGAGCTGCTCGTGGACACGCGCCACACGCGATGACGCTATTTGAGCCGAGGGATGTCGAGGAGAAGCGCGCCGTCCTGCAACTGCGACTAGAAAGGGCCATGCATGAGCAAGACGCGTTTCGTGTACAGCAACTCGCGTGGGATCTCGACGAGTTGGAAGGAAAAAGCCCTGCCGATCGGCAGGGCGTCAGTGCGGCGCACACGATGTCGGCCGCGTTCCACATGGCTCCACAGACCGTGCCGATGCACACCGAGCCCACCAAACCAACACGCACAGCGAATGCTGCACCTGCGCAGGGTGTGGCGCGCTTCGAGAATCGCACACCACAGTCGCCCTCAAGCACGGCACGCATGCCAAACGTACCAACCACCGATGGGATCCCACGAGCTGGCTGCGCTCCATCTGCGCCATGTGCGGACTTTGCGTACCCACACGGCTGTTTCCATCCCTGCCATCTTCATGCCCATCGTCTCCACGTCCCAGGATATAGCTGTGGGGACGGGTATGCTCAGTGCTCCGCCATTCCCGACGGCTTTGACCACGAGGCGGGTGGTGCAGCTGGCCGGGCAGAAGCCTCGATGCCCTGGTGTCAGTGTGCAGCCTTCACGCACAGGCCTGGCTTGGTGTGCACGCCACTCGCGTCGCCGCCGTTCGCCGTGTCACACACCTCGGAGCTCCGCATGATGGGACCGCATGCACAGGAATCGAGCATGGCGCACTTGCGCATGGCGTGCATTGCTAGGTCAAGCCTGAACGGGGTCAACCTCGACGAGCCGCGTGAGGAGGGAAGGGGTGTCACAAGAGTGCGCGAGGCAGACCCCCCCCGCCCTTCCGACACAATATACAGCTCCCCGTCCGAGGCACTCAAGCCGTTTGGCTCGATCCACTCGAGCGGTACAATCTTCTCAACTGGTTCCTCCAATGCTACCTTCCTACCGAGCCGTTCGCTTCATGAGCACCCATCGATCCATGAGCACCCACTGTACAGCATGCCAAGCTCGTTAGACACCCACTCGGTCATCAGTCCAACATCACTCACCGCCGTGGCTACGTCCCCATCTGACGGCATGCTGCTCCTGGAAATGCGTGCTCCGGAAGATGGTGGCCACCATGTGGAGGCGGTGCAAGGGCACCCCGCCGAAGCTGCCGCGCAACCGGAAGATGTCGAGGCAGACCACAAGGAAGATCGTGAGGAGGCAGCTGGCTCACCGCTGAAAGACATTTATGAGGTGGAGGCCGTGTTGGACATGCGAGAGACCGCCGACAAAACGCGGGAGTTTCTGATCAAGTGGAGAGGGTGGGGGCCGAAGTGGAACAACTGGGAACCCGAAGAGCACATCCTCGACCGAAGGATGCTACGCAAGTTCAACAAGAAGCGCTCAGCTGAGCCTGCGCCACCACCACTTGAGGATGCAGACAGTGTCATCATGCACAGCAAGCGCCGCTGCGCGAAGCAGGCGGCGGTGAAAGCGCGAATGGCAGCGCGCACGGAGAGCAACGATGACGTGCAGTGAGGCGAAGCATTGTGCATGCTCTGCGCTGGAGGCATAAAGTAGGTATAGGTCCGCTCGTGTGCCAGGGAGCGAGTGTCTTGACGATATGCGGATCGGTCAGTGTTTGTAGTTTGATGGTCGGTCGCGCCACGTCGCGGCGCCGTGCGGTGCCGATACGTGCTCGCTAGAGTGTACAAGTAAAGCATCGTCTCGAGAGTGCTGACTCACAAGCTGACGCACATCGCCTGGCTCCAGGGATTTCGACGCAACCGTGAAAGACGCTGAGCAGAGCGATGCACCCATGGTCTTACCCACGACGCCCTGTGTGATGGTACGAGAGCTGAATAACGGGCGTAGAGGAGCGGTAGCTAGTGAACGGAAAATGTAATGGGAAATCCCGTCGCACTCCCGTCCTAGCTCCACCGTCAATTGCCTACCTTACGGGCCAGGGGTAACGGGGGGATACGGCTTTATGGCTGCCGATGAGCGATGTTACTCACCACCTGTGACCACCCCGTGGCCACCCCGTGGCCACCCCGTGGCCACCCCGTGGCCACCCCATGACCACCCCGTGGGACCACGCCTCCACGCCACCCCGTGACCACCCCGTGACCACCCCGTGACCACCCCGTGGCCGTGCCCGCTGCCTTAGGCTTAGCGCTTAGGCTTAGCGGAGCAAGCTGTACTGTATACAGTAGCTAATAGCGTACCCACAACTGCTCACTATGATGTGGTAGCCTGGTACCCTCGCTGCACGCTGGTACCCAGCTCCAAGTCTCAGGGTCAGGCTCACCTCAGCGCATCCCACATACATACCCTGGCCTGTACCGTACAGTACACACTCCACCACTCCCAGCTGTCACGAACCGAGCTTGGCCACCACCGCCTCCGCCGCCTTGCGCACATCCAAGTCGTCGTCGTTGAGCCTCTCCTTGATGGCGGCGGCATGCTGCGCAAGCGCCTCCGGCTCGAGCTGGCCCAGCGTCTCCACCGCCGCCCTGCGCACTTCCTCATCGGAGTCCTCGAGCTTGGCAACGATGGCGGCGGCGTGCTGAGCGAGCGCCGCCGGCTCGAGCTGGCCCAGCGTCGCCGCCGCCGCCCGGCGCACGCCCCATTTGGAGTCCTCGAGCTTGGCGACGACAGCGGCGGCGTGCTGAGCGAGCGCCGCCGGCTCGAGCTGGCCCAGCGTCTCCACCGCCGCCTGGCGCACGCGCCAATCGGAGTCCTCGAGCTTGGCGACGACGGCGAGCACCCGCTGCTCGGCACTCTCCGGCTGTAGCTTGCACATGGCCGGCGTGGCGGCGATGAGCACTCTCTGCTCCGCCTCCGTTGCCTCAAGCTGCACGATGGCCGATGAATGCTGAGCGAGCGCCGCCGGCTCGAGCTTGCCTAGCGTCGCCGCCGCCGCCCGGCGCACGCCCCATTTGGAGTCCTCGAGCTTGGCGACGACAGCGGCGGCGTGCTGAGCGAGCGCCGCCGGCTCGAGCTTGCCCAGCGTCGCCGCAGCCGCCCGGCGCACGCCCCATTTGGAGTCCTCGAGCTTGGCGACGACGGCGGCGGCGTGCTGCGCAAGCGCCGCCGGCTCGAGCTCGCCCAGAGTATCCACCGCCGCCATGCGCACGTCCTCATTGGAGTGCTCGAGCTTGGCGACGATGGTGGCGGCGTGCTGCGCAAGCGCCGCCGGCTCGAGCTTGCCCAGCGTCTCCACCGCCGCCTCGCGCACGTCCACATCGGAGTCCTCGAGCTTGGCGACGACGGCAGCGGCATAAGCAGGCAGCTCCACCGCGCCAAAGCCAGCAACTTCATCCGACATATCTCGCAGCGCGTTCAGCGCCTCATACCTGTCATCGGCATCGGGGTGTGCCAACTCCGCCACCAATGCCAGCCCTCTCTCGCTCGTGCACCAGACGGGATGCTTTCGCCACGCGGACGTTGCCTCGCCCAGCATCTGCCGAGCGCGGCGGCGCCAGGCGGCGGAGACGGACTTGAGATTGCGCAGGGTGCGCGCATCGCACAACGCAAGGCATGCCATCGTGTTGCCCTCGTCAGGAATGCCAGCGTCCATGGCAAATGAAGCGCTGTGCGTAAGCGCCGGAGGCTGCACTGCTCCCGGCTCCTCGCCTCTGGGAGCGGAGAAGAGGGGCTCTGAGCGAGCGTTGTCCTTGTCTGTCTGGCTCAGGTCGTCGGAAGCGTCGAGCAAGACGCGCAGCGCGACTGAATCCTCGCAATCGCATAGGTACTTCGAGATTCGCAACGCCAGGATCGATGCGGGCAGCGGGCAGTCTAACCAGCGCAGGTCGCCCAGCAGTTCCGCGACCTGAGCAAACTCATCACAGCCCAGGGAACGTAGCATCGCCAGCCCCCGCGTCGCAAGTTCGTCGCTCGTTGCGCGAGAGGGCTGGATGCCGTCGGCCACCAGCGCCGCGCGATCTGCAACGCCATCGAGAAGCACCACCGTTGCCTCCAGAAGCCGTACGACACGTTGGAGCCCTGCGCTTGTCAGCGGCACGGCGCTCCCACCGAGCACTGGCACTGGACCACCGGCGTCGTCGCCGACAAGCGTCACACTCACCTGGGCCGCTTCTTCGCTCAGCTCGTACTCGTCGTTCTTGTCGGAGAGCAGCCGTCGTGACATCGCGTGCAACCAGCAAAAAAATCACTATCTTGTGTTGACGAAGAGGGAAGAGGTGCGATCGAAAAAATAATCGGCGGGCGCCAATTGATGAATGAAACACTTTGCCACGCGTCACCCAAAACAGCCCCCAGCGTCCCTGCGTCCCTCTCACGACGTCAATCGCGTGCTGCGCTACATCAAGGACCACGTCGACTTGGAGGCGGAGTTGGCCAAGCTGCACGACATGATCACACATGAGAAGTGGGCGATGATGCTGATCTCGCTCAACTGTGTAGGCTGGCCATGCGCGCACGCACCTTCTCGCGGTGCAATGAGCACAGCCAACATGCCGCGCAAGCAGCGCGCCCAATGGCGGCCTCGCCGCGGCCTTGTGTGCCATCTTTGCTACAGCACCTGTGCAGCACGCGCATTTTAAAATAAAATTCCCCACCACTAGAAACCAGAGCCGTTTTACTGGGACTCTGTCGTACTCCGTAGAACTTGAAAGCCTCTTCTCGCGTCTCGCCATCTCGGGCCCACGCTACCTGCCTGCGTCCTGCGTGCGTGATGACAGCCGAAGCGGACGACTCCGACGATGAGGTGGACGACGAGGGAATGGACGATCCACTGGTGCTACGTGGCCTGCTGCAGTGCCTTGGCATTGGTCTCTTCCACACCATCAGGTACGTCCTGGATGTGCTCTTCACACCACGCGTTGTGCAGGTGGTGTGTCGCCAGGTCGAGTCAATCATGCACCGTATCTGGGCCGCAACATGCTGCGCACCCATGATGTGGCTCCTCTTGCTGCACCTCTGGAGCTCGCTCGACTATAGCATCTTTGCCATATCTGCACGTTGGGCACTCTGGTGCTGTATCCTTCGGGCGATGCTCACCACACTCATGGATGACACCATGGTGGTTGGGCAGCTGAGGAAACGGCACGTCTGGGTGCCACTCGCATGGTTGGTCACATTCATGCGTGTATCAAGCGGCCGAGAGGCACCACGTCGAACTTGGCAAAGTGGGCATCGCCACCACCTCTGCCGTACGGTGCCATGGGTATTGCGCCTCGGCGTACTCTCGACGAGCTGGCCCACGCTCCACACATTACCCAGAGCACACTTTCAGGAACACCTGTTCGATCCACCACAAATGCCTCTGGCCTTCGAGCCGGAACCGCAACAGCAATTCAACCCACCGCCGCAGCACTTCGACGTACAGGCCTGCACCTCCTTCACCGGCTTCCCGGTCACCTGCGAGGAGCTCCGGCGCATTCGCGAGTTCAATAGTGAGGTGATGCCGCACATGCGCAACACGGGTTATCGTGGTATTCGCAAGGCCATGAATGAACGCGGTTTTCATGGGCACACATGGCACGTGGGCCATGCGTGTCCGGACCCCTCCAAGAAAAGCATGCGCAACGAGGAGGACTTTGGGTGGAACCTCTTCGCGCAGCATGCAGTCGACAACGCCAACCTGGGTCACTGCCTTGTGAGCTGCACTGAGGCGGAGCAAGTAGGTGCTTATCACGTACGCTGTACGCACAGTGACCACTGTGTACAGACCTGCACCGCAGGCGAATGACGACTGCCTGTGTACAGTTCGTGGAGTTCATGTAGATGGGGCCGCGTGGCGTTCTCGAGCGCGCCGTGCGATGAGGCGGAGAACTGGGGGGCTCGCGCAAAAGGACACACGCATGGTACTGCTGGCGCATGAGAGCATGTGGTGCGTGGTCGATGTGCGCGCGGCTGCAGTCAGCACACAGCAGTTGCCGCATCTACATTACTGACCTAAGGTCAATTCACTTTGACCTAGGCCGAATAATTGTCGTTGCAGACGGCGGCGCGGGCCGAGAGGGCCTTGCAGCTGCCCGAGCTTGTGCCTCGAGTACTCCCTAGACGAGTATACAATTAATCAGCCGTTGATGAACCCGCCCTAGAAGTGGCCCAAACGACCGGCACAGCTTTTCCCATGCCGGCTGTGGCAACCCGCCCTTGTCAGGCCAATTGTATGTATGTATGTAATTCTTGGACCAACGGCCCCGCCCGAAAGCGTCTACAAGGAGAGGGACAGCAGGGCTGGCAACAAGGCGTACGCCACGCCACATACACACCGTCCCAAACAGGCAACCCGTACCCGGTACCCCCCCCTTCCCCCTAGGCGGCATGGGCTGCAAGGCTCGTTCGAACCCTGCGACGCATACCAGGCAGGCCACCCGCCGCCACCGGCAGGCCACCCGCCACCACCGGCAGGCGTGTAATGTTCGAGTCATTTTGAAGCACCCCGTGCCCAGACATAGGGGGGGGTGCTTCAAAATGACTCGAACATAAAAGTATGTTAATCAAAAAAGCTCCCTGGCACCCAACGTGATGACCGTGCAATCAACATCGCACCAGGCGCCCCCCAATCAGGCATGGCGTCGCCATCAACGTCGCCCATGCACCTGCCCTTGCGTGCCCTGTGGTGCTTGGACGCACGTGCCACACATCCTTACAGGACGCCCCTTCGTTGTGGCAGACATGCCCAAGCACACCGCAGAGGACAATGAGAGCAGTGACTTCTGGAAGAAGATGCGGTACGGTGCCGCGGCCGCGGTGACACTGGGAAGCGGGATCTACGCCGCCGCCTCGGTCCTCAAGAAGCCGGGTCTCGTCTCCAACATCGTTGACGATGTCAAAATCGCCATGCACGCCGCCCCGCAGCTCCTGCAGCCGGAGCAGGTGGCACCGAATGTGCCGATGCACTCTGCAGGCGATGAGGAGGCTCGTGCAGTGCTCAACATGCAGCTGCAGTTCGCTATGCAGCACCAGGATATGCAGCGCGCCCAGGACATCTCGCGGCAGCTTGACCAGCTCGATGGCGGGCGTGCCCGCACCTCGCCTCATGGCAACGGGCCGATGGATGCCAACTTCCTATCCAAAACTGTGACGACACACTCGAGCACACAGGCATCTTCCCAGCCGCCTTTGCAGCCGCCTTCGCAGATGCCTTCGCAGATGCCTACGCCGGCCAGCATGCAGATGCCCATACCGACGGGTATGCAGATGAACGTGCCAGTCAGCATGCAGATACCCATGCTGTCGACCAACACGCAAGTGGGCATGCAGGCACCCGATTTGAGCGTCATGCAAGGGAAAATCGAGGCAACTGTGAGGCCACCATCCTGCAATGCGACTAAGCCTGCTGGGCCACAGCTTTCCCCTCGCCAGGTAGCGACGCTTCAGCTCAAAGGTGGCGACATCGTCGAGGCGTTGGACCCCGTCACGGGTCAGTGGAGCCCCGCGATCATCCACACCATTGCAAAGAACGGGCTCATCGAGGTGCGTTGGAACGACCCCGGTACCGACGCCAATGGCCGCCCATTCCATCCGATCGGCGAGGTGTGGGCCGAGCAGATCCGTGTGAAGCACCGGAAGTCGCCGACTCTCATGATGACCGGTGAGCCACGGGCCGATGACGATGAGGTCATCACACCACCGGATGGCTTGCAGATTGGCGACAATTGCTTCGCGGCGGGGACGGTGATCGAGAAGAAGTGGTTCCATGCAAGGCTCATTGGCATCCGTGTTCGCTTGCCACCGATGCGTATCGAGTACGTTTCCACACTCGACGGGCAGACCAACGAGCTTCTTCTTCCCTCGCCCCGCAAGGATTACGTCTACTTCGAGCAGATCCGCCGCAACAAGCCGGAGCAGACTCCCGAAGCACTGCAGACACGGCGTGTTGTGCGTGATGAGAAGGCTGAGAAGACGGGAGCGGAGACCAAACAGGAAATGCAGGCTGAGAAGACGGGAGAGGAGACCCAACAGGAAATGCAGGCCGCTGAGGCAGCACATGAGGATGACGTCGTTATCACCCCCGACCTGATGTGCTCCGTATGCGAGCGGCCCGATGACGAGTCCAAGATGTTGGTGTGTGACTGCAAGAGTGGGTATCACACCTACTGCCTCAGCCCTCCGCTTGATGGAGTGCCTGAAGGTGACTGGCATTGCCCGAGCTGTATGAAGATGCAGTGAAGACGGTGTTGCTTGAGAAGGAACAGCATGCCGCCGCTGCACAGTGGACTCTCTACAAGGAGGAGCACTATGCCTGTGCCACTCTGCAAGAAAAGTGAGTGCACATGGGAGCGGAGGTGCAACCGGCATCTTGCTGAACCGGAGCGCTGAACTGGAGAGTAAGGAGTGAGGAAGAAGACTAGCGAGGGGCCTGTGCCACTCTGCATGAAAAGTGAGTGCACATGGGAGGGGAGGTTGCTGAACTGGAGAGCTGAACTAGAGAGTAAGGAGTGAGGAAGAAGACTGGCGAGGGGAGCTACGCATCATGTGAATGGCAGCATGTAGCATGCAAGAGCACTGGTCGCATCTAGCACGCGTATCGGGGTGCGGTGATGTGGAACGGTTTGCACCGGACGTGGTTGCGGGGTGGTCGGGCGCAGTGAGGTACAGGCTACAGGCCAGGGTGTGTATGTGGGATGCGTGGAGGCGTGGTCCCATGGCGCACGGGGTGGTCACGTACCAGTGTGCAGCGAGGGTACCAGACTACCACATCACAGTGAGCAGTTGTGGGTACGCTATTAGCTAGTGTATACAGCTTGCTCCGCTAAGCCTAAGCGCTAAGCCTAAGGCAGCGGGCACGCGCACGGGGTGGTCACGGGGTGGTCACGGGGTGGCGTGGAGGCGTGGTCCCACGGGGTGGCCACGGGGTGGCCACGGCTCACGGGGTGGAGTCATGGGGGTCGGGCGCGATGATGGCCCACGCTTCTCGCTGGTCGAAATGGTCACAGTGACTGTGCATGCCAAGCGGCACGTTTACAGCTGTAGCAGAAGGCCCACAGGCGAGCGCGGGCCATGGACGGCTCCCGGACGACCGAGCGCCTTTGCCGACGTGTTTAGTTTTCCGTCCTGAAAAGGTTAAGTACCGTACTTAGAACTTACTACGTAGTAGATGTTACAGCTGTCCAGCTGTATGACCCCCCACGCCAAACCGACAGTTGAGCGAGATGCGGCACTGCATGCACCCCTGCTTGCACTTGGCCTTGGACTGCTCGATCACGAGCGGCAGCCCGTGCGTGCACTCCCACCGCACATAGCCGTTTGCATCCCCCCCCCCGGCATTGCCCAGACGTCCCCTGGCGCCAGTGCGAACCACCATGCCTGCACGATCTGGTTGTCCTCGTACTCGCAGATGACCACCACGCCATCTCCACGCACGTTGATCGTCGCCACGTCCCTTCCGAAGCCGTCGCCGTCGGCATTGTCGCAGTGCTGCCGAGTAGGGAGGCATTCGCATTAGGGAGCAGCGAGGATGGGAGGCGAAAGAAAGTGCGCACTTGTGGATAGTGCGTGTGCTGGTAATTCGCCTGTATGCCGCGCAGCGGCGACAGCGAGAAGCCCACGTGCGCCGCCACTTGCATTGCCAGCGATGGGGTACAGGCGGCACGCAATGGGCAGTCAGCGAGGTCGGCCTCCAGTGCCTTGCGCGAGACGCCATCGCCGCCGTTGGTGACGCACTCAACAGCGGCGGCGTCCAGGTCGAAGAACTTACGCCTCGAGAGCGCTATCTTCGAGTCGCCCGCCTTGCCCCACGAGAGAGTGCGTGGCATCTGTGTGAGCTCGACCTGTAGCCGACCCAACTCGTCGCCGCTAAGGAACCGGCGTGCACAGCGCAGCGACGCGCCCATTTGCTCTCTGGCGGCCACTGGAGCCACGACATCGTACGGCGGCGCGTCTCGGAAGCGCACCTCGTCGGCCCAGAGTGCATTGTGGAACCTGCGCCGCTCGCCGACCCAGGACACCAGCTCCCGCCGCAGACTGCGCTCACGTCGAGGGTCGGAAACGGTGACCGCCTTGGTGGAGCAGCAGGCGAGGGAGGCGAACAGGGACGCCATCGCCACCTCCGCCGCCTCCGCCCGCTGCTGCCACTTGTCCCTCTCTTGCCGCAGCGCCTCGAGCTCTCGAAGCATCTCCATCTGCTTGCCGCTGTGCACGACCACGGCGCATCCTTTGGCCGACCCTCCTTCGCGTGCACCCTCGCCTCCCGCCCGCTTGGATCCGAGAGAGAGCTGTATGCATCACAAGGCAAAAGGGGTAGTGAGCTGGCAGGATGGCACAGGGGACTCTCGGGTTGGCGCACCAGCGTAGTCGAGGCGACGGCGGGTGCCTCTCCCTGCGAGGACACGAGGGAAGGCGGAAGGGGCGTGAGTAGAGGCGGACTGCTGGGTGCCTGTCCAGTCCGCGCGCGACGATTCTGGAGAGGCACGGACGCCACCCTCCCGGACGCCACCCTCCCAAACGCGGCACTCACCTGACAGGACGCGTCAGCTGGGACGCCAGAGTGTGAGGCCGGTACGATGCTGCCAGCGCCATCCCTGCGGAAGCCATACATTGGGCTTCGCAGGTGGCCGCTTCCTGGCACACTCACCGCGTTGCTCGTCTTCACAGAGTATCCGAGCACGTGTCGCACCGCGTCGTCCAACAGTGCGAGGTTGGGTCGCTGGCCATTCATGCAGAGGCGTTGATGGCACGCCGAGTCTCGGTCTTTCAATCGCTGCTCAAGATCCTTCAGCTGCATGAAGCACGGCGGTGTGCTTCCACAGCCGCACGTCTTGGCCTGCTGCGTCTCGGCGGTAGGCGTACCGCAGCGGTGCAACTCATCGAGCACAGCACGGATGACACAAACGTCCTCCAGCGTCGCCATCTGGGTCATCTGCGATCACAAATGGCGGTGCAGTCGTTCCGCCAGGTCAGGGCGACTCAGAAACCGTGAATCGCGGGGTGGTCGCGCGGTGGTGACTAACATCGGCAGCCATCACTACGCCCCGAGAGGCCTCTCAAGCGTCATCGGGTGCGGGGCAGCGCACGAGGCCGGCGCACGAGGCCGGCGGCGGCGGGGCTGGCGTGCGGCATCGTGCGGGGCGGCCTGGTGCCCCGGCGCAAATGGCGCCGCACCCCAGGGCACACACTCCTG
>MPLU02204188.1_pt1 | contig 11954 bp, 13 predicted proteins | sample 1617381 | NCBI WGS metagenome assembly MPLU02 (sample SAMN05944801, study PRJNA350692) | marine metagenome | biome: marine; feature: ODZ; material: water; isolation source: 90 m water sample filtered on 0.2 um supor filter | place: Pacific Ocean | collected 2012-04-08 | depth 90m m | reverse complement strand
TAAATTTCTACGTAATCCGTTGTCATCTAATCCATAGCCTACAACCCATTCGTCATCTATTTCGAATCCGTATAAATCTACAGGATATGGGTTTTCTTTTCTTTTAAGCAATGATATGACACTAATCTTATTAGGATTTTGTTTTCCAAAATGTTCTATTAATGCATTCATTGTATTTCCACTATCGATTATATCATCTATAATATACAAATTTTTTCCCAATAATCCAACTTCTACGTCCTTTTTTATTTCAACTCCAGAAGAATTATCCTTGCCATTATATGATTTTGCTCTTACGAAATCTATTTCACATACCCCATGATATTCTGATACTAAATCTGTAAAGAATTTATATGCACCATTTAATACACATATGAATACCGGTGGTAATTCATTATCATATTTTGCAGTGTGTTCCTCTAGTTGACGAGCCATTTCTTGTATACGACTGCGAATTTTCGATTTCCCTATTAATACATCCATTGGATAACGCTCTTTAATTTAGGATCATTAGCTTTGACCATTATACATCCATCTCTCATTGGTCCATTTGCCATATTCATTCTTTGCACCAACTGCCTCATTTCAGGCAAACCATACCAAACCGCTCTATTATTTTTTACATCGACATGATATATTCTATCTGATTTTGATTTCCAAAACCATCCCGGTCCATCCTTTTTTTCAAATTCCAAAAAGAAGTTCATATCATTTAAATTACCTTTACTATCTAAATAATATGCATAACGCCAAGAATCTTTTTTAATTCCAAAGTCAATGCCGTCTGTTTGAGCCTTCCAATCTTCCCTCAAATCTATTACTCGATCATATACTTTATCCAATTTCTTATATAACCATTCCTCTGCCAATCCACCTTTAAGGCCTGATTTCCCAAATTTTTCTTGTAACTTTTTTGTACTCATTATACTCCTCTTTCTGTATCATATGCAATTATATGATCTCTACCTGTCATATTATAACCATGTTCAGCTACCATTTCAAATACCTTTACATACATAGGAATTAATGTTTCTCTAGTATCTCCTGCAGGCATAACAAATGTTTTATTTTTAGGTATTCCCAATTCAACTCTATATGCCTCAATTTCTTTCAAATTTTCTTCCGTTCCATCCCACACAGGTTTAAAATGATAATCTTTGTGAAATGCAATCATCTTTTTAATTGCATCTGTATTTTGTCTCAATCTATTGTGGACTCTAATCATTTTTTCGTCAACGATTTTTCCAGCTGGTGTAACAGCTCCAAGAACAGGAACACTATTAGAAAATTTAGGGCTAATAGACAGAAGCCCAAGAGGATAATCGGTTTCAATATAATGAGATCCTTCAGTCTCAATAGTGACAAGTATATTTCTTTCATGTGCAAATCTCGTAATTTCATTTACTAATGCAGGATGCATTGTAGGAGATCCTCCTGTTAACATCATTTCTGATATCTGGGGATTCTCGTCATAGATTTTTATAATATCATTAAAGCAAAATGTGCCCTTTTCTGGATGTATTGATGTATACCAACTATCACACCAGCCACCTTCACCGAAGAAACATCTATGTGTACATCCTGTTGTTCTTACAGCAATCGTAGGCATACCGAATCTACTACCTTCTGATTGTACACATCTATATACTTCTAATATAGGTAAAATTTTATTATAATCTTCTATTCTTTTAATCTTCATTACTATTCATTTCTTCTGCTGCTTCGGTCATTTGTTCATATTTTTTTAGTAATTGCTGAACGTGCACTTTTGCTACATCCCAACCATCAATATATTCAACAGGATCCCTTCTTCCTAATTTTAAGAATGCCTCGATTCTCTCAACGGATGATGCAGATTTATAATCTGATCTCCCGACACTATCTGGTTTATATGATGTATTTGTTCTTTTATAAACTTCATCAAAATCTACCCCCAATTTTTCACAACATATTTCTCCATCCTTTAAGATATCAAATTTATCACCCTTTAAATATGGTGTATAATATGTAACTTTATCCGCATCCCAATTACCTTCTATAAATGCATTATAATCTGCATCTCTAAACTCCTGTCTACAATCTGGGTAAATTGCATGATCTCCTGCATGAATGCCCATTGCAATTTTTACTTCGCAATCCATTTCATTTGCAATTGATAAGGCTATAGATTGTATAATAGATGAAAACATTTTATTTCTATTTGGTACAACAGTATCTTTCATATTATCTTCTTCATAATGTCCCTCGGGAACATCATCTCCACCATCCACTAAATTAGAATTAATCATATCTTTTAATCCCAACATTGTAATTGTTTGGCGTCTGATTCTGCCTTTATAACCATTTTCATTTAAATATGATACCAGTTCGGCTGCTCTTGCTAATTCAATATTATGCTTTTGACCATAATCAAAACTTACAGCCGTTACTTGATAGCCTTCTGTCAGTAAACGTAACAATACAGTTGAACTATCCATTCCACCTGATAAAGATATTACTGCCTGCTTTTGGCCTGATAATCTTGGATGCTCATTTACACCATGATTGTTTGCTTCTTCTTCTAAATATAATTTTGTCATTTTTTACTCTCCTGAACAATGTTCTAAATATTGTATAATTTCGTTAACTCTTTGGTCTATTCCTATTTCTGATATGCGTAATACATCTACTGCATAGTCTTCTTCTACGCATTTAATAAGGTTGCACATGTTTTTATCTACTTCCTGTTGATATTTACTATCAGTATCCCTTACACCATCTTCTTTCAAAAATTCATTATAAGGTGGAACATATATTAATAAATCATATGGATAATTTTTAAATATAACATCAATCATATGTCTTGAAAAATCTAATGATTTTACATTAACATTTGAACATGTCATCCCATATGCATGCGAATCAATTATACATCTATCAAACAACGCATTAGGTTTGTTATAATGCGCTTCCATTGCATTATTTAAATGCGTTACAGATACTAAATCCTGAGAATAGTTATCACCATCTCTATTAATCTTAATATCTTTTGTTTTAATTAATTCTCTAACAACCTCTTGATATACATGATTCCAATTATCATATCCACCATGACCTGCTAATTTATTTACTAATGTTGTTTTACCCGTTCCTTGGGCTCCTACGAATGCTATTCTCATATTATAACTTTTAATTTAATATACAAAATTAATCTATAAAAGACAAGGCTTTTTGCTGTTTTTTTATCATTATTAATGGATCAATTTTATATGATTTTTCTAGATCTATTTTCCAATCTGGTTTCTTTTCTGTATTATCTATTGCACAGTGATATACTATACTTGTATCTACACCTCTGATTGCGTTTTTCATTTCTGACGTGTATTCCTTAAATTCTGTAATATCTGACCAACATCCTAATAAATGAATTTCTTTATTTTCTTCATTATTTTCTAAAGCCCATTTTACAAGAGGAGTTCTAGATCCAAATTGGTGTTCTGTAACCTTAGGAATTGCAATGGTACATAGTTCGTGATATTGCTGTAAGTTGTGCCATGTTTCCTTCCACTCTTCCTCTGTTTCTCCATGACAGACTGCCTGTAGTTGAAATCTGTACCTTTCTGGTCCGTTTTCTTTGGCAAGTCTCCTCAATTCAATTAGTGCGTTATCTACAGCATTTATAGTATCATCGCCCTTTTTATAAACATCAGGTAATACTATTTCAGATGGGTTAATAATTGCAGCTGCTTCTAAAACTTTTTCCAATGACGCGGCTTCACCCAATTCTATCAATGAATTGTCTAATATCACAAAGGCACCTTGTTCTACTAGTTTCTTGTAGTGGTCTGCATAGTCTGGATATTTCAAAACTAGATGTGTTAATGCCATATGATAATTTGTATAATCATAACCTAAATCGTCTATTGGTGATATAAAAGCTATTTGCATATTAATTCTTCTCCTTATAAATTGCTGTATTTTTATTGTGTTCCATAAACTCTACTTGAGTTACTTTTACACGTTTATCAGTTTCTATTTGAACAAAAGTATTTAATTTATGGAATATAAATTCTGCGAACTTCTCCGCCCCTACTTCTGGCATGATTCTCAGTTGCATAATCTTCTGGTCATGCAAATTCTTAAAATAGTTAATAAATGGATCGTCTAATGCCGCAATAACAGTATGGTCGAACATGTGATCCATCCATTCTTTGGGCGACATTCCATCTATTTGAGCTTTGGCTCTTTTCATACCACCGAAATCCCAAACCCAATTTCTTTCATCCAAATCACCCTCAAATGTAACTCTAAATGATACTCCATATCCATGCAAGAATCTGCAATGAGTACCCTCTGCTTTCCATTGCCTAAAACAGCAACTAAATCCATCAAATAATTTTGTACTTTTAAACATATAACTCTCCTATAAATGGTATAATTCCGAATTTAATAAACTATCACAAAATTCATCATAATTGGGTATACTAGAACTTTTATATCTATGATATTCATGACCAGGTTTTCCATTTAATGGATTTTTTAATCTGTCATATATTCTTGTTCTAAGTATCATAGATGCACTCATATCAGGTCTCCAATCATTATGGAATTTAGTAGGAAATTCATCTAAATCTAATTTTGTTCCAGGATTAAAATTACGTCTACGCATTTCAGCATTAACTGCTTCTAATCTTTTTTTAAGATATTTTAACTTATTTTTAAAGAAATTAATATGCCCAGTTCCCATTCTAAAAGTCTTAGGGACAGGGGATTTAATTTCATAACCATTTTTTCTAAGGCCACCAGTAATCATTGTAATCTCTACACTTTCCGCTATTAAATGGGAATCTGAAAGATACCTGGGGTCCACTCCTATATTAACTCTTGCCATAACTTATTATAATAATTTTTTTTTAAATTTCCAAATAAATATATCATTTATTCATCCATTTTTCCATTTCTGATGAATTTGGGTATGTTAATCTTTTCTCACAATCTGAACAAGTCCACATTGCATTACCCTTGTCATTCATCTTTATTTGCTGTTCTTTATGTGTGCACTCTTCCTGCACTTTCTCCAGTTGTCTCTGAAGTTTTGTTATTTCTTGGTTTATTGACGCTGCCTTTTTCATGAGATTTCTCCATTTTATTTGCAGTAACCATTTCCTTAAAATATAATTCCTGAATCCAATCAAGTTTATGTAACCTCACAGCTTCCTCCCGCGCATGCTAATTCACCTGATAGATTCGTGTTATCAGTAACTTCAACTACTTTTGATAAATTTACATTATTAAGTGACTTCATCATTTCGTTGTATTGTTTTTTTGTAATGTCTTCAAATGGTGCTTGTGTATATGTTCCGCCATTGTATGGTAATACAGATAGCCCATTATAGTGTTTTCTATTATCCCACATCCATTCTCCGGCTAATTCCCAATCATTTTCTTTTAATGAAATTGTTGCCGATACATTGTGTGTATTTGAACCTGCTCTGTGTCCTGTTTTTACCCACTCCATTGCAACTCTTTTTACTCTTTCCAATAATTGAAAAGGAGATTCAGTTCTTAGTATTGAACCTTCTGGTGCTTTTTGTGGTATTTGGATTACAGCAGTATCATGTGGTCTAAAATATTCATCCTCAACTAATTCGGGATGATTTTCTTTTAAGTATGGATAAATCGATTCATTTTTACCAACTCTAATTCTTCTAATATAGTAGTCATTATGCCATGCATGAATTCCTGATGATGTTCCCAATGTTAATGACGTAGTTCCAGCTGGTTTAACTGTTGTTGTTCTTGCGGCCTTTTTTACACCAATAACTTTTGCAACCCTAGCATTTTCCTTTTTAACTTCTTTAGCTGCCTCTTCCATATTATAACCAAGAACTGTTCCGGATCCAATACCCGTCATTGAAACTCCTATAAGGGCGTCCTTTTCTGTCGTTTCTTTCCATATATCTCTTAAATAATGAAAATCAACATATCCTGCTTGCAATGTACCAATGAACGCTGCAGCTTTTACTCTTTCATTTAAATCATCTTGAGATTTAAGATCACTTGCATTGACTTCACATAAATTACAAAATTGGTATGGCCTTAATGCAATTTCGCAACATGGATTAGTTCCCCAATCTTTATCGTTGTTAAAATAAATTCCAGGTTCTCCTGCTCCACTTTTTTCAACCCTATCCCATATATCCATAAAAAACTCTTTAGTTATTTTATGTCTCATTAGACAAGCTGAGTTATTAGCTCTACCACGCTGTGCATTTAATTCCCACCAATTTCCTGCCTTGCAAGATATCATTTCATCGTCATCTGCACTAAATAAACTAATAAGTGCTGCTCTTCTAATACCACCAGCTAATACAGCATCTGCAATATGGCATATGATATCATGAGCTTCTAGTGTAGATAATCTATCACCAGATTCTTTTTGTTCTAAAATTCCTTGCAATTTTAATAAACATTCTTTCAAGGGCTGAGGTCCAGGTGCCTTTCCACCAGATGTAACTAACTGGGCTCCCTTTGGTCTAATATCTGTATAGTCAAAAACTATTCTGCTGCCTCCACCATTCATATATGATTTCATAAGAACTTTAACTGCGTCGGCCCAACCTTCAATACTATCACCAATTAAAAATCTTTTTTTTCTTTTAGGATATGGTTTTTGTATTACTGGTAATTTTTCTACATGATGCCTCTGCACAGAAAACCCGACACCTGTTCCGCCTAAAAGTAAAAACATAGTTTCGCTGAATGAATCAAGAGAATCGATTGGTAGATATGCACAGTTATAAATTCTATTAGGAGATATCTCAATTGGCTTCCCTGCAAATTGCATTGACCTCATTGATGGCAACACTTTTTTATCATACACTAATTTATATACATCTTCAATTTCATCCGTTAAATCAGGATATTTTTTAATATGCATATTTTTATTCCTTGTTACTAATTCTTCCCATGTCTCTCTTCTGTTTAATTCCGGAACGTATTTTGCATACTTCATATAAACAGTAATATCAGACAATATTTGATTTGATATTTCCACTTGTGTTCTCCTAATATAATGTTTTGAGGTTATCCCATAACCTTTGTTGTGTATAAATAATTATCAATATATACGTATATTAATCTGTTAATTCAGTAAATTTATTTGCCAATCTCTTTCTTAGCAATTCGTCTCCGGTATCCATCGTTTTTTGTGTCGCTTTACCCTGAACTGATGTTTCCTCGTATATGTTTATTTGGCCATTTGAGGTATTCATTTTACTTGGAAAAGTAATACCATCTGGACCAAATCTATTTTTAATAACATGCCATCTTCCTGTACCTGATATTTTATCTTCTATTTTTCTACTTAGAGATAATACAAAGTCGGCTGTCATAATTTTTGTGTATGATTCTGCAATTTTTTCTGCACCAATAACATCTTCCTCTAATGCCGATCTATTTGCTTGGGATGCTGTCCAAACTGGAATTTCATACTCCCCTGCCATACCCCTTAGGTCCTCATATATGTTCCCAAGTTCATGCCTCAAATCTTGAGTTCTTCCTGCCCCTCTTAATAGATCTGCATAATCTACAATAATGACGTCAGGTTTTTTGTCTTGTATTATGCATTTTTCTATATGTGCCTTTAAGGTATTTACTGATGCCGTTTTAGTTGGATAATATTTAACAACCAAATTACCTTCCAACTTATTAACGCTTTCCTTTATTTCATCAATATGATATTTAAGGTTTTGGGCTGCTATGCCTGTAAATACAGAATCAAATCTTAACCCCACATATGGTGCGCTTAGCTCTAATGTATAATGAACTACATTCAATCCATTCTTTACAGCATGTGCTGCTACGTTTACTAATCCCCAAGATTTACCGATTCCTGCCGGAGCTACGAATACTCCCAATTCTCCGGGACCTAGTCCACCATCCATCACACTATTAATTGATTCCCAATTTGTTGCAACAGTTTTTCGTGTTGTCTCTGAAAATCTGTCATCAATATCTATATTATATTCATGACCGATATCTCTTTCAGTGCCGGCTTTCATTGCATTATCAATGTTGGTTTTTATTTGATCATATTCACCTGTTTGCAATAAATCAACTGAATCCATGATTGCGTTTTTTATAACCTGATTTTTGCAAAAATCAATAGCCTGATCTTTTATAAATTCCTGATCGGATGAATGTAAGTGTTTTGTGATTTCTTTTAGATTTTCTACGATTGTTGTTTTTAATACATCATTTTCTACCTTATCTAATTCAACTTTCATTACCTCCAAAGTAGGCTGCTGCTTATATTTTTCGAAATAATTAATGATGCACCTTACAATCCAGATATTAGTCTCAGATTCAAAATATTTTGGATCCAATATGTCTAATATTTGTTGTAGGAACGCCTTGTCTGTAAATAAAGCTGACATGAGCTTCACTTGAAACGAATATCCGAATTTACTAAAATTATCACTCATACTTTATTATACAAATTTTTTTTTAATTTAACAACTTAAATGCCTGTAAAGGTACAAATGTATCCTTTAGCCACATTTCATGGTTTCTAAGTGCACCACTTAACTGGTCTTCTAGTAACATTTGCTGGAATTTAAATTTATTAAATTTATTTACCTTATTAATGTTATCTAAAATATTTAATTTATGCGTTCCAGATATATCCACATCATGTAACTGCATTAGTTTATGATTCAATTCCAATAATTCCCTATTTTCATGAATCATTTGTGTTACCTTAAAATTTGAATCCTTAGTAGCTTCTATTAATTCGTCTACGCTTACTGGAGTATCCTCAAATAATATAGGTAATCTTTTTTGTAAGGTCTTTAGTCCAGATCCAGGGATACCCGGAATACAGTCCGATTTATCTCCTGTCAATAATCTATAGGTTAAATAATTATGTGCAGGAACTTTGAAATCATTCTGCACATCTTCTTTAAAATATAATTTCTTTTTAGTGGGAGACCACACCGCTATCCTATCATCTACCAATTGTATAAAATCCTTATCAGAAGACATTATAAAATGCTTACTATCTGTAAGAGCTTGCTTGCAAATGTATGCTATAACATCATCTGCCTCTATGCCATCTATACTATACATGGATACTGGTAGAGTGTCTAAATACTGACCCAATCTTCCTAATTGCATACCCATATTTTGTCGAGTTTGATCCGGTGTAGTATCTAATTTTATGCTTCTATTAATATTTTCTGTTGGTTTACGTTTTGCCTTATAATCTGGAAATAATTTCCTTCTTCTTTGGCTGCCGCCTTTCCCATCAAAAACAATTATTACCCTGGTAGGTTTTATATTTTTTATTGCATAACCTATAGATAATAATGAACCTGATATTCCACCTACATGTACACCATTACTATTTGTAACAGGTGATACTGCCCATGATCTAATAAAGGTATTTAATCCATCAACCAACAGAACTCTATCATTGAGTCCTGAAGGTTGTGAATTGTTTTCCTTTAATGTTTCTAAAATTGAAAAGTATTTATTCTTCATTACGATCCTGGTACTGGTTCATCAGATATTTCAACATCATCGATGCCAAGTTTATCTGTTTTATATTCCATTATATACGCATCGCAAATCGTGTTGTAAATTTGTTCTTTCAATTCAGGATTATTATCCATTAATGCATTAAAGTCCTTAGATAAAAATTTATGATCTTTCCCAGTTACAGAATCAGTATATGTATACCAAGCGCCTGCTAATTTAATTAGCTTGCGGTCTTTCATAACTGTTAACCATCCACCATAGTCATCTACACCACTATCAAAATAAATTTCAAATTCCGCAGTTCTTAATGGTGGTCCCATTCTATTCTTAACTACTACAGCTTTTGTTTTAATTCCAATAGTCTGGTCTTTTCCATCTACTTTAGATTTTATTTGACCTGCAGCTTTTAATCTTAACCTGCAACTTGCGTGGAATCCTAGAGCTTTACCTCCAGAAGTGGTCCAAGGATCACCAAACATTACACCTAACTTTTGTCGTAACTGATTTGTAAAAATCAAACATACTCGTTGACGGCCTATTAACTGGGTAATTTTTCTCATAGCTTTTGACAGCACAATTGCCTTGCTGGTTGCCCATCCGTCTTTATCGTAATCTGCTGATTGTTCTACTTTTGTAGTCGCTGCTGCTAATGAATCTACTACGATACTAACTAAGCGATCTTTTTGAGATTCTCTTACTTTTATCATAATATCTTCTACCACCTCAAATATGTCTTCAACTGCTTCCAATTGAATATATAACATATTTGTAACATCAACTCCAATACAACGTAGAAATTCTTCATTCATCGCATTTTCTGTATCGATATAAACAGCTAAGCCACCCTTTTTCTGAGTATTAGCTAATATATGTCCAGCCAACAGTGATTTACCCGAAGCTTCTAAACCAGTTAATTCGGTAATTCTACCAACTGGTATACCCCCATTAGGTCTGTTTGATATTGCTAGGTCTAACATTGATGATCCCGTGGATATCCACTCTGTTAGGTCTGCAGGCGTTTCATCGTGCCCGTCAAGAAAATAAGCTACCTTAAAATCTTTAAATTTTTTGTTTAAGCTACTCGCTAGAGTATCAGCCAGGTCATCCCTGACAGGTTTTTGTTTCTTCGCCATAATTATAACCTCTATTATTTATTGAATAATTCTTCAAATGCTGCGCCAACGTCTTCTACTTTTTTAGTATCTGATGTTGCAGCTGGTTCCGTAGATGTTCCTGATGTATCACTAGATTCAGTAGCTGCTTCTGGATCTAACCATTTTGCTAATGCATCTTTTAAGTCATCATATGAAACTTCCTTAAATATTGAGAAAATATCTTTTTGATCGTTTACGATTTTTTCTGCAATATTCTTATCTTCAGTCGCCGGTGTTTGATTAGGTTTTACTCTAATCGATGTTTTTGGAAAACTTCCCTGACCTTCTGATGGTGTAAATTCAACAGCGATATCTCTACCTGCAGTTAAATCTGTAATATCACCATAATCAGGATCTGAAATAAAACTTAGTAATTCTTGATAAACTTGTTTACCGAATCCCCAAAATTTAACACCTTCTGACTCTTGGCCTCTTACTATGATAGGAACATACGTTCTCATCTTAGGTTCCATTTTTCTAGCCATTTGCCAATCTTCCCTATTACCCGTTGCTTTTAGTTTTTCAGCGAACTCCACTACTGGGTCCGGTTTACCGTGAGTAACTGGTGATAGATAATTCTTTTCACCTAAATCATAATGAAAGTATAATTCCAAAAACGGATTATCTTTATCATGTTGGTAAGGTACGATTCTGATTTGTTGGTTACCAGGTTCTGGTTTCCATAGATTGTTTTGTCTCCCTGTTTGGGATTGTAACTTGTTGAGCTTTGCTCTAATAGCGTCTAAATTAATTGCCATTTTTAATCTCCTATTTATTATTATTATTAATTAATTGTTATTTGTTACTATCGTATATAAATATTTCCATATCTCTAATAACAATTAAATATAAGAAAAATATTTTTAATAACCAAATATTTACTTATAAATTTTACTATTTTTCCAATTACGAAATGCGCCTATAATTTGTGGATCAATTGGTTCTTCTTCAATTACAACATTTTCTTTAATAGGCGAGGGATGCATTATTTCTAAAATTTCATTAATACGTCTAAACTGTACACCACTAATACGTCTAGAATTTAATGCATTGCTTATCATACCATTAATCTCATTTCGATCATATTTTAATTCTATCATTTCTAATGCTCTCTGTAACACCCTTTCTAAATCTGTATGTGTATACGATCTAGGTATTTTATAGGTTCCGCCTAATTTAGTGGCTTTAGTAGATCCACCACCGGAACCACCTTTAAGGGCCCTAAGAGATCCAAAACCACTACGTTTGGCAGATTTATTAATTACATCGGCCTGATCCTGG
>MPLU02288058.1_pt1 | contig 11965 bp, 11 predicted proteins | sample 1617381 | NCBI WGS metagenome assembly MPLU02 (sample SAMN05944801, study PRJNA350692) | marine metagenome | biome: marine; feature: ODZ; material: water; isolation source: 90 m water sample filtered on 0.2 um supor filter | place: Pacific Ocean | collected 2012-04-08 | depth 90m m | reverse complement strand
GATGATGATGTTCTTTTGACATCCCCCGGTCGCAGAGAAGATGATCACACAAGTCACTATAAGAAGGGTCGCAAGTATGAGCGCAAAGATGGTCGCCATGATTTACGCAAGGGGTCAGCCAAGTTTAGGCGAGAAACTCGGGCCACTGTTGCACCAGAATCCCGCCGCGGCAGAAGCCACCGTTCGGTAGCCGGATCTTCGGTTGGAGCCGTTGGCTTACCGGATCTTAAAGCTTTGGTGGGTCTGGAAGAGCAAAAGCAGTCTATTTATAATAATAGCGAAAAACTGATGATAGAGAGTACTATGGTGACTCGTCGTTTGGTTGAACAGCTAGAGAAAAAAGAGGCACAAAAGGATGAAACATAACAAGAAGCGAAACACTGCCTTCATTTATGAAGTTCTCACGCGAGAATTAACGAAGGCCATTGTTGACAAGAATGCTTTGCGAAAAAGTCAAGTTGTTGGATTAATGAAAGAATATTTCTCCGCCGGCACAGTTCTGGCGCAAGAATTACAATTATATCAAGTATTGAATGAGACAGCCAACATTCAAATCAAGGTGGCCGAGCGCCTCCTGATGGAAACTAAGAGCGCTCACGCTCGCCTAGACGAATCTGGGATTTTTGACGCGCAATCTCGACTTATTTCCGCCATCAACAAGGGTCTTGGAAAAGATGTTTGGGGCAACTTTGTTCCTAATTTTAAATCATTGGCATCCATAAGTGCTATTTTCAATTCGAAGACAGCCGTCAAGAAGAAGGTTTTATTTGAACAAGCCGTTGTGGATCAAATGAGCGAGAAGTCGAACCGTCCAGCCGCGGCTCCTCTTAAGCCGATCGACAGCCTTACTTACAACTCCTTTATTAAGAAGTTTAATGATAAATACGGAAACCTAATTCAAGAACAAAAGGATTTGCTTAATCGGTATATTACTAGTTTTGCTGATGACGGCTTCGAACTGAGGCTCTACCTTAATGAAGAACTACGCCGCCTCAAAGAGAACCTCAGTGTGGCTACGGAATCGGACCTCCCCCCTTTGGTGGCCACGAAAGTAGCAGAAGTGGTGGATTATCTTGAAGGGTTTCGCAAAAGAGAGTTCACCGAAGATGATCTAAACAAAGTTCTCAAGACTCAAGAATTAGTGCAGGAGCTAGCAGCCAGTGATTAAAATTAAGATCGGAGGCCCTCAGGCCACAGTAGAATTAAACGCGCGCAAAGCTCTTGATGGATCGTTGTTGATTATGGATCATCAAAAGATCGATATTGCTGTGATGCCCGAGCAAATGAAGGTAGTAACTTTCCCGAAGACAACGTCCACTGAAGATGTGTATGATTATCAGAATCGCTTACTAGAACTTTTGGCAGACAAGGGAGTTATTGAAAGAGCCTCAATTCAGGGAGGAAATGTCTTTCGCTCTCTGGAAGGTGAGATCTTCACCAACGAACAAGTAAACCCCCTAGAAGCAGCCGTCTTTGTCATCTCAGAGTTTCTGGGGTACGAAGCCGAACACTCCCGTGTGGCTGACGCATATGAGAAAGAACTGGAAGATATGTATACCCATCCGGACGACCGCGATACTACTGAATACGGCGAGGTTCCGCAGTACGGTGAGAAGGGGTCTATGCGCCCGGGCTACTACTATTACCCACTCCGCAACAGGTACTAAGTTGTGTCTGATATGAAACTGATTATGGAGAACTGGCGCGAGTATAGAGAGGAACCATCGGCCTTAAATGAGGCGGTTACCGTTGATACTCTTAAACAACTTGTGTCACACATAATTCAAATTAAGAAGGCCATCGAAGCCGGCGATCTGGCTGCTGATGCCGGTGGAAAGATGCTCAGCGCCTTTATTGATGTAGTCTCTGGCGGCTCAGTACCGGCCGCGAAAAAAATCCTTGATGGCGCCGTGAGTGCCGCCAAACTGGCTCCTCTTGCAAAAGCCGGCCGCCTTCCCGATAAGGACACCGAGAAGGCTCCGTTTTTAGATGTTTTTAATATTAGTGATGAGTATTCAAAAATATTAGATGATCGTCTTGAAAATGCTTTTGTTAACCATTTGGCCAACGAGTTAGAAGCCGGCAGCCTTGATGGCGAGGATTTGGCAACGTGGGATGTAAATGCATATTTGGAAGATTGGTTAAAAACTAAATTCAACAATAAAGCTGTTGCTGGCGCTCCACCCAATCAGGTTGATGCAGCTAAGATTCAACAGGCACTCGGCACCTTAAAGAAGAGTGGGGTCTGGCAGGCCTTTAAGTCATTCTTCGGCTCGGCGGCCGGCTAGAAAGAAGAATTAATGGAATTACTACACTTTATACTTGCCGCTTACGGCATGACATTTATTATTATACACGGACATATCTTCAATAAGGTACGCCCACCCTGCGACTCAATGGGCGGCTTCGGTCGTTTGTTCCACTGTCACTTGTGTATGGGATTCTGGGTTGGAGTGTTTCTATGGGGCATAAGTCCCTATACAGAACTATTTACATTTGAATATTCAGCCGCTAATGCATTCTTGTGTGGTTGTATAAGCGCAGGGACATCATACTTTTTAAGCATGGTGGTTGATGATTTCGGGATTAAGGTATCCCAGAAGGAGGTGAATCATGAAGAAACGTAATATCCCACGCGTTCGCAGATGCTGCTCAGGTAGCATACTTTATGTGGGGTCGAGAGGCCCCACGTTAAACTTTAAACTTCAAAAGGAATTAAAACAATGGCACGCAGAAAAAATGTAAAAAGAATTGATCCAAGATACTTCTTGAACGAGACAGTATTGCGGGAGGGGGACGAGGCTGAACTTGCCCAAGCCGGCGAGGAAGCACTCGCAGAGTTGGGCGAAGAGGAAATCCTTGCCCAGCTGGCACAGCTTCCACCAGAGGTTCAGGCAGAAGTTGAAGCCGCTGCTGCTGCAACGGCAGAACAAGCCTCGCAAATGAACGAATCCGATGGATATTTCGACGAACTCGAACTCCACCAGCCCTTCGTAGCCGGCACATCCGCCGGCGCAGCAGCCGGCGGCGTCACCGCATCTCTTATGAGTCTTGCCACAGCCAATGCAGTGGGAACCGTGTTCGCCGGCGCAGCCGTCGGCGGTTCTGGTGCAATTATTGCAGCTGCCGTCTATCTTCTCGCTAAGAGGATGCTTCAAGGGAAATAAACAATGGCACAACTTCTACGAGAATTTTATGAACTATGCGAAGGCGGCGTCTGTCAGGATTTACTGACGGAGGCCGAAAAGTCCTTTGTTCGCAATGGCGGAATGATGCTGACTGGTAAACTGCAGGAAGCAGATGTCCAGAATGGCAACGGCCGCGTGTATCCTTCTGCAATTATGGAGCGCGAGGTGAAAAAGTACAAGGCAATCGTAGAAGACAATCGTGCCCTGGGAGAACTAGATCACCCCGACTCTTCCATCATCAACCTCGCTAATGTATCCCACATGGTTACAGAAGTTTGGATGGATGGTCCGCAAGTGATGGGAAAGATTAAAGTTCTCAATACTCCCTCGGGACAAATTCTCCGAGCCCTCGTAGAGTCGGGCGTAAAGACAGGAATATCCTCCCGAGGCATGGGATCGGTTAGTGAACAGATGGGAAAAACAATCGTCGAAGATGACTTTCAACTCATTTGTTTTGATATTGTATCGGAACCCTCCACACCAAATGCGTTTATGGCGCTCTCGGAAAACAAACTCATGAACGAGCAGGTCGAGAAAAACAATAAGGTTCTTGGCTTAATTGACAGTATCTTAAAGGATTAATCGTGAAAATATCGGGCATCGAATTAGAAAGGTTGATCAAGGAAGAACTAAAAGAAGCCCTTGAGCAATACCCTGCTGATGCCATGGCCGAGATTACGGCGACTATTTTTAGTCTTGCTGACCAAGCCGGAGTAGAAACTACCGGAGACCAACGACAGGATATAGTTGGCGAACTAGAGGAGCTGTTAAAAGGACACGGCTTTGAACTGCACGAACAGGGTTTAATCTTCGCCGAGCCTCTCAAACTCGATCTCTATAAATCCCCTCTGCTCTTGGATCTCATAATCAATATCATCGACGTCCTCCCGGCTGCCGAGGCCCAAATAGTTAAAGCGTTTGAGCGCGGAGGTATTGATGTTGTTCCGGACCATGATCCGGATACTGCACCAGAAGACGATGAAGAAGACGGCACTGACACCGTTGTTGTGCCGCCTGTCGAGCCCCCAGAGGAAGAAATCGAAGAACTTCAAGTGGGCGATATTATCGATGTGGAGGAGGCATTCGGCACCAAGGCGGCGAAGAAGCACTTACTGCGCACAATGCTTAAGCCCGGAACTTCCTATAGAGTGGACTCTGTAGATTATGACGAGAAGGCGCCGCTTGTAATTGCGAATGTAGAAACAGACCGCTCTATTGGCGGACTCCGTCACGCGGACTTTCTAGACTACCCTGAATTCTTTACTATCAGGCAAGGCGACGATGAAGAAGAACTCACGCAAACTGTCGTAGTTCCTCCTGTCGACCCCCCTGAGGACGAAGAGGAAGAAGAATCCTTCGAGAACCCCTGGGCTTTCAAGTGGTTTTGGGAAAAAGGCGCCCTCGACGATCTAGAGGCTGACAGAGAAGACTCAGAAGTTGTTCGAAACCTTATGTCTATACCCTCCGGGAAGGACATTACTATCGCAACCCTGGTTGGCCTCGCAGGTACAGCAGGACTCTACGCACTGTGGAAGTATTTGTTTGGCGCTGAAGACGACGAAGACCTTCCACCGGGCCTGGCCCAATCTGTTGCCGATCAGGCGGAAGAACTCGAAACCCTCAGTGGCATAGATGTTCAGGACCCTGAAACCATAGTAAGCGTAATCAAGTGGGTTCTTTCCCTGACTCTGGATGAAGGGCAAATGGAGTGGGTCAATCGCATCGACCCCCTTATTCGGATGCTCTCCCAACAAGACATCACACCGGAAGCATTATCTTCTTTGTTGGATGACGTTCCGGGAATTGAATTGATAGACAAACTTCCAGGCGGCCGCGAAAAGGTCGTCGAAGTGATGATGGGTAAATGGGAGGACATGTCCGCCGAAGAGCGCATTGATCTGATTCTTATGCTTGCTCCGCAAGAATATCTGGAGATGCTGGATCAAATCTTGAAGACTTCACCCCTGATGAGTGAGGTCCCTGGTATGGATTTCCCCGGGGTAAAGGCGGGACTAAAGGATTGGCTAAACGATGCGTACAGCGTGGACGAGGGTCCACCCTTTGACCCGCCCGTGTGGGTTTTTTTGCTCCTCGCAGGAGGCAGGCTAGGATTACTCGACCCAGACCAAGCCATAAGGGTGTGGGAACTAATCCATCAGGTTGACGTTTCTTTAGAGCAAAGCAGAGAAGATGGCAAGGTTAAGCGCGGCATGAAGTTGATGAAGACGCTGTTCCAAGAACAACAACTAAACAGAATGAAAGTGTTAGCAGGTGTAAAATGAAAAAATCAGAATTGAAAAAGATTCTTAAACCCTTAGTGCATGAATGTATTAAAGAGTCGCTGTTAGAGGACGGACTTATTTCAGGGATAATTGCTGAGGTTGTAAAGGGAATGGCAACACCTCAGCCCTTAGTAGAAGCAGTTGCTCCCAAAGTCGATCCCGTCAAAGAAAGAATGCGCCGGAATGCATTTACGTCCGAGCAGTCGACAAAGTTAAAAGAACACAAAAACAAGCTCATGTCGGCAATCGGCGGGAACAGTTATAACGGTGTGGACCTTTTTGAAGGAACAACCCCCGGGGCATCCCAGGCTTCACCACAACAGCAGGCTAGCCCGATGGCCGGCCAAAATCCCGGAGATCCCGGGGTTGATATTACCAGCTTGTTTGGATCAGTAGGACGAAACTGGAATGCTCACATGAGCGATGTGAAAGAAGGAAAGTAGGTATATTGTGGCAACGAATGTATACGTAGAGCTTAGGCGCGGCGAGAGCGGAGAACGATTGATAAGGCGGTTTATAAAAAGGTGCAAGAAAGAACGAGTAGTTGAAATCTATCGCGCCCGCACCGACCACTATATCAAACCATCAGTTAAGAAAAAACTCAAAAGACAGAAGGCAATGAGAGAAAGGCAAAAACTTGAAAAAAAGAAACACAAGAAAATGTTTAGATAAAAGGAGCACTTCGATGCTACTTATTAGAAGGAGAGAATAAAAGAAATGGCGACTTATGAATATAAACCAGGCCTGGGAAATGCCGCATCGTTTCAGGTGTCGGGAAAACCCTATGTAAAGGGCAATGTCGATGCTAGTGCTAATCCCGTGATAGCGTTTCCCTCCGTAACCAGTTGGGTTGTGGTTCACGCTAATAATGGTGACTGCAAAGTGGGCTTTTCGGCAAACGGGGTGGCAGGAAGCAACTATTTAACTGTTCCGTCGGGAAGCATATCTCCACGTTTAGAGGTTAAAGTTACAGAATTATATTTGGGTGGTGCCGCAACGTCAGTTGATGTCATGGCCGGCCTTACCTATATTACTAGCGAACAAATTAATAATGCTTCTGTCTCACCCTCGGGCTCGAACTGGTCAGGCTCTCTGGGTGCTGAGGTAGGATAAGGAGGATATACCAAATCCTTTTCTAATGGAGGGTACCCAGAGTGTCAGATCCGAAATATAAATGGAAACAACCGGCGGCTCCTCCTCCGCCTATGTTTTTTGGTGGCAAAGAACGTGACCTAGTAAAGCAAGTTAATGATGAACTTGCTGAAAGAGTCATTGGCCAAACCATTGCTTATTATCCAATAAGTATTGAAGAGTCTAATTTTAATGAAACGTATGGTGAAGCGATTGACAAGGTCTCGCTCCCTCCCGTACGAGTTTATGCTTTCGTTGAAGTAGAAAACGAACAGTCCAATGAGAAGTTTGGATACGATTATCAGACGAAGCTGACCGTCAACTTTCACCGTCGCCGTCTGGTTGAAGATCAAAACCTTTATGTTCGCGTTGGCGACTTTGTACAATACGGCGAGCAGTTTTACGAAATTGTACGCACCTATAACGATACCCGCTTTCTTTTCGGGCAAGTCCAACACAAGTTTCAGATCAGCGCTGAGTGCGTCCGTGCGCGACGCGGCCTCTTCCGCGTCATGCCCAGCGTGGACCGCCCGACTGACGGAGAAGTTATCCCAGGCGAAGGCGGCGCTGCACCTGCGCCTCGACCCGCGCCCTACCCGCCGCTTGATGCCTCTTACATTGTAGTATCCGAAACGTCCAAGCTTCCCAACGATCGAGTCCTCACGGCGGGCGATAACATTACTATTACTGATGGGGGCCCGAACAGCAGTTTGACAATCGCCGCCACTAGTGCCGGTAATGCGTCTGCTCAAGGCCCAGTTGGGTCCCTCCAGTTTCAAACCGGCTCCGGCGGCCTTAGCGGAAGCGCTAATCTAACATTTCTTTCGGCCAGCAATCGTTTGGGGATTGCAACTGACACTCCCACCCATAATTTAACTATCATAGGTAATATGTCGGCCTCGTCCGATGTGTTAATAGGCGGCGATTTGACTGTTCAAGGGGTTGTCATTGGAGGCTCCCCACTTCAAGTATCGGGTACTATCGAGATAGTTGATAGTACCGGTACCGTTATATCCGTATTGGGCTCTTCTTCTTTGGGCCCTGATGTCATTTCCTCTAGTCTGGGGATACTCACGGACCTTACGGCCTCGGGGCTGGTATCTGCGAGTTACTTCTATGGCGATGGGTCTAATCTAAGCGGCATCAGTTCGGGCGGCGGAATCTTCAGCATCATTGATGGGTCTAATGCCTATGTGACAAGTAGTCTCAACATTGGGGGGACCAGCACTCCCGCCGCGAAATTACAAGTTTCATCTTCTGGAGATCAAAGTTTATTCCAAGTTGATGGTGCGACCAATGGCTCTATTCTAGTTGTAACTGGCTCTGGACGCGTGGGAATCGGCACCACATCCCCCGACTATACTCTTGACGTAGCAGGCGACATCGGAGTTGACCAATACATTTATCATAATGGTGATGCTAACACTTATCTTAATTTTACAAATGATAGACTTAGATTTAATATTGGTGGTATATCATACATAGATTTAAACGATGCTGGTACTGCTCCACACGATGTTACAATCAATGATGGTGGTAACAATGTTGACTTTATTATCAAGGGCAACGGCTCCAATGAAGGGAACCCGCTATTCAAGACCGATGCATCCACCGGGAGGGTGGGAATTAATGGTGTAGGGAGCCCTAGTTGGGAACTGGACGTCGACGGCGATATTGGACTGAGTGAATACATTTATCATAGGGAAGATGAGGACACCTACATTAGATTTCCAACGGGCGATAAAATTCAACTCGTTGCTGGTGGTGTAAACTTTCTGTATGCATGGCAAAAAGATGCTGATGTTAATAAACTTATCTTTAATGACGATAATACTGATACTGATATTGTATTCCGATCAGCTAATGGTTCAAACAATAAATTATTATACCTTGATGCAAGTGCAGATAAAATAGGTATAAAAACAGGTACTCCCGATCATGAGTTATCGATCTCTGGCGCGGTTTCCGCTAGCGTAAACATTTCCGCCTCCGCATTTTATGGAGATGGTTCGAATCTAAGTGGCATAACCACTTCGGCTGCCGGCGCCACAACGCAGCTTCAGTATAATAGCGCGGGATCATTCGCTGGATCATCTAATTTAACTTTTAATGGGACGACTCTAACAGGGTCATATACGGGATCCCTGGCAGAATTGACCACTTTATCGGCCTCAGCAGCAAACTTAACTGTAGCGAGCGGCACCATCGCCGGCCCTGGCAGCTACTTGGCGCTAGACACAAACAACAATGTGGTACTGGCAACGGGCGACGGCGCCACCTCAACCCCTGCCGGCGCCAATACCCAAATACAGTTTAATGATGGGGGCTCCTTTGGTGCGTCGGCCAACCTTACATTTAATGGAACCGCGGTTAGTCTTACCGGCGAGCTTACGGCTTCTACTAGCGTTTCAGCATCCACCCTTCATGGCGATGGCGCAGCGCTGACCGCCCTAACCATCGGCACTGCCGAAGACGCCTCCTATGAGGATGGTCTCTTTACGGACTTTGTTACTACCACTCCGGTGGGGACAGCGATTGATCGATTTAATGAAATCCTTAAAGCGCTAGCCCCGGCCCCCGCGCCTAATCTTGATGACATAGACTGCAACGATACTGGTGTATCTGCGGAGCTTTCTTTTGGCTCGTCCCAAGCTATTAGTGGCTACACAAATGTGGGAACGACAGCAGGTTTTTCAGCGGTCGACATCAACGGAACTTATGGTACATCAACCAGTAGTAACAATTTAAGGCGCGGTACCTTTAACGGAAGTAGAGTAATAGATGGCGACCTTAATGAGGATGTTTCTTCTGATGGAGTTAATTATCCAGCCAACTCTTTTGGGGATGCCAACAAGGGAAACCTGGTACTCGAAGTCAATGGATCGACTCTCCATACGGCTTCTATGACAGACGCTGCTGTGGGTACCGGCGTGCCCGGCTCCGGTACGGGTAACGAGCTTAATGGGAACGGCTCCGGATTCACTACCCTGAGCCAGACCGGCTCGGCGGAGTTCGCCGACGGCACGGAATTGGACTTGTTTCAGCATCGTACGGGAAAATACAAAGTGGTTGCCGCTGACCAGAGAGAGGGTTGGAATTATTTGCGTGTGGTTCACACTTCATCTACATTTGATAGAACCACTAACTATGTGGCGTGGGTTAATGATTCCAACAGCAACGCCCTTGCGGCCTCCAATAGTGCGCTCGATACTTTATCTATGAGTGGTGACTTGCGCCTCTCCGGGGTGAAATATCATACGGGCGGCACAGCAGAATATCGGGTCAGGGTTTCGAATGCGTATCGAAATGTTTATACATCTACCAATATTTCTTATACTGTGACGAATGGTTCTATTTCTTCGGTATCCATGCCAAGCATTTCGGTGGGCACCGAAGACGAGACGAAAGTCCTCCACCTCACGGGAAGCCTTACTGTTGATGGTACTTCAATACTAGATAGCACTATTGGTGCCGGAGTTAACGTGGCTCACCCCCTTAAGTCTAACTTATCCAATGCAGGCTCTGAGTCGATTGGCAGTATTCTTGCGTACAATAGATCCAATAACTCGACTACTACGAGTGAAACATTTAGGCGGGAAAACTATCGCTTGGATTCGGGGAGTTACGCTGCGCAGGCGGATGTGACGGACGCGGGTAACACCTGGACCTCGGCAACTTCACTCTTGACTGTCGACGGATTGTTGTATTATAATCAGCGCCTCTACTCGCCTATTGACGGAGACATCCCCAATAGCGGCGATTTTAGTGCCATCTCAAATGGTCCGGCCGCGAATGTAGACTATTCGGGGATCAGCGGTGTACGCACGTTCTTGCGTTATTTCACTCAAACAGGTGCTGCCTCTCAAACTAACTTCGAACTCACCTTTACGGGAGACACCAGTACACGCATTGTGCCTTACAGTACTGCGCTATCGAGCACTAACATTCATGTGTTTGTGAAATTGCCAACTACCTCCACCGCGATGGCTACAGGATGGCTGGATTTAGGGAGCGCCACCGCCAACGACGCCGCGCAGCTAAATGACTTTGATGGAGCCTATGTAGGAACCCCTCCAGCCGGGGGCCTAGAGATCAATAGTGATACTCATGAGGGGACCTTTGTTACCCAGACAGTGGAGCAGAACGAGAACCTTGTTATTAAAATAGTTGCTAATGCCGCGTGGACTGGCTACATCTCAGCCCTAAGTATATCATGGGGAGGTGCCTAGGTGTCCACTGCACTAACAGATACTTCAAAACTTAATCTTTCTTTCAAGAAGGTTCTAGGAAAAGCTCAGACCTCTAACACTAAAGGGGTATCTAATGAGGGCATAGGCTCCAACATTAGTATGGGAGCTAGCACCATCTTTGGGAATGAGCCTCCAACGCCGGTTTCTAGTTCTTACTATACCATCCTGGGTGGCGTCGCCGAAATGGTGTCTCTTGTTGCTACTCCCATGGCAGGAACAAAAGATGATAATGGGCGCTATCAGGCGTTCGCCCTGAGTTTGCCTGCGGACTACCAGGTTAGTTCTTCTAATCCCAACAAGGGCTCCGGGTTTTATCTTAATGGGCAAGTTCTTAATGAAACAACAGGGACGCTTCAAATTATCCCTCCTTCCTTTGGAGCGAATTATACCGCCTTGGTATATCACACCTCCTCCGGCGCCACACAAATCCCGGCGCTTGATGCTCGCGACTGGGTACTAGACTATTTTAATGGAATCTTTTTCCAGCAGGACCCCCCCGCAGATTCTGACGAGAATCCTGCCTATGTGGATGCATTCCTTTATGTTGGGGATTACGCTCTTACTCGCTTAACTGGTTCCGGTGGTTCACCCGGCGGAGACAACACAGAGATTCAGTTTAATGATGGAGGATCTTTTGAGGGCTCCGAAAACCTGACCTTCGACGGTACTACTCTAACAGTCGCCGGAGATCTCACTGCCTCTGTTAATGTATCCGCTTCGGCATTTTATGGCGATGGCTCTAATTTGAGCGGCATCACCACCACAGCAGCCGGCTCGTCGACTCAGCTCCAGTTTAATAACAGCGACGCTTTCGACGCATCCGCCAACTTAACCTATGATGGGTCTACATTACTGGTTAAGGCTGCCTCACATCTTTCCGGCGGCCTTGTCCTGAAGCGAACCGCGGCCACAAATGACTACAGCATTGCGTTAACCGACTATTATGTAGGAGTAGACACTACTTCTAACACAGTAGACCTCACAGTCCCCCAGGCCTCCTCGGCTACGGAGGGGCAGACTTTTGTAATCAAGGACGAGGGGGGCGCCACTGCCACTAACGTTATTACTGTTGTCCGCTCGGGAACAGACACAATTGATGGAGCGACCAGTGTAG
>MPLU02228669.1_pt1 | contig 11978 bp, 9 predicted proteins | sample 1617381 | NCBI WGS metagenome assembly MPLU02 (sample SAMN05944801, study PRJNA350692) | marine metagenome | biome: marine; feature: ODZ; material: water; isolation source: 90 m water sample filtered on 0.2 um supor filter | place: Pacific Ocean | collected 2012-04-08 | depth 90m m | reverse complement strand
CAGATTAGAACTAGAAGAAGCTAATCTTGGCTGAGTAGCATGGCGACTGGTGTTATCATTGATGCCGGTGATCCCGTTACCGTCCCAAAAAGCTCCGGTTGCCTTGGCCACACGAATTTGGCTTACACTGACATTATCCAATTCACTCCAGGTAACATAGGGGCTGCTGTCAAAACTGTGATAAACTCCATGAGGAGATGAAAGTGTCTGATTATTTTTATTGATGAATGCAACATAGTTCCATGAACTATTTATGTATTTTGCAACTGTTACATAACTTGTGCCCGCAAGCTCCTCAATCCAGGTCATAAATAAAGATGGAGTAGTCTTATCTTCCACAAATAAAAATGGTTGAGTAGCATCTTCAGAATTAGCTGTAGAATTAAAGCTTTTGAAGTTAATTCCGGAAGAATCCACAAAACTCCAGCTACTCGAGTTATCATCATATTTTGCGACTCGAATTCGGCTTTTGTTATCAGAACTTGAAGGTTCCACCCATGCATTGTAGAGAGTTGAGTCGAATTCAACAAGTTGCGGACTGCTGCCATTTTGACTGACATTGTCGTTGATTCCTCCACTGGTTAAATTGTCAATGTATTCCCAGCAAACTGCCTTAAGATCCGTGTAATCCTGAGTAACGTTGCTGCGTGTTCCATTGGTCACGGAGCAAGTTCTATTGTCCGGCTGAGATGGAATGTATATACTGTAGCCTCCGCCTTTTGCTACTGGAGTACTAAAGCTGAATGAGCCGTTGTCTGAGATCGTTTTTGTTTCATTATCGAATTGTAACCCTAGTGTAGTAGACCCCAGTCCACTGGCAGTTCCACTTAAAAAATAGGATTGGACTGCACAAACAATGGAAACACTGCTCATATTGTCACTTGCAAGGCCGCGATTATTGGCTGCAGAACACGTAAATGGGGACGGCTGGGTTTTAACAGTTACATTGTATGCACTGCCCTTGTTGATTTTGTTTGTAAAGCTGAAACTACCATTTACAACTGTGAGATCATCTGCACCATTATTTTGCAGAACCACTGAGCCTGCTAACCCACTTACTGTACCACTAACATCATAGCTAGCGCCTGTACAGGCAATTGTTATATTTGAAATGTTCTGAGAAGCTGTACCTGAAGCATCTGAGACTGTGCAAGTCTGCGTATTTGGCTGCAGCTTTACCGAGACACTGTATGTACTTCCGGAGCTGACACGGTCCTGAAAAGTAAAACTGCCATCCCACGATCCGGTTTGATCAAGAACAGTATCATCTCCACTGTTATTTTGAATGATCAAAACACCTGAGAGACCAGTTACGGTTCCACCAATATTGAAAGAGGAACCTGAAGAACTTGATTCCTCATCTTCTGCGGCACAACCAACAAATAATAAAATTAAAATGATGGAAAATGCAGCCAGTTTCCATTGATAATTCTGAAAATAAAACACTTGAACCTGCTGGATCGTCGGAGATGCAACCCAGAGTAAATTTCAATACACTGAGTACAAATTGATAAAAAGGACAATCTGTTAATGCAACTCATGTTCCGAGAAACCTTTTAAATTTGAACCTAAACTCAGCTGAATTAATTAAATGCAGATCTGAGTTGAAAAACTGCTGACAAATTGACATAACCCGCTTGCCACTTGGCTTCAGTTTTTATAGACTCGACGGATGCTAAAGACGACAAACATGGATGATGTTTTTTATTCTTACAAGTTCATTATTTAGTCCTTGCTGACAATCAATTTATGGATGCATATGAAACTGGACGAAATAGATCTGAAAATTTTGGTCGCACTGCAGGACGACGGTAGGATTACAAAAACCAGACTGGCGGAAAAAGTACACCTGTCGGTCAGTCCCTGCCATGAACGTTTAAAGAGACTTGAACAAGCAGGATATATTGAAGGTTATTTTGCAAGAATTGATATTGACAGGATTGTCGCCAACTCGCTGGTTTTAGTACAGATACATTTAAAACAGCACCGTTCCGAGGATTTCAGTAAATTTGAAGAGGCAATTCTGGCAACTCCGGAAGTGGTAGAATGTCATGCTTTAGGTGGAGGTGTGGATTATATACTCAAAATGATAGTTAACAATATTCACCATTATCAGCAGAAAATCGAATTCCTCCTTAAAGCTGAACTGAATATAGATCGCTACTACACTCACATTGTGACCAAACCTGTCAAACAAAGTGGCTATCCAATTGAAAAACTTCTCAAGCCGGAAAGTGATACTTGAGTTTGTCAAGTAACGCCAAATAAAATTCTGTCGACCACAAATATTTTTCTAATTTTTTCCAAATAAACTGAAAATTCAATGACACTTTTTGTCTGTTAAACGATAGTCTGAATTTACACTTATTTCTAAGTTCAACTTGTCGTCAAAAGAGCCATGTCAGCAAATCAAACAATAGCACAGCTTCAGAGTACAGACCGTGAGACCTTCTTTCATCCGTCAACACACGCGAGTGACCATGCTCACGGAAAAGTTCCGGTCAATATTATTCAAAGCGGAAACGGAATTTACATTAAAAATCAGCAAGGTACGGAACTTCTGGACGCATTCGCAGGGCTCTACTGTGTGAATGTCGGTTACGGAAGAACAGAAATCGCGGATGCGATCTACGAACAGGCCAAAAAACTGGCCTATTATCACACTTATGTCGGTCATTCCAACGAAGCAATTATCGAATTATCAAGGCGTATTATTGACTGGGCTCCGGACGGAATGCGTAAAGTTTATTATGGACTTTCCGGTTCTGATGCAAACGAAACGCAAATCAAGCTGGTGCGTTATTATCAGAATATTCTGGGCAATAAGTCCAAAAAGAAAATTATTTCACGAGACAGGGGATACCACGGTTCGAGTATTGCCGCAGGAAGTTTGACCGGTCTTAACCTGTTTCATCAAGCTTTTGATTTGCCGATTGACGACATCCTCCACACGCTTGCTCCGCATTTTTACTGGAATGCTGAAGACGGCATGAGCGAAACCGAATTCTCACAGCACTGTGCTGACGAGTTGGAAAAAATGATCCTGGCGGAAAGTCCTGAAACAGTAGGAGCTTTCATCGGTGAACCGGTAATGGGAACAGGCGGATTGATTCCTCCACCTGAAGGATATTGGGATGCTGTTCAAAAAGTGCTGCGTAAATACGAAGTGCTTTTAATTGCCGATGAGGTCGTTTGCGGCTTTGGACGTGTCGGTACACCATTTGGTTCACATCTCTATGATATGCGTCCGGATTTAATCACGATTGCTAAAGGCCTGACCAGCGCCTATTTACCTCTTTCCGGAGTGATTGTGGGTGAACGTGTCTGGGAAGTAATCGAACGTGGTTCCGAAGAGCTTGGTCCCATGGGACACGGCTGGACCTATTCCGGGCATCCCTTAGCTGCCGCCGCCGCGCTGGCAAATCTTGATATCCTGGAAAGGGAAAAATTAACCGAAAACGCGCGTGACACAGGTTCATATCTGCAGGAGCAGTTTAAAAAATCGTTTGAAAACCATCCACTGGTTGGCGAAGTACGAGGTGTTGGCCTACTGGCCGCGTTGGAATTTGTGGCGGATAAATCAAAAAAACAGAGCTTTGACTCTAACTGGAAAGTTGGGGCTAAGGTTTCGGCGGCTTGTCTCGAACAAAATCTTATCGCACGTGCTATGCCGAATGGTGACATCCTTGGTTTCGCACCACCTTTGAGCATCACCAGAAAAGAAGTAGACGATGTCGTAAAGCGTACCACAAAAGCGCTGAATTCAGTCGCGGATCTGTTGACCAAAGAATACTCTTGGAAAGGTTGAAATACAGAATCCGGTTTTGCTGTCATGATGAAAGGCTGCGCCCGTGAAAACTGGAACAGCTTTCAATTAAAAATATATAAAATAAATAATGAAAAATTATACTATTGCGGTGGTCGGCGCCCTGGGAAATGTCGGTATGGAAATGCGTAACATTCTGGAAAAAAGTGCGCTGCCAATCGGAAATCTAGTGCTAATGGATATCGCGCAAAACGCGGGTATAAAAGTCCGTTGGCGAGATACGGATTATGCTGTAATTGAAGCAACACCCGCAGCGTTTGCGGGTGTTGATATTGCCATCATGAGCGCAGGTGCTGAAGCTTCGTTGGAACTCTCACCGGAGGCGGTGAAACTTGGCTGCGTGGTCATCGACAATTCCACTGCATTCAGGATGGTTGCAGAGCATCCGCTGGTTATTCCGGAAGTAAACGCAGACTCGCTGGAAAATCACCAAGGAATAATCGCCAATCCAAACTGTTCGACGATTCAAATGCTGGTTGCGTTAAAACCAATTCATGACAATTACCGAATCAAGCGTGTGATCGTCAGTACTTATCAGGCCGTAAGCGGTTCCGGACAAGCTGCGGTGGACGAACTGCAGAAGCAGGCACATGCTTTTGCAAACGGTGAGGAAATGCTTGCAGAAGTTTATCCGCATCAGATTGCTTTCAATATTCTGCCGCACATTGACTTTTTTCTGGAAAATGGCTACAGCAAAGAAGAAATGAAAATGATCATGGAAACAGCAAAAATACTCGATCCTAAGATTAAAATAACTGCTACCACAGTCCGGGTACCGGTGACGACAAGTCACAGTGAAAGCCTGAATGTAGAAACTGAAAAGAGCTTTGAGATAGAGGAAATTAAAACACTGCTCGCCGCATCTCCCGGAATTGAACTTGAGGATGATCCGGAAAATAATGTTTATCCGCTTGCTCTGAATGCCACCGGAAAAGACGCAGTTTTTGTGGGTCGTATCCGCCGGGATTTTTCAACGGATAACGCCCTCAACATGTGGTGTGTTTCCGATAATCTTCGCAAAGGCGCAGCGCTGAACACCGTCCAAATTGCACAAGAACTGGTAAAAAGGGACTTGGTCAGAGTTCCTTAAATTTCAACAATAATCAAAAATATTATGCAGAATAATAACGGATCCACAGATTCAGTCATCGTGATGAAATTCGGCGGTACCAGCGTCCGCAGTGAAGAGTCGCGAGCCCACGCAATTAAACATATTCGCACTCATGCCGAATCCGGCAAAAAGCTGGTTGTGATAGTTTCCGCAATGGGACGTAAAGGTGAGCCTTATGCAACAGACACACTGATTGCACTGCTCAAAGATTTAGGAGAACCGGTCAATCCCTCGGAACTAGATGCGGTAATGAGTATCGGGGAAACACTAAGTTCCGCATTTTTTTCGCATTTGCTCAGTCAAAACGGACTTCCTGCAGAAGCATTCACCGGAAGACAGGCAGGTATCTTAACTGACGATAATCCCGGAAACGCTGAAATTCTGGAAATCAATCCCGCCCGAATTCTGAAGGCGCTGAATCAGGGAAAAATCGCGGTCGTCGCCGGTTTTCAGGGAGCAACCGGAGCAGGAGATGTACGTACACTTGGACGCGGAGGCAGTGATACGAGTGCAGTAGCGCTGGGTGCCGCACTGAATGCAAAGAGAGTGGAAATTTATTCTGATGTTGATGGTATCGCAAATTGTGATCCACATCAAATTTCGGTTGCGTCTTTTATAAATTCAATCAGTGCAAAGCAAATCCTGAGCATGGCGAACGAAGGCAGCTCGGTTCTTCATCCACGGGCAGTGAAAGCGTCACTCAAAACAAAAACACCGATTGTCGCACGCAACACTTTCAGTGCTGCAGCCGGTACCACAATTTTTCACCATGACGCTAATGAGCAAAGCAAACTGGTTACACTGGCGCACAGAGAAAACTTGGCACTCATTACCTTTGAGGAAACCACGGATGCTCTGAAATTAGCTCCGGAAATGATCCGAATTGATGAACATAGATTTCTACTGAAAAATGATGTTTATCTGGAAAACAACTTAAAGCTCTTCAGCAAAAGTTCTGCCACTCTGCAAAAGGCTGAGGGTTGGGCTACTGTTTCGGTGGTCTTTGACAAAAGTGCGGCTAAAGGCAAAAATGTTCCAAACGCAGAAATTATCCCTTCCAGCGAAAATGTGATTTGTTATCTGCTAAAAGAAGAACATTTGTCTTCTTCTTTGCAGATTTTGTATGAGCATTATATTTTGGGGGAGTGAATATAAGCTGAGAACTAACAATTTTGCTAGAAAAATTGTTGATTTCTGACTGTTTACGCTTCCATCAAAAAACAACATCAAGAAAAATGAAATATGCCAAGATTTGAAAAAGAAGAATATGATGTCCGTATCAAAAAGGTGCGGCAAAGTATGGCTGAGAAAAATATTGAAGTATTGATCGTCACAGATCCTTCCAACATGGCATGGCTAACGGGATATGACGGTTGGTCGTTTTACGTGCATCAGTGTGTGATTTTGACTTTGGAAGGCGAACCTTTCTGGTATGGACGCGGAATGGACGCCAACGGTGCAAAACGGACAGTGTTCATGCAGCATGAAAATATTATCGGTTATCCAGATGACTATGTACAAAATCCGCAAAAACATCCAATGGATTATTTGAGTGAAATTTTCAAAGGAAAAGCCGGTACGTCTGCTTCCGGAGCTTCCGTCGGTACAGGCTTGGCGAATAAAACAATCGGGGTGGAAAAAGACAATTATTATTTTTCCGCTTCGTGTCTTGAATCCTTGCAGAAAAATTTGCCCGGAGCAACATTGACGGACGCAACTGGTATCGTCAATTGGCAACGTACCGTAAAATCACCGCAGGAATTGGTTTACATGCGTAAAGCAGCGCGAATTGTGGAAAAAATGCATGCCCGAATTTTGGAAGTTATGGAACCCGGAATGCGTAAAAATGATCTGGTGGCAGAAATTTATCATTCCGCAATTTCAGGAGTAAGTGAAACTTCCAGAGAGCAAGGCTTTGGCGGAGATTATCCGGCGATTGTACCGATGACCCCAACCGGCGCGGATGCTTCGGCCCCGCATTTGACATGGGACGATCGACCGATTGCCAACAATTCCGGAACCTTTTTTGAAATTGCCGGATGTTATCAGCGTTACCACTGCCCGCTCTCACGTACCGTTTATCTTGGAAAACCGCCGCAAAAATATCTTGATGTGGAAAAAGCTGTGCTGGAAGGTATTGATTCCGCATTAAATGCCGCAAAATCCGGAAATCTCGCTGAAGATATTGAAGTTGCGTGGAGTAAAACCATCAGCAAATACGGTTATGAAAAAACAAGCCGTTCCGGTTATGCAATCGGACTGAGCTATCCTCCGGACTGGGGAGAGCGTACCGTCAGTTTCCGCAAAGGAGACAAAACCGTGCTTGAGCCAAACATGACTTTCCACTTCATGCCCGCACTCTGGTTTGACGATTGGGGACTGGAAATCACGGAAAGTTTTGTCATCACTGAAACCGGTGCTGAGACTTTAGCCAATGTCCCACGGAAATTATTTGTTAAACCGTGACACGTTTCGATTCCGGAAATTTACTTTCAGCGTAACAAAGAATAAGCTGAACCAAAACGTCCGATAACAGTGAGCCAGCAGATGCTCCCGAAAATCACGGCCAATCCAGGAAAGTATTCCGGAAAAAAACAAATGATAATGTAAAATAGAATCGTTTCCGTCCCTTCCGCTAAACCTTCCAAATAATAAAAAGCTTTCTGACCATGTGCTTCTGAGGAAATTCCGTGCTTTTCCGCAACTGCGGCAAAAGCCAGGAAGCTCACACCTGTGCCTATGAATGAAAAAATTAAAAATGTTGCCGATAGACTGTTTTTTTCCGGATCGGCCAAAGCGAACCCAAAAATAACCGCGGAATAAAAAATTAAATCGCAAGTAATGTCTAAGTATCCGCCTAAACTCGTGATACCGTTTCTACGGGCAACCGCACCGTCAAGTCCATCAAAAAAACGGTTAATCAAAATAAATACCAGCGCCAGTGAATAGAGTTTGATCCAGAGTAAAGGAACTGCAACCATCCCAATCGCAAAACCGACGAGAGTTATTGCGTCAGCAGAAATTTGGCGGGGTACATACTCAGCGATGTCTTCCATGGTAGGATGTACAATTGTGTTCGCCCAACGGTCAACCATAAGTAAATTAGCAGAAATTGAAAATTGAGATTTAAATGAAATTTATAGTGTGTAGAGAGTTGCGTATGAACTTTTGAAGTCAAATGCCGTAAGTATTAGGTGGATTAAGAAAACAGTATCTTACAGATTTTATTACAAACCAGTTTCAATCCTGTCCAAAATAGCATTTGCGATAGCTTCTTTGCCAACATACATTTGAGGCTCCTGTTCAGGATCCAGCAGCCATGCCACCTGTGTACCGTCCGGTTTAAATTCTTCCCTGCGGTTTGCGACAATCAACTGTGAACCACCTTTTTTGGAAAAGCGCTTTTGCGCAATTGCGAGCAGTTCGTCGTGAGAAATATTTTCTTCATATTTAAAAGTAATCATTTTCAATGCAGGAAATTTCTTTCGCACCTCATCAATCAGCTTGACGGTCGGCAGCAGTTTCAAATTTAAATGTTTTACTTTGCTGGAAATTTTTCCCTCAATAAAAGTTTCAGGTTGAAAATCCGCAACAGCCGCAGTAAATATTCCCCAGTCAACAGCCGTTTTTGTCAGCGATTCGTGGACAATATTTTTATAATCCGTGTAAGTAGAAGCTTTTTTTGCGTTTAAAAATGCCGGCGCAGGCTGGCTGCCTTTGCCCAGAATCAGTTCAACCTTTACTCCTCTCATCCACGCTTCCCGAGCGATTTGGATGGAAAGCGCACCAGTAAAACGTGTGGTGATACGTCGAATATTGTCAACAGGAACAGGGGTTGGACCGCCGGTTATCAGCAAAGATTTTCCGCTTAGCGGAGATTGATTGAGTGACCTGATCGTTGCTGCCACAATTAAGTCCAGTGAAGAAAGATTATTTTTTCCGTGAGTTTGCAAAGGTGGAATCATGGTAGCGCCCATTTCCTGCAGAGTCTTGAGTGAGCGGGTCAGGATGCTGTTATGCATCGCACCGTGCATCGTTGGTGCAAAAAGGATGGGCACTCCTTGACGTTCCATACGTCCAAGAGCAGCGGCGATCGCTGCTGAAACTACAGAATCCGCAACTCCAAGTGCCGCCTTATTCAAAGTGTTGTAGGAAGCAGGTGCGACAACAAAAACATCAAAAGGGGTTGAGTCGCTCAAATGCTCAGCATCTGCAGTAAAGTGGTCAATAACAGGATTTTGCGAACACCATTCCAACGCTTCTTTAGCAACATAACGTAAACCGCCTTCAGTTACATAAACGACAACATCCGCGCCTTCTCTGCGAAAATCACGAATCAGATCGGGCATACGGTAAGCCGCAATGCTTCCGGTGATCAGCAACGCGACACGCTTTCCGGACAAATGGCTTCCGGTTAAACGGATTTCACGGTCAGCTAATTCAGAAGGAGGTGGTGGTTCAAGATTCCAGTTTAAAGACATTGATAATTTTAAAAAAAGTGTCAGGTATCTTTATTTCAGGATACCGTTGTTGTTTGAAATATTTCTGTAGTTAATCATTTCACAAAACATTTGCTGCCAATTCAGCTAGAGCTGAGCGTTCAACACTCGTAAAACGCACATGCCCCGCAAGCTGTGAACCCTTGAAGCTTTCAACCAGCGTGCTCAATCCGTTAGAAGAAAGATTTACATCTGTATTATCTATTTGGTTTGGATCACCTGTCAAAACTATTTTTGTGCCTTCACCTGCACGACTGACTATCGTTTTCATTTCATGCGGAGTCAGATTTTGTGATTCGTCCACGATCATGTGCTGATTCGGAATTGAGCGTCCGCGAATATACGTCAACGGTTCCACAACAAGCATTCCGCGCTCCATTAATTCGTGATAAGAGTCACGTTTTGAACCTTTTTTTGCGGAAGTATTATTGATCAGTAATTCCAAATTATCAAAAATCGGCTGCATCCACGGTGCAAGTTTTTCCTGCGTATCTCCAGGCAGATAACCTAAATCACGTCCCATAGGAAAAATCGGACGGGAGACCAGCATACGCGAATAAATATTCTCTATCATCATTTGCTGTAAACCTACTGCAAGTGCCAGTAAAGTCTTACCTGTACCTGCTTTTCCGCTGAGAGTCACAATCGAAATCTTTGGATCATTCAGCAGTGCCAGCGCCAGACGCTGTTCCGGATTCCTAGGACGTATACCCCAAACACCCTGTTCCTTTGAAACTGTTACAAATTTACTCTTGCTCTGATCATAAATTGCTAAAACATCTTCTTCCAGAACTTCAGGGCAGTTCAGCAGAAGTCCCTGGTTTGGAAAAAACTCAACATTATCATCTAGTTCCGCCTGTAGTTCTTCCGTTGAAATTAAGGACTGTTGACTCAGGCTCAGTAATTTTTTCTTACTGACCTCACAGCGGCGTATGCCTGAATATAAAACTGAATCGTCTTTCCTGCGATCTTGATAAGCAATAGTTGGAACATTGAGCGTATTAGCTTTAGTACGTAAATTTTCATCATGTGAAACAAAAACAACATCCTTGTTTTTCCGGTTCAGTGTCCAGGCAACAGCTAGAACACGATTCGAATAACTCTTAGAATTCAGACTGTACGGAATTGATCCTGTTTCCGGATCAGCAAGTTCAATCCTTAATTTACCTCCATTCGGCAGACTCACACCTTCTACCAGATTACCAAGTTGACTGCATTCATCCAGCATTTTGCTGACTAAATTAGCTGCCCTTCCCTTTTCACCTAAATCCTGCCTGAGCGCATCCAGCGCATCAAGGATGCTAACCGGCAGGACAATTTCTTGCTCCGGAAATTCATAAAGAGAGTCCGGAGTATTAAGCAGTACACTGATGTCGAGCACATAAACTGAGGCGTGACTCATGCGTTTTCCGGCAGTAAAAAAGGAATGTAGCTCAACTTAAAAATTCTAAGCACAAAATATTTGCTCATTATTCACTTCTGCTGAAATCAGCATTATCAGTTATAAAATCATTTTGTTGCAGGCTCCATTATAAAGCAGTTCTTACAGATCATCAATCAAAGTTCCTTTACTGTCAAGACTGTAGATTATTTTGTCTGTACTCAAACAAATTTTTTCAGCATATTTTTTGCTTTATCCCAGAAATTTAAAGCTTTAAATTCAGATGTAAAAATCTCAAATTCTTGCATTTTCAGAAAAATTACGGTAAAAGTTTAAAGGTAAAGATATAACACACAGCTCATGATGCCTGCTTAGGAACATAATATGGAATTTCAGTTAACATCCGGATTACAGCCTCAACTGCTTGAAGACGAGCAGAAATTGTGGCTTGCCAACGCAATCTGCGGTGCGATTACCGCTGACGGTTCCGTTGCTCCTGAGGAACTTGAATATCTTGAACGAGCCCTCTCCTTTTTACCATCACAAGCAGATGTTGTAAAAATGATGCAGGCGGTTAAAGACCAGAATCTTCCTCAGTTGGAACGATTTCCCGGCGCGACACGTGAGTTGGAGGTTAAGATTTTCATTGACCTGGCCACAGTAATTTCTGTAGACAATGTGCTAGGCGCAAATGAAATTGACTACCTGCTTTATATCGGACGCAAACTTGGTTTTGGACGTGAATTTGTACGGGTTGTCATCCGCTGGTCCAGCGAAGGGATTGTCTGGAAACGTAAAATGCTGCACCTGATTGACGCAGGAAGCTCACTCGAAGCAGAATATTCGGATTAAGCGTCCGCTTGATCTACGCAAATCTCTGACACAAACCTTATCAACTTTGCGACGGCTTTGATTAACCGTGTCTGCTTATTTCGCTAGGCTGAGCTGCGTCAAAATATGTTTGGTTTTTCCTGCGGTAAACTGCAGAAGGTAATGCGGAGCAGCTTCTGCGATTGTGAATTCAAAATGCGTTTTTTCCCTCGGTAGCAAAGCACGTAAAAAACCAGATTTCGGTAAAATTAATATTTTGCGTGCCTTCATCGTACCCAATGGAGTTTCAAGACTGAGTTCTTCCTGAGGTTCAACCTTCATCTGGATCAT
>MPLU02191663.1_pt1 | contig 12005 bp, 10 predicted proteins | sample 1617381 | NCBI WGS metagenome assembly MPLU02 (sample SAMN05944801, study PRJNA350692) | marine metagenome | biome: marine; feature: ODZ; material: water; isolation source: 90 m water sample filtered on 0.2 um supor filter | place: Pacific Ocean | collected 2012-04-08 | depth 90m m | reverse complement strand
CTTTTAAAAAATCATACTCTTCTTTAGCATAATAATAACGAATAGTAAATATACTTAATATAAATATAACATTTAGTGCAATACCTAATAACGTTGATTTAGTCATTTACATTCTCCTTTAGTCCAATGTAAAAGCCCTGCATTCTTGGCTTCACAATCATTTCCGTATGTCTTTTCATCACAACCACATACGGGATTCCATTCTTTTGTACAAGGGTTATTTGTTATCTTTGATTCATCAATACAATCTACCCAATTATTTTCATCTGAAGGTACATCACACGATAACAAAAATATAAACAATACAAATAATAAAATTCCACCCCATAATTTTATAATAGATTTAGAAGTAGAATCTGAAATCAGTAAAGGTGTTTTCATTTTGATAACTCCTTACTTGCGTAATCTTTTAAAACATTAGGTAACCAAGCGTGAATAAATAGAGCCCCACTCAACTTCATAGCTCTCCACCAATGTTCTAAGTAACTTATATTATTTTCTTTTAGGTGTTTCATCCCTTGTGAATTTTACCTTTTCGTTCTGTAAACCATTTTCTGAACTGAGCTGGTGAACCGATAGTTATTGGTTTGTTACCACTTGCTGTTGATAATAATTTTTCTATTTCAAGTTTGGCTAGTGGACTATTATCCAATACTCTTTGCATTACAAACATATCAATTATCTTTGTATCATAGACAACAATTTCATTCCACCAAGCACTTTTTTTGTTAACATCGGAATCAATCAAACTCTTTTTGAATATTTTTTTATTTTTGATTAGAGTTTTGTTTGCCACATTAATAAAATCTTTTATATATTTTGCTACTAAAGGCCCTTGTTCTTCTTTAACTTTTGCTTTATACTCATCATACTTAATATCACCCTCTATCCATTTATCTTTATAGTCTCTTTCTATCTTACCCATTTTTCCATCAATACTATCAAAATCAACTTTTGAAGCCTTTAAAGCATTTGTCCATATCATCTTATCCTTATCAAACACGTGAAAAGAACTTACCCATCTACGACCTTGTTTATCAGGTGTTGTATCAAAATCCATACTTCTTTGTGCTAATAAATGTCCCTCTACATAACAAATGATACCACCCATACCTGTTTGAACACCACGACCTTTAGCTAATGCTTCAGATTCATGAGTTTGTGTAAATGTTGAGATTGATTTTTTTCTTCCAAGAACATTTTTGAGTTGTCGTATTCCATCTGGTCCTGTAATGTGAAATGATTTTACAGGTATCTTTTTACCAAGTGCTTTCTCCACAACCGATGGTGTAAGAGGAATGTATTCTTTTCTCCGTACCCAATTCAATACTGATTTTGTATGAGCGGGATACCACTCACCATCTATCCAACTTGGACCAACTTGTGCTTCTGTTAATAAGTCTTTAAGTTTAATCAACAAACTTCTCCGTTATGTCAATAAGTTCATCATAATTATTTCCCCATGCAGCTTTAACTGGATACTTACCTCTCTCTAAAACTTCTTTTATTTCTGTAAGAAGTGGTAATCCATCGTCAATGTGCATATCAAACAGAAATGAATCGTAACTATATAATACAAACTTACTCTTATATTTTCCCATTATTTTTCTTACATCCTTTATAACTAATGCATTCGATTCTGTCTCAAGTAACTGAATATAATAGTTAAATAACTTATTTGCGTTAAAATCATTTCCTCTTATTTGTCTACTATAAATATCTGATTTGATAAAATTCTCTCTCTTATAGAGTTGCCATAACTTATCTGTAAACTCTCTCACCTTACCGAAATACTCTATACTCTCTGCTATGTCGTCAGGAATAAAACCATATAGATATTGGAATGAAAGACCCTTTGCTTCTTTATAACTAATATCAAATCTATCTGCAAAATGTTGGTGAACTGATTCGTCTGAAAACTTATAATCCACTTTCTCTGCAATCAATCTCAAGTGATATGCATCATAATCAAACTCAACTAATTTACCTTTACTACCAAACCTACTAATGAATTTTTTCCTACTACCATCATTCTTATTCAGAGCTGCAAAGTTAATTCCACCAAATCTATTGGATGGACGACCTGTGGAAGTGAATGGATTATACTCTGAATACACCATTCCATCAGGTGTTTGTAAACCATTTTTTTCTATGTATGTAAAGTTGTCAAACATATCGTTGTTATATGTCAAGATGTCAGGAGTAGGGTATTTTGAGACGATAACCTGTATTCCTGTTGCTATCTTATATAAGTGTGAGCTAAATCTCATTATAGGAATAGACGTATTTACATCTTTTTTCTCATGATGTTTCATATGATAATGTCGGATTATATCATCAGAATACAAATCAAAATCAGTTTTCTCACCTGTATTCCAATAGTTGAGTAGATTTACATCAATAAGATTATTTAATCCAGTAAGGTGATATGCTTGTTTTTTATCAAGGGTATAGACATTTTTATTTTTATTTCTTAATATAGTTAAATCACCAAGTTGTAGACACAATCCATCGGTATGATTGAACGGTAATATATATGCACTATTGTCAACTAATAAAAAAAGAAAGGATAGTTTTGTTTCTACTGGATGTTTTTTGTGGTCGGTAGGAATAGGGATTGCGACAATCTCTTTTGCTTTCTCATAATCGTTCAAGAAAGCATTAAACTCGGAACTATTCTCTATGAATTTCAATGTATAACCTTTATATGGTTATAAATATCAACCCTCTTTCCCAAATTCAATAAAATTATATATCTTCATTCGAATTTGTGGGAATGTTTTTTCTACTTCAAGGGTGTTCTTTACATTTAATCTTTCTTGTTCCTCAATGTCTTTACTAAGAGACCATCTCATTTGTGTTTTACGATATATAGCATCTGCATTCATGTACTTTGGTTTTTTAACTTCTATGACTGGTGCTTTATCATCTGATGCTAATTGTAAAAAATATCTAATAAAAAATCCTTTTGTATAATCTGCTTTCTTTGGTTCACATTTTTGATTTTTAAAATATTTTGATACTTTTACATTATTACTTTTAGCTTGTATGTAACCCTCAATGTCAGATAGATTTCTAACCCTTATTATTTCTTTTGAATACTTTTGTGGATTAGGGAATGTCTGATAAACAACTCTTTTAGTCTTTGTTATTATTTTATGGTATTCTACACCACTTGGAACAAATATTGATGAATCATAAGAATATACAAATTCTTTTACGTCTGTTACTCCAGCTGAAAACTCCAATTGTTCTATTGTTTTATCGTTTTCTAAAATAACCATTATTGTCCTTGCCCTGCTTCTGCTTTTTTAACACCTGATGTAAGCTTGTCTTCTTCGTTAATTTCTTTTGGAGGATTTGGGTCTAACCTAAATGGTGATTTTCTTCCTTTGGTTTTAGTTAAATAATCCACAAAGTTTAGATATGGTGGGTCGTTTGGGTTAGTATTTGGATCATCATCATTGACTATATCAGCTTGTTTTTGTAACATATCTTTTAAAATATTAGCTACTGGTTTCTTTGCACCAAACCCATAATCAATTCTCATTAAACCTCTAAGTTCAGTTTTCCAACCTGACGAATCTAAGGTATGAGAGACATCCATAATCTGAAATGCACAAGCATCTCTATATCTCTTGGGAATGTACGAACTTGAAAATGCTTCACCTGCATATATTCCACCTGTTCCATCTATTGTTATAGATAATTCTATTGGTGTAATAATATCTTTTGTTCTTTGTAAAGACGATGGTGATTGTTTTAAAAAATACATCAAAGCACTTTTAAAATGTTTTTTCATTACTCCACTATTTGAATATAAATATCTGAAATCTAAATCACCCATAAACCAATTTGCTACTGCTTTTCTATTTTTTTCTTTTGTAAGCGCATATCCAGCTGCAGCCGCTAATGCAAATGGAAGACTAATTGCTGCTGCGGCAACAAATAATGTTCCTATTAATACTTTTTTACCAGTACTTGATTCAGGCTCACCTGTTTCGGGGTCTATGACAGGAACACCATCATTTAATATTTCCATAATTTGTTTTTCAGTATAAATTTGGATAATCTCATCTACATCTAAAGTAATTCCTTTTTTACCATCAGGATAAGTAGCAGATGAATTTAATTCAGGCACTACATTATTTTCTGGAAGTGCATTGTAACCCCAATTATCATATGTTGAATTACCTAATACTCTTTGAACATTTCTTAATATTTTATCTTCTGGATTTTTTGGTTCTTCCATTCCAGCGTTAAATAATTTACCTATAGCTCTACCTGCAGGGTCTAACGTTAAATCTTCAGCTGCAGCTTCACCACTTCTTATATTTTTTCCGTAGATAGCTGCTGTAGCCATTTGTGATGGTAACTTGGTAACCATATTTTGATTGTAGACTATTGAATTAACTTGCCAAGCTGGAAATACCATCAATCCTGGATTTGGAACATTACCTTCAGTATCAACATAACCATTTGTTATTTCACCTGTATCAAAATCAAGACTTTTGTTATTTAATAAATTTCTTACAGGTTTTTCAGTACTACTATCTTCAATAACTTTAACTTGAAACTCATTGTCTGAATCTGCAGTTAGTTTAAATTCCCAAATACCACCACAAGCAGCACTAATTCTTGATAATAAATTCCCCAAACCACTTTCAAGTGAACTAGCTCTACCCATTTCTTCTTCTATAATTTTTGAATGTATAAGTAAATTTCTTAAATAACCTTTTCCTTGTGGTGGTGCTTCTCCGTCTTTTGTTCCCTTTATTTTCTCTCTTATATTAACATCTCTTCTTTTCAATTTTTCCATTTGTTTATTAGAGGGACTATCATCTCCTAATGTACTTTCATCTATAGGTTCTACGTTAAATGGTGGTAATTCTCTTACTTTGTTCATCAACTTTATATATGACTGTCTTGTCCAAGAATACTTTTCAAAGTCCTCACCCATTGAACTAGCTGAACCACCTCCAATACCTGTGTTAGTGTCATCATTTATATTTGCTTTTACAAAATCTAAATCCATTGGCCATTGACCAGGTATGATAACTTCATTTGCATTTAATGTTATTAGATTAACAGAATCATTATTTATTTTTACACTTTCATAAAAAAATACTCCATCCTTAGATTCAAATTTTCTATCTACAGAACGTATTTGATAACCTATTTTATTACCATCGTGTATTTTTGCAACATAACGATTTAATATATTATCTTCAAACCAACCATATGTTATATAAGGACCAAGATATCTTTCATCAATATCACTATTATTTTCAAAAACTCCAAGTAGTTCACAAATTATAGTATCATCAAATTCTTTACGACCCCTACTCCCATCTTCATTTTTTACAATTCCATTAAACCAATCAGCATCTCCACCTGCACCTAAAACTCCACCATCGTTATACTCATATTTTAAGTTCAATAAAATTTCTCTAAAATTTTCAAATAATATTTTTGGTGGTATATTTTGTATAACATCTGCATCTATATTTTGGTCTTTTCCAGCACTACCCAATCCCTTCTCAGCTAATGCTTGTTGTATTGCTTCATTATCTCTTATTTTTTTAACTTCACCTTCTCTACTTTTTCTGACTCTACGTTCATCTCTAATTTGATTTCTAATATCAGCTGGTATTTCAAAGGATGGTGCTGTTTCAGAATCACCTAATGGTGAACTAAAAACATTAGAAGATGGTGATAGTATTTCTGTGACACAATCGAAACCACCATCATCTCTACCAGTCCATGTAAAATTTTTAACAACACCATATACTAATTCTTGATTACCTTCTCCTTTATTTCTAACTACTTTACTTAAATCTCCAATCTTTCTTGCATCTAGTTTTTTCCAATTATCATAAATAAATTCTTCAGGTGTGTGACCTGGCCACATCCAACCAAACTCTAATGCTACAGATGCTCCAGGAGCTAAAAAATATGGTGTTAATCTTTGTAATGTATCAAAATCCCAACATATCCATTTTATCTCAGCACTTCTGACAGCTTTACTTTGACCTTGTATTCTCGTACTTATACCTTTTAGTCCAGCTATTGGTCTGTTATAATTGTTTGTTTGATATACATCAGCAAACTCACCACGTAGTCCTCCAGCAATACTTTTTATATTCCCCCCCATCAAATAATCTTCACTTTCTCGCTGACCAATACTTTGAAGTAAATCTGTAGAATCTTGATTAGTAGATAAATTTACTTTTTCTTCACCTGCTGAAATAACAACGGGTTCATTTGGTGCACCTTTAGGTACTGATAATGAAATCATTCTAGCCCAAACAGTTCTATTTTGCATATAGTTAGATGGTTTTTGATTTGATATAGGTTCTTGAACTGGACGTTCTTTTCTTCCAGATTGTTTTATCTTTTCAATAAGAGTTTTTTGAACTGCTGAGTCAATTGGTTTTAACTGAATCATTTTTTACTCATTTAATGTGTTGAAATTAGCGATTATTTTTGTTATATTTCCTGGAATTCTTACTTGAAAGTTTGGATTTAATACTGTTCTACCCTTACCCAAACCATTTGCTTGTGCGATTACCCACCATAAAGAAGCGTCATTATAAAATTCAAAAGCGAGATTGTCTAATCTAGAACCATCTTTAGGATAAATAAATTGATCTTCATCTGATAATGGTATTTGTGGATATAAAGTTGGTACAAGAACTCTTTGTCCTTTTTTGTTAAATTTTAATAATGTATCGTCATATCTTCCCATAATTTAAACTCCTAAAACTTAAATGGTATAGCTGGTAAAGGTATATCTACATTTGGAACATTTATTTCAGATTTAAGTGCATCTATTTTAGCTCTAGCTTCTTTAATATCGTCTTCACCTGATTTTAGTTTAGCATATACACTTTCATCTACACCTGCTATTCCTAATTCTTCAAAAAGATGTGGGAAATCATGTTTACTTGTATGTGAATATCCGTCTGGATTATCACTTGTAGGTTGTCCTCTATCATATGCCACTCTATTTGGTGCTAATGATGCTAAATCTGCTGGATCGTTTTTGAATGTTCCATATTTGTAATCACCCCTTAACCAATCTAAACCATAATGTTTACCTGTAGTCTGTGGAACTTGTTTATCAATAACTCTCATATCTGCAGATATTTGAATTAGTTTTGGTAATCTTAAACCAGGTTTAATTTCCCAAGTAGATTGTGTATCTACTGCATAGTTTAAACTCTGAAAAATCATTGGTTGTTTATCAAACATATCACCTAATGTAAAATTAAAAAATGGTGATACCATACGATTATTTTCTATTTTAGGATATACTAACCCTCTTAAATAATTTAATTTTTCCCAAAGAGTAACTAATTCTTGAACTGATTTTGGCATCACCTTAAATGTAACATTAACATTTCTTGTAGCACCTTGATAAACATAAACCTTATCTGGTCTACCAATATATCTTTCTTCTGCATAATCAGGTGATGATGTATCAGAAACACTTTCAAGTATTGCTCTGAATATAATCCACTTACCATTCACCATATCTCTAAATTTAAATGGAACAAAATCTATGTTAGTATCGTTAATGTCGTCAGTTATAGTACTTCCACCATATGGATGTAAATTTATTTTATCTTGTAATCCTGAAGAGTATTTACCATCAGTACTCATTCTTACAACACCCATTTCTTCATCAGCTATTGTTCTAGCAGGTGCACCTTGACTTCCAAGTCCTCTTACTACATCAGCTTTTTGAGCTGTATCTTCATATCTATTATCTTCACCAAGATTCCCATACGACAACATATTATATCTTTGTATTCTATTCCCTAATCTATCTTTAGAATCGTTAACGACATTATCAGGAAAGTTTATCTCTCTTGCTCCTCCTAATACTCCTTTTTTTGTATTTAACAAACCCTCAGTTTCAGTAGGGTCTACACCCCACTTTTCACCAGATGCAAAACCTGTTGCAATTGCAAATGGCTGTATTCCAAAAGGGTCATTCCCAAGATTTATACCTAAAGAACCCTCTCTTGAAACAGCTACATCACTTACACCCACACCTCTAAAAGATACAGGACCATCAGGATTAAAATCGTTTTTACCCACAAAGACTGTTGTATATTTTTGAAGAGTAATATCCTCATACTTACCACTAACATCATATAGGTTACGTAACGCACCTTTAGTATCTTGAGCTGCACTTGGATTAGCTACTGTATAATATAGATTTGGTGTATCAAAAAAATTATGTGAGAAATCTGTATGGATTGAACCGTCAGTTTCTATACCAATTCCATATCTTTGTCCGTTACTACCTATCCAATCAGGACGATCTACATTATCTTTACCAAAAGATTGTGCTGGAAGTTTTTTAAGAGCATCTGGTTGTGTCAATAAGTTTTTTAATCCTGCTTGAAACGCTGCTTTACCCTCATCAAAAGCAGCCATATCAAAACTCAATGAACCTTTAGATATATTAGCATTTAATCTAAACGATGGGAAAGCTGATGATACAGTTCTTGCGACAGCACCTAAATTTAATCCACCTTTACCACTAAACTTGGGAAAACCTATATCTATACCTTTTACAGCATTACTGAGTCCAGTAAATGGATTTCCAAAACTTGGTAAATTTACATCAGGTAATGATGGAAAATTTGGTAAGGGTGGTAAACTTATACTTGGTAATTTAATTCCACCTAAAGCTGAAGCAACTCCTCCACCAATACCTTTTAAAAGGTTTGCTGTAGTATCTGCTAAACCACCTAATATATTTGCTATACCACTAAGATTTGGTGTTCGTGGTGTAGGAATATCTATTAAGAATGGAAACATCGATGTTAAACTAAACGATTTTCCTAATATTGGTTTTATTGAATCGCCCGATCCTATTGGAATATTTGATAGATTTGATTTAAAATTTGAATCACTAATGTTTGGAAAAATATCAGCTATACCATTTGCAGCTCCTTTTATAGCCGCACCTACTCCTGTTAAAATATTACCTGGTTGGAAGTTTGGATTTAAACCAACCTGAGGAAATGCTACATCTATACCATCCATGAATTTCATTACACCATTTCCTGCATCAACGACAAAGTTACCAATATTTTTAAGTAGTTGAACACTTGGTGAACCTGCAGGTTGTAGATGTCTAACACCATGTGCACCTATTGTTAATGAATCAATTATTGATGTTGGTCTCCAAGTTCTTATATCACTACCTACTAATTCATCGACACTTGTACCTGGCTCAGTTCCTTTTACTACATTTTTAAATTTATCTTGACCAAAATTAAATCTTTGTTGTTTTGGTCCAGGTAGAGGTTGTTTTCCACCTAAAACATCACCAATCTTTTTTACTAAACTTCCACCTTGTGGAACTCCATCAACTCCAAGACCATTTGCATTCATCTTCTGTAGAATATTTTGTTTTATTACAAAACTAACACCTCTTGGTGTTAATAAAAACTTACCTAATCTTTGAACATCAGCTACAGTTCTTGCAGCTTGAGTAACAGCACCTGCTCTTACTAATCCTAAATCTATTTTTCCTAAACCTCCTGGTCCCCATCTATCACCGATTCCTTTAAGAACAAATGGTTCATCAAAACCTAATCTACTATTATTTCTTGCACCTAATCGGTCACTACCTTTAAATGCTCTATCATAATAATCTTGTAATTTAGGTTCTGTGGTTTTAAGTAAACTTGGTGTAACGAATGTAGTATCAAATTGAAATTTAAGTTCTTCACCTTGACGACTAAGAGCAGTAAATACTTTATTTTCTATTTGAACTCTTGGTGGTGTAGGGAATGTTTTTGCTCCCGTAACAGTAGTTGCAGAATGGCCATCTTGAAAAGATTGTGGTGTTTGTTTTGAACCAACACCAATAGCTAAATTTGATTTCATATCTTTTAATGCCATTAATTTACTCCCTGATTTTGTACTGCTCTAACCATTTTTGCGTTACCTTCATTTACAGCACCTATTAACATATCCATTTTATCAGTTCCACCACCACCTGCTGGTGCTCCACCTGTTCTCATAGCTGATGTTATTCCACCACCTGTACCACTAACAGCCTTACCAAAAGCTGCTACATCTAATCCAACAGATTCAGCTACTTTTTTCCTTGTAATTGCATCCAAAGATTCAAATTCTGCTGCAGACATCATATTACTTATTTCACTCATAGCCCCTGCTATATCATTATTAAATACCAGTTCTCTTGCTTTTTCTAAGTTTAATTCTCTACCTAATAAAACCTCTGCTTCCATCTGTCTAGTTATTGAATCTTCAAAGTTTAATAGACTATCTGCTACTGAAGCTACATTGGATAATTCTAAACCTAACTTCTTAGCTGCTATTGCAGCTGCTGTTATATTTCCACCACCATCTTTACCAAATTTTGCAAAAAGTTCTGTATTCTTTGCTACATCATTCATCACATCACCGACAGGAACATCTGCTGCTCTTGCCATATTAGCCTGTAACTCAATAGAATTTAATGCTGACTCAAGACTACCCTCACCAACTGCTTGCATATTTCTTGCTAATGTTCCAACACTATCTGCACTCAATCCAAAATTTGCTACCAAGTTACTAGCTTGTAATGTAGCTCCTGCAGTTGCATCACTAAAACTACCAAACTCTGAAGCTATTCCTTTTATGATTTGAAGAGTATCTTCTTGAGTCATTCCGTTGAGTTTGTTTGCAGCTGCTACTGCTTTGGAAGTAGCTAATATTTTTGAGGTTTGTGCAAACGAAGTTCCTAAATCCCTTTGAGTTTTATTTACTTCTAATCCAAATCCTATCGCAGCTACTGCTAATGCTGCAAAACCAATTTTAAGTAACTTTGTGCTTTTAAGAATACCTGTCATTCCCTTTCCACCATTTTTCACACTCCTTAAAAAATCACCTTTAAGTTCTCCTGCCATTTGAGATATCTTACCCTCTTCACCTCCAAGATTGAATTGCTTAGCTAACCATTGTCCTCCAGGTAAATTATTAACCATACTTTCAAGTCTATCAGCACCATCATCAATTATATCAAATATTTTTCCTGTAGATGGATCGTTAAGAGCGTCACCCATAGCTTTAGCACCTCTAGCAGCTGCCTTTAAATGTTTTGCGCTACGTCCTTCTAAATTGCCTATGTATGTTTCTGTAATTGCTATTTTTTTCTTACCTGCTAAAAAGTCGTCTAAATTATCAGCAATATCATCATAAAGACCTAAAACTTCTTCAGTAGCTTGTTTTTCATACTTCTTATATTTGCCATTTTCAGCGTTCAACTTTGCAGCATCTTCAATTTCCTTCGTCATCTCTTTTGTATAATCCAAAATGGGTTTTTGGCGCAGAGCCATCTTACCGTAACTACTATTGATGGAATCAATTAATTCTTGAGCTACTTTTAGTTGTTCATTTATTTTTTGTTGTTCTTGATACGATGGCATATCACATATCCATTACTATTTATTTTTTTTAGCTTGGTCCTTTTTCATTTGGGCCACAGTCGCTTTAAACTGAATGAGTGAATCATTCATGTCTTGAATGTTTTTTTGTAATTTTTTGTTACCCTTAGCTGCTTTCATAGCTTGACGGTATTTACCACCTGCTATTAGACCTATCATTTTTTTAATAATGAAGTCAGTAACACCCTCATTTACTTTTTTAGACATATTGTTGCTCCATTGAAAATTGTTTGGATTTAGTTATAAATAAATATCAGAAATTAGGATTTTCGATTGGTAGACATAGCTTGGTCATATGCTTTTTGTCGCTCTTTAGCGATATGTTCATACTCTTTAGCTAATCTTTTTAGATAGTATCTTCTGAGATGTACGGGCATAGCATACACTTCATCAAAAGTGTAACCACCTTTTCCGTAATTTAATAGTGTGAATATTTCTTCGTGAACTTGAAGTTTGTTATGATGCGTTAGGCCAAAAAAACCCTGTCCCTAATGGGACCACTACCTCCTGAGTGTGCGAACAATGTGG
>MPLU02246378.1_pt1 | contig 12019 bp, 9 predicted proteins | sample 1617381 | NCBI WGS metagenome assembly MPLU02 (sample SAMN05944801, study PRJNA350692) | marine metagenome | biome: marine; feature: ODZ; material: water; isolation source: 90 m water sample filtered on 0.2 um supor filter | place: Pacific Ocean | collected 2012-04-08 | depth 90m m | reverse complement strand
GGTGTTGGCCGAGGATGCCCACGGCAACATCATCCAGTCGACCGTCACCGAGCGCAACGGCCGGTACGAACTGATGGCGCTGCCCCCGGCGACGTACCGACTGCGCGTGGCCCCGTTGCACTCACCGGACACGCAACCCCATCCACTGGTTCGCGACATCGACATCTCGATTGAGCGCGAGGGCGCCGAGACGAATTTCCGGCCGACCGGCTACAAACAGGCGGCCGTGGGCGTTGGCAAAACTGCGACGCTGGATTTTGCGGTCAACAATGGCAAAGCGCAGTTTTACATCTCGGCAGTGAGGCCACCGACGACGAAGCAGAACCTGCTCGAGTTGGCGTTCGAGCCGATCGCGATCGGGCGCACCGGCAAAAAACAGATGATCGGCGTCTATTCGCCAACGTTGCCAACGAGTGGAGCGACGTTGCGGCTCACCGGCGACGGAGTGGTTTACGGAAAAACGACATACAATCCGAACGCATTTGACGGCTTCAACATGATCTCGGTGGAAGTGACCGTGGCGAAAAATGACGCGCCGGGTGTGCGAAGTCTGTTCGTTCAAAAAGGAAACGACAAGGCGTACCTCAACGGCTTTGCCGAGATTCTCTCTGGCGAGGAAGATTACAATTTTGACGGCTTGGACGACCGCTGGCAGCGGGAACACTTCGCTGTTTTTTCCAGCGCTGAGGCGCACGCCGACGCCGACGCCGATGCCGACGGCTACACCAATCGCGAGGAGTATGTGAGCGGGAAAAGCCCGACGGACGCCGGTTCGTTTCCGCTGCTCGAAATCGGCAGCATCACCGTCGACGAACAAGGCACGACCATCCAGTGGGGCAGCGTGCCCGGCAAGCGCTACCAAGTCTGGAGCAAGCCCGACGTCGCGCTGGCCAAGTGGCGCAAAACCGGCGCCTCGGTGAAAGCTCAGCGCTCATTCACATTTTTCACCGACCCAAGCGAGCGGAAGGCGTTTCAATTTTACCGCGTACAGGTGTTGGACTAGCCGAAAAACCGTTTTAGGAAATGAGCGGTGTGGGAGTTTTTGCCTTGGGCGATTTTGGCTGGAGGGCCTTGGGCGATGATTTGGCCGCCGCCTTCGCCGCCCTCGGGGCCGAGGTCGATGGCCCAGTCGGCGGCGGCGATCAAGTCGAGGTTGTGCTCTATTACCAGCACCGTGTGCCCGCCCTCGACCAGGCGTTGCAGCACCCCGACCAAGCGCCGCACATCCGCCATGTGCAGGCCGATCGTTGGTTCCTCGAGGAGGAACAGATTCTTTTTCGAGTCGGACTTGAACCGGGCCGGGTTGTCGCTGAGGCCGCTTAGCAGGTGCGTGACTAGTTTGACGCGCTGGGCTTCGCCGCCACTGAGCGTCGGGCTGGTCTGGCCCAACTTGAGGTAACCAAGGCCGGTGTCGCGGAGCGCCTTGAGCGGCCGGAAAATCTTCGGCACAGCCCCGAAAAACTCGGCCGCTTCGCTGACGCTTAACTCGAGCACATCAGCGATTGTTTTGCCGTTGTAAACGATGTCCAGCACCTCGGGGCTGTACCGGTTGCCCTCGCAGGTGCCGCAGGTCATGAAGGCGGGCGGCAGAAAGTTCATCTCAAGTTTTACGATGCCCGCTCCCTTGCACTCGGGGCAGCGGCCGTGCGGGCTGTTGAACGAAAACCGGGCCGGGCCAAAGCCGCGCATCCGAGACTCGGGCACCTGCGCGAACAGTTGGCGGATGGTGTCAAAAAAACCGACGTACGTCGCCGGCACAGAGCGTGGCGTGCGGCCGATCGGCGACTGGTCGACCTCGTGCACGGCCTTGATCTGCTCGATGCCCTCGATCGTTTTTTTGCGCCTGGCTTTCAGCGCGGTCCGTACGGCGGGCAGGATGCACTCGCGCACGAGCGTGCTTTTGCCGGAGCCGCTAACGCCGGTAACGACCGTGAACCGGCCAAGCGGCACGGCGACGGAGACGTTCTTCAAATTATTTTTATGCAATCCGCGGAAGATGAGGGACGGCGTTTTGTTTTTCTGGCTGGCACCACGCCGGGTTAGGGGCGGGGCAGTGGGGCGCGCTTGGCCAAGCGCCTGGCCGCGGGAGTATTGGCGGGACAACTCGATGCCGGTCAGCGATTTTTTGTTTCGCAAAATCTGCTGAAGCGAACCGGCTGCGACGACCTGTCCGCCCTCCACGCCTGCGCCGGGGCCAAGGTCGATGATGTAATCGGCGCGCGCCATCGTGTCCTCGTCGTGCTCGACGACGACGACCGAGTTGCCGCGCGAGCGGAGTTGCTCGAGCGCGCCGAGTAGTTGCTGGTTGTCACGCGGGTGCAGGCCGATCGTCGGCTCATCGAGCACGTACAGCACGCCGCTCAGGTTCGAGCCAAGCTGCGCGGCCAGGCGGATGCGCTGGGCCTCGCCGCCGCTCAGCGTGGTGACGGCGCGGCCAAGCTGCAGATAATCGAGGCCAACTTCTCGCAGGAAACTCAGCCGTGAGCTGATCTCCGGCAGGATGTCGCGGGCGATCTCCTCGCCGCGCCCGCGCCATTTGAGTACTGCGAACAACTCGTCCGCCGACTCGACGCTGGCTTGGGCGAAGGCGTCGATGGTCGGCTCGTCGGCAAAGTTGCGCTTGGCCAAGCGCGGCAGCGGCAAACGGACGGCTCGGGCGAGCGGGGCAAGCCGAGCGCCGTTGCAGTCGGTGCACAATTCGCGGCTCTCCTCCTGCCAGCCGAACCACGTTTCCTCGACCGCCTCCTGCGCCTCGCCGCGCTCGATGTCGGGAATGTAAAACGTTTCGCCGAAACCCCGGCAGGTGGGGCACCAGCCTCGGGCGGAGTTGTAGCTGAAATCTTTCGGATCTAGCGGCGCGAACGATCGGCTGCAGCCGCCGCACGCGTTGCTCGTCGAGTGGACGGTCTCGTCGCCGGAGTTATCGACGGCGAAGAGTGTGCCCTGGCCAATGGCTAGGCATTTGGCGATCAGCTCGGCGGCGTTTTTTGAGCCGCGTTTTTTGAGCCGGCCGACGGCCACCTCGACGTCGTGCTCGCTGTAGCGGTCGAGCCTCAGCGGCTCGGCGGTGGGGTGGAATTTGCCGTCGGCGCGAACCTGTTCGTAGCCGTGCCGAGCGGCCCATTCGCCGACGTCGTTGTGAAAGCCTTTTCGGTTGCGAATGCGCGGGGCGAGCAGCAGCAGGTCACCGCGTTTTTTTGCGTGAGATTTTAAACTGCCGACGAGCGAGTCGAGCGTCTGCGCCTGCACCGGCAACTGGCAGTCGGGGCAGTGGATCACGCCGAGCTTGGTGTAGAGCAGCCGGATGAAATGGTAAATCTCGGTGACGGTGGCGACGGTGCTTTTGCCGCCGCCGCGCGAGATGCGTTGCTCGATGCTGACGGTGGGCGGCAGGCCGTGGACGGCGTCGACATCGGGCCGGGGCATTTGCTCGACAAACTGCCGGGCGTAGGCATTGAGCGAGTCGAGAAAACGGCGCTGGCCTTCAGAAAAAAGAATGTCGAACGCGAGCGTGCTTTTGCCAGAACCGCTGACGCCGGTGACGACGACAAGCTTGTTACGTGGGATGCGGACGGAAAGGTTGCGGAGGTTGTGTTCGCGCGCGCCCTCGACGGTGATCCAGCGGGAGTCGGCCGACTTGTTGCTCCGCGCGGCCACGGCTCACATGCGCTCGGTTGTCTCGAGGCCAAGCGTTTCGAGGCCGGTATTCAGCACTTGGCCGGTGAGGTCGCAGAGGGCCAGTCGCTGCGTGCGGATGTCGCCCTCGGCCTGGAGCACGGGGCAGTTTTCGTAAAACGAGGCGAAGTGCCCCGCCAGTTCGTAGAGGTAGTTGCAGAGGTAGTTCGGGCGGCACTCGTCGATGACCAACTCGAGCACGAGGCCGAAGCGCAACAGGTGCTTGGCTAGCGTGAGTTCCTCCGCATGGGAAAGCGCGAACGACTCGGGCTGTGTCAGCGACTCGTCGCCAAGTTTGCGGAAGATGCTGCGGATGCGCGTGAAGGCGTAGAGCAGGTACGGGGCGGTGTTGCCGACGAGTGCGAGCATGGTGTCCCAGTTGAAGACATAGTCGCTCTGTCGGTTGCCGGAGAGGTCGGCGTACTTGATCGCGCCGATGCCGACAATGCAGGCGATGCCGCGCCGCTCCTCCTCGGGGAGGTCGGGGTTTTTTGCGCTCACGGCGTCGAAGGCGCGTTGCTCGGCCTCGTTGAGTAAACCGGAGAGGCGTATGATTTCGCCGCTGCGCGTCTTGAACGGCCTGCCGTCCTCGCCAAGGATCGCGCCGAACCAGACGTGGTTGAGCTTCATGCCGTGGCTCGGTTTCCAGCGGTTGTACAGCTCGAAGAGTTGCTGAAAGTGCAGTTGCTGCCGGCCGTCGGTGACGTAAATGACTTCACTCGGTTGCCAACTGTTTTGTCGGTGCTCGAGCGTCGCGAGATCGGTCGTTGTGTAATTGGCTGCACCGTCGCTTTTCTGGACGATGGCCGGGTGTTTCTTGAGCGACTTGTGGTGATTAAAAAAGACGACCTGCGCGCCTTCGCTTTCCTCCGCGATGCCTTGGGTGACGAGTTCGTCGACGACGCCCTTGAGGCGGTCGTTGTAAAAACTCTCGCCGAGCGTCTCGTCGAAATCGACGCCGAGGCGGCCGTAAATCTCGTCGAACTGATGCCGCGACAACTCGATCATTTCATCCCAAATGGCGAGGTTCTCGGCGTCGCCGCTTTGCAACTTGACGAGCTCGCTCCGGGCGTGGATGAGGACGATCTCGTCCTCTTCGCAGGCGGAGTTGATGAGTTTGTAGAGGCGCTCCATCTCGGCGAGGGCGTCTCTGCCAAGCGCGTCCCGGTCGAGGTGTTCCTTCCAGCCGACGAGTAGTTTGCCGAACTGCGTGCCCCAGTCGCCGATGTGATTGTCGGTGACAACGCTGTGGCCGAGCAGTCGGAACGCCTTGGCCAAGGTGTAGCCGAGAATGGTCGAGCGGATATGGCCGACGTGCATCGGCTTGGCCACGTTGGGCGACGAGTAGTCGATGACGACCGTGCGCGGCTCGGTGGCGGTGCGGTAAAAAAGATGCTCGCCCTTGGCCGCGCCGACGAGGGCATCGGAGAGGGCGTTGGTCTTGAGCCTGAAATTGAGAAAACCCGGCCCGGCGATCTTGACCGGTTCACAGCAGTCGGTGACGTCGAGTTGCTCGACGACTTGGGCAGCGAGTTCGCGCGGGTTGAGTTGGTTGCGCTTGGCCAAGCCCATGAGGGCGTTGGATTGGTAGTCGCCAAACTTCGGCTCGGGGCAGGGGCGGACGAGGACGCTAGAGACGTCGGCGTCAGGCATAAGCGCGAGGACGGCTTGCTGCAGTCTTTCCTGTAAGACGAAATGGATCACGGTTGGAGTCGCTTGGTCAAGCGGGATACCGGCGTGGCCGAAAGGAAAAGTGGTGCCGACTCAGCCCTCCTGCGAGCTGCGGATGATCTGATACATCTCCGCCGCGTCGCCGGCATCCTCGAGCGCCTTGCGGAATTCTTTCTTGTGCAGCACCTTCGCAATCTTGGCCAGTGTGTGGAGGTGTTTTTGGAACTGACCCTGTGGCACGAGGAAAAGCATCACGAGATTGACTGGCTGGTTGTCGAGCGCGTCGAAGTTGACACCCGCCTTGCTGCGGCCGAACGCGCCGGTGACGTCGTCGATCAGGTCGGTAGAGGCATGCGGGATGCCGATGCCGAACCCGATGCCGGTGCTCATCGAGGTCTCGCGCTTTTTGACGACGGAGACGATGGCCTCGCGGTATTCGGACTTGATACGTCCCTTGTCGACCAGTAAATCGATCAGCTCCTCGATCGCTTCCCAGCGATCAGAGGCTTTCAGATCCGTGACAACCTGTTCCTTGGTGAGAAAATCAGCCAGCTCCATGATATGCACCCAACACCGTAACCCGGCTCGGATTTGCTACCCTTTATTGGGGCGGCTTACAAGCGCGAACTTCATTGCCAAACCGATGGACAAACTCCAGACTGCCGCTGCCCAGATGAAGACTATAGTCAGGCATTGCGTAGGGATAGCGGCGGGTATTGCCGTTTTGACCGGTGTCGGCCTGGCCGAGGAAGCGGCCAAGCTTCCGTCGGTGGACGACATTCTCAAGCGGAACGTCGAGGCGCTCGGCGGCGAGAAGGCCATGCGCAAACTGAAGAATCGCGAGGCCCGCGGGAAGATCGAGTTGGTCGTATTCGGTGCGGAGCTCCCGGTCGTCATGCGGCAGGCGGCGCCCAACAAGGAAATGATGGAATTGACGATTGAGGGGTTGGGGACGATTCGTGACGTGTTCGCCGGCAGCAAGGGCTGGACGGAAACACCCGATGGCACGGTGACCGAAAAAAAGGAGCGCGAATTGGCCAACAAAAAAATCGACGCTGATTTTTACGCCTACCTGAATTTCAAAAAAAACTATCCCACGATCGAGTTGCAGAGCGTGGAGCAGATCGCCGGTAAAAAAGTCTTTGTCGTCAAGATGACGCCGAAGAAAGGGGACACGGACACGTTTTATTTTGATGCCGCGACAGGATTGGTCGCCGGGGTTGCTTCCACCGCTGAGATGCAGGGGCAGGAGGTGAAAACCAGGGTCCTTTTTCGTGACTACAAGGCGGTGGACGGAGTGCAGATCCCGCACACTCTGAAACTAGAGGAACCGGCGTCCGCTGGGTTTACGATTCGGCTCGAGTCGGTGAAGCACAACCTCAAGCCCGAATCAAAGTGGTTCAGGAAAACCAAGTGAGCGAGCGGGAGAAGATTGTCTCGGGGATCGAGGCCGAGGGCCTCGTGGCGATCGTGCGCGTGCGGCGGCCCGAGTTGATGCTGCCGTTGGCCAAGGCGCTTGTCGCGGGCGGTATCCGGGCGGTGGAGTTGACGATGAGCATCCCCAACGCGCTTGAGGCGGTTCGAACGATTGACCGCGAACTCGGCGATAAAATTTTGCTCGGCGTCGGCACGGTGATCGACGACGACACGTGCCGGGCGGCGATCGATGCTGGGGCGAAGTACATCATTAGCCCGATCACCCGGCCGTCGCTTGTCGCGGCGGCGCACGCGCTAGACCGGCCGGTGATGCTGGGTGCCTATACGCCGACCGAGGCACAGGCCGCACACGAGGCCGGCTCGGATTTCGTCAAGATTTTCCCGGCCGACACGCTTGGCCCAAGCTATATCAAGTCGCTGCTCGCGCCGCTACCGCACCTGAAAATCGTCCCTACCGGTGGGGTGAACCTCGACACGATGGAGGCATACTTTGCGGCAGGCTCGGCTGCGCTGGGGACCGGCTCGGCACTGTTGAAAAAGGAGATCATCGCCGGGGAAAACTGGGGTGAACTTGAGCGCCTGGCCAAGCGGTTCGCCGATAGGATGACCGAGATGAAAGTCAAGCCGGGGCGGTGACGCGCCCGGCCAAATTGGCTTTACGACGGGGATGGTATTTGATACACAACACGCGTGACTGAGACACCCACCATAGGGTTCATTGGCGCTGGAAGAATGGCGGCGTCCCTGGCGAAGGGCTTCATCAACGCCGGTCTGGTTTCGCCGGACAGCCTTATTGGCAGCGACCCGGTTCCGGCCGGGCGCGAGGCGTTCAGCCGGTCGGTCGGTTGCGAGACGACCGACTCGAATGCCGACGTGCTGGCGAAGGCCAAGGTCGTTTTTTTGGCGTTCAAGCCGCATCAACTCGACGAGGCGACGGAGGGGGTGCGCGACCAGTTTGATGAGAGTCATCTCGTGATATCAATCCTGGCCGGCGTGCGCCTGGCCAAACTCGACGCAGCTTGCGGCGTGCGGGCGAGGTTGGTGCGCGTGATGCCCAACACGCCGGCACTGGTCGGCGAGGGCGCTTGCGGCTATGCGCTTGGCCAAGCGGCGACAGCCGAGGACGGCGAGCTGGTGAAGCGGCTGTTGTCCGCTGTCGGCGTAGCTTACGAGGTGAAGGAGAGGTTGATCGATGCGGTGACTGGGTTGAGCGGGAGCGGCCCGGCGTACGGGTACATGGTCATCGAGGCACTGAGCGATGGCGGTGTGGCGGCGGGTTTGCCCCGGGACGTCTCCACCCGATTGGCAGCGCAGACGATGCTCGGCGCGGCGAAGATGGTACTCGAGACCGGCAAGCATCCCGGCGAACTCAAGGACATGGTTTGCAGCCCGGGCGGCACGACGATCGAGGGCGTGCACGAACTGGAGGAGGGCGGCGTGCGCAGCGCACTCATCAATGCCGTGCGAGCGGCGACGGAGCGGGCCGTCGAGCTTGGGCTGGAATAAAAAATTATGGCGTATCCCCCTCCAACCGAGAAGCAGGCCAAGATACTTTGGGCGTCGGTGACGGCGCTCGCCATTGGGGTGCTGATTGGTTTGACGGGGGTTTTGGTGCTGGGAATGGCGAAGCTGGCCAGCATGATTTCCTCGGTGTTGCTGCCCTTGGCCATCGCCGGCGTGATCGCGTATTTGCTCGATCCGGTGGTCGATTGGTTTCAGAAGAAACGAGGTTTCAAGCGCCAGAACTCGATCATCATGGTGTTCATTATTGCGCTGCTGCTGGTCGGGGGATTGGTGGCGTCGGTGGTGCCGTCGTTGATTTCGCAGGTGGGCAAACTCACGACCGATTTTCCGGGAAATGCCAAGAAGTTTCAGGAAAGTGTGAGTTCGTTCGTCAATTCCGGCGATCCCGCCAACACGTCCACCAATGCACCGGCCAAGCCGGTCTGGCTCGAGACGCCGCAGGAGTGGGTGAAGAATGTTGGTGTGACCAACGAGAAGGCCCGGGAGTTCATGGTGGATGCCGTGTCGAAAATATCGGCCTGGGCGCTGGAGCAGTTGAAGAAGGTCATGTCGTTGTTTGGCTTCCTGGCCGGCTTGGCCCTGGTGCCGGTGTATGTGTTTTATTTCTTACTCGAGAAGCGAGGCATCAATCAAAACTGGACGGATTACCTCCCGGTGCGCGACTCGTGGATCAAGGAGGAGATCGTGTTTGTGTTGCGGTCGATCAACGATTGCCTGATCGTTTTTTTCCGGAGCCAAGTGCTGGTGGCGATGTGCGTGGGGGCGCTGCTGACGGCCGGTTTTCTCGTGATCGGCCTGGAATACGCGATCCTGCTGGGTGTCATGGCCGGGCTGCTGGGCATCATCCCGTATCTTGGCGTGGCTTTGAGCCTCATCCCGGCGTTCGTGCTGGCGATGATTCAGTTCGTGCCAGAGGATGGCTGGCTCAAGCCGATTCTCATTCTCGTCTGGTTTGCCGCCGTGCAGGCGATGGAGGGACTGTTCATCTCGCCGAAAATCATCGGCGACAGGGTGGGGTTGCATCCACTCACGATCATCGTCGCCGTGATGGTGGGCACCACGCTGCTGGGGGGCATCATGGGCGGCGTGCTGGCCATCCCGTTGACCGCCGCGCTGCGCACGCTGATGCTCCGTTACGTCTGGAAGGATCGCGTGCACGCCGGTGACGTGCCCGCAGCAACGTGAGCGACGATACAGAACAGCCAGAGCCAAGCCCGCCCGCCAATGGGGAGAGGTTGCACATTTATTTCCTGCCCAACCTGATGACGGCGGGCAACCTGTTGTGTGGGTTCCTTGCTCTGACGTTCATCGTCCAGGTGGTTCCCGACCCGACCGGGTCGGAGGGACCGGTTTTCAGTGCCACGGACATCGAGAAAATCAAGAATGCCCTTTGGCTCATTCTGGGGGCGTTTGTGTTCGACGGACTGGATGGCAGGATCGCCCGATTGGTTGGCAAGGAGAGCCCGTTCGGGCTTCAGTTCGATTCGCTGGCGGATATCATTTCGTTTGGAGCGGCGCCGGCGTTCCTGATGCAGAGGGTGATCCTGCACGACTTTAACGTCGAGATCGAACGGCTTGGCCTGGTGGTGGCATCGGTATATCTGCTTTGCGGCGCACTGCGGCTGGCTCGCTACAATTGTCTCTCGGCGATGCCCAACTCCGGGAACGGCAGGGAGTTTCTCGGTTTCCCCATCCCGGCCTCGGCGGCGATGGTGGCTTCATTGACGATGTTTCTGGTCTGGCTCGAGGAAAAAAACCTGCCCACCAGCTCGTGGCGCTGGGTATTGCTGGCGTTGCTGGTGTTCCTCTCGGTGATGATGGTCAGCGAGGTCAAGTACCCGTCGTTCAAAAAACTGGATTTTCGGTCGCGCCGACCGTTTACGAAGTTTGTTACTGCCGTGGTGGTGGTGGCCTGCTTTGTTTTTTTGTGGAAATACCTCGTGCCGATCGTGCTGCCGCTGATCTTCACATCGTATCTGGTTTACGGTTTTGTGCGACCACGGTTGTCACGGAAGTTGAGGAGGGAAATTGAGGAAGACTTCGACGATGAATAGACCGGGGGCCGTCCGTAGATGACCCCGGTCGATTATGCAGTGGCCGTTGGCGCGGGGGTGCTGACCGGGTTCGTGTGCGCGGTGCCGGTGGGGCCGATCAATGTAGCCATCATGGAGGAGGGCGTCCACAGCGGCCGGACACGGGCGCTGATCATCGCGGTCGGCGCGCTGGTGATGGAGATGATCTACTGCGTCATCGCCTTCGGCGGGTTCGCGAGTTTGTTTGATGATCCCACGATCCGGGCGACTGTGGAGCTGATCAGCTTTCTTGCAGTGACCGTCTTTGGCATCCGCTACCTGATGGCCGACACTGTGACCGTGCAGGGCAAGCGCGCCCGGATGATCGAGCAGCGGCTGCACCCCCACACGATGTTTTGGACCGGCTTCGTCCGGGTGCTGGTGAACCCCAACGTACTCCTGTTTTGGATCATGATTTCCGCTGTGCTGCTGGCCAACGGGACGTTGCAACCCGCCTGGCAAAGCCGGATGGCCTGTGCCGCCGGTGCCGGCCTGGGCATTGCCGCCTGGTTTACGCTGCTCGTGTTGGGAAGTGCCCGGGTGCGAAACCAGTTCTCGGATAGGACGCTCGTGCGGTTTTCCCACGTATCCGGCCTTCTCCTGCTGCTGTTGTCGGTGGTGATTGCGGTGCGCCTGATTGGCACCGTGGCACAACAAGGCAGTTGAGCAAGCACCCTGCGCTTGGCCAAGCGGGAGGAGTTCAGGGCTTACGACAGAGAACTTTCTTACCGCTGATTACGCGATATCGCAGATGATATTGGATATCCTTGTCATGAAGCGATCACCTTCATCCCGCCTTGGAACTTCCAGCTTGGAAGGACTTACCCCTTAGCGTCATAGCCAATTCCCCTGTCATCACAGGTCATTCCCTTGGCGTCAGAGGCCGTCCCGGTCGTGGAACAGGTCATCCCGGTGATCGCGCGGTCATGAAGATGCCAGTTCATGCAGCAGATCGTCCAAGGCAACCGAGATGAGTGTGGCCAGTGCGATCAGTGACGGCGTCGACAGCGATGACCGTCACTAGCGTGCCGGTTATTGCGCAGGCGGTGACGGATGTGATGGGGACGTTGAACAGGTATCGGAAGGTTTAGTTCCCAGCGGTTTCCAGTTCCTTCTTGGTCTTGCGGCCGTGTTTGCGGAGCTTATTTACCTCGGATTGAGTCGAAACCGACCTTTTCATGAAGCAGGAAGGCTTTTGCTTCAGGTGTATTCTGATCCTTCCAACCGTAGAAGAGTAGCATGCCATCCACGATTCTTCCATCAGGCCGGACAACTGGCTGGATATTGTTGTAGCGCCAGCCTCGGTAGGGTTTGCGATTGGGCATCAGGTCGCGGGTTTTTTTCCAGCTATTACCTTTATCCTGTGAAATCCACTCTTCTATGCGGCCTCCGCCATGCCGGTTCATGTAGCCACCCTCAAGGTAGCCTTCCCCTACAATGACGTAAGCGTGGATAAACCCTTTGTTATCTCTGGCAAGGTACGAACTGTTCCACTGATGGTTGGAATCGCAAATGGGCGTCTGCTTCCATTTCCCTTTTATGCGCCGAACGTAGTAGTAGTGGTGGGATTTCAAGTTGTCTTCAGAAAGGACATGGAGAAACGTGGGCTCGCCGTTTTCGCCCAAAGAAATCACCGGTGG
>MPLU02133016.1_pt1 | contig 12040 bp, 31 predicted proteins | sample 1617381 | NCBI WGS metagenome assembly MPLU02 (sample SAMN05944801, study PRJNA350692) | marine metagenome | biome: marine; feature: ODZ; material: water; isolation source: 90 m water sample filtered on 0.2 um supor filter | place: Pacific Ocean | collected 2012-04-08 | depth 90m m | reverse complement strand
TGTATTAGGAAAGGTCTTAGTCCAGAGGATCAATTAGACACTTTGATTCATGAGGTTCACCATGCGGCTTTAGGCATCAGTGGTTTATCAAACATTCTTGATTGTCAGAATATGGAGGAGGCTTTAGTAAGAATCGTAGATTATATGGTTATTCCTATTGTCAAAGAAGAGTATAAGAAGTATATTAGTAGCAAATAGATTTAGAAGATGCAGAAGAGTAAAATATTTACGGTATTAGATAATACAGGACAGAAAGTAACTGTTTGTTGGTTGGGGGATGATAAATTTTCAGAGGACATTAAAGACTTTGATCCAGACAAAGACGAAGATTTAGATTTAGTTGATATGGATGGTATCATTAGTTTTTATTTTGAGAAGGATGATCTAACCGAAGATCATGATTTGATTGGTAAGAATTGGGATGGAGGAAATGATAATGAAACCGTGATACAAGAGATCACATATGTGCATGAAATTAATTAACCCTTGACTTTGAATTAAAACTAATTTAAACTAATTTAAATGAATTATTATTACACAGATGAAGCAGATTCAGTGATAGATACACTGGAAGAACACAAACATTTAATTATGGAAGCATTCAATCCTATCGGAGATGTCTTTGACGAGATGGAAGCACAGTTTGATTTGATGATTAATGAAGCAACAAAAGTATTAAACAACAGCAAGAGAGTAAAATGAGCAAAGGATATACAAAACAAGAAGTATTGGAGTGGCAAGGTTGGGCAGAGAAGAGAAAAGTAATAGGACATATAGAATATGAGGTATTTTTGAGGAATGGATCAGAGGATGGAGAATTTTATGTAGACGTAAGAAAAGATATTGTTGATTCTAACAATGATGTCGTCAACGGCGGTGAGTATATCGAAGGAGAGATCTTTGATGATTACGGCAAAGCGAAAGAAAAGTTCTCGCAGTTTGTAAAAGAATATTTGGAGACAGGTGACATAGTAGGCGAAAACAACGAAGTAGAAATGGATAGGATGGCAGAGAAAGAGAGGATGTTATATCCTAATCTTGTCGGGAAAGAGGTAAAGTTAATAGAAAGAATTAGAAACATTTGCTCCACAAATGTAGATGTAGATTGGCTAGAGAATGATGCCAGTGAGGAATTCGCACGAATTGTTAAATTAATACAGGAGCATCAGAACGATGAAGTTTAAAGTTACTTTTACAGATATAGCTATATGAAATATAAAACTGAAATTATGGAGATGGCAAGACTTGCCTGTTCACTTGTCCCCGATGATCTGGTAGATCACATGGACATATCGGATGATCTGCTTGTTGAGATTAGAGATTACATACAGGAGGAGATGAACGATGAAGTTTAAAGTTACTTTTACAGATATAGTAGAGGCTAAGACTGAAAGGGAGGCTTATGAGGGCTTTATGACATACATTAGAGAATGTGCGAAGTATAGTGATCTTGAAGCATTTGAATTTGACGAGATAAAAGAAGATGAGTAAAGAAGAAAAAAGGTCTTATAAGATTAAGATACTAGGCGGAGCAGAAGACGGCAACGTGAAAGGTTACTTCACAGAGGAGCAATTACCCAAAGCAATCGACCTAATGACACAGAAATTTGGAAAAGATTGGGCATTCGACATACAAAAAGCAAATGACTAAAGAAGAGTTTTACAACGACAAAGGAGAAAAAGTTGAGTTACACAAGAGTGACGGAGGCGATTTCTATACCAACCCAAAGTATTGGGACTGTGAGTGTGAGGAAGATTACATCCACCTAAAAACAAAAAAACAATACTGCTCCGAGTGCAAGTCCCTTCACTTCGAACAACCAGATTCAAGACAAAACGAAATAGATGAAAAAAACATTTGAGATACAATTGCTTGCTCACATAGAAGCAGAGACCAAACAAGAAGCTTTAAAAGAGTTTTTAAAGACATACAATTGCTCCACTGATGATGCGCTAGATATTAGAGACATTGATTCGGGGGAAGATGCTGTAGATGCCGTATTACACTTAATTTAACTTATATAGAAAACCAATAAATGAAAGCAACCATCAACATAACAGACACTATGCTCAATAAGAGTATAATCGACGCAAACAAATCAGTTTGTGACCTAGCCAAACAATTCTCTTTTGATTATTCAGAAGCAGATTGTGGAGCCAAGCATCCAGTATCGGGCAAGTATCCCGATGGAACCGAAGCAAAGGTAACATTCTATAAGGCTAAGACCAGAGGAGATAAGAGAATCTCTATTACCAAGCTAAAGCACCAAGCAGAGGCAGGAGATATAGTAACACTCAAAAAGAATCGGGGTAAGATTATTATTCTTATTAATGATTAATTCACTTGATATGGTAGTAGATAGAGAGTATATTCAAGAGCAACGCAATGAAGATTAAAGTTACTTTTAGCAAGACAGTGGACGCTGACTCCATAGAGGAGGCTTATGAGAAGATCACTAAAGATATTGCATCTACAGAACCCGAAAGGGAAAAGAATACATATATGCGGTGCTTGACCGAACTTACAGATATGGATGGCTTCACGTTCGAAGAGCTACTCGATGGGGAACCTTCCTGTTAAAGTCGGGCTTATCTGGTGGAGTCTGGGTTTTATCCCTGTAATTATACTTTATTTAATATTGTATTCCTTGACCAAGCTAGCCATAATAGAATGTAAGCGTCTGCAAACCTATAAGAGAGGTTATGTTATAGATTTATCTAATCTCCGTTTGTAATTATAAAAGCCCTTTTCTTTTCATTCGTTTGTAACAACAGAGAGTATAAGATACATAGAGGGGAATATATAAGAGAATATACTATGGACATAGGAAATCCTGTATATAGGCAGAATAGCTTACTCCTTACTCTTTTTAATTAATTAAATACCTTTTAATACAATTTAAAATAACTATGGGCGAGTTTAACCCCTTTATCTTTACAGTTTTATTCTTTTTACTCCTATATAATTCCCTTAGAAGCGGAGAGAAAACCTCTCATAGAGACGAAGAGATAGACGATTACTGGTCAGACGGCTAGGGTGTGCAGATCGCCCAGCTCAACCCAAATAATCTAAATAAACAAAAAGTGCGGATCGAACGAGATCGCCTTAAATAAACGTCAGATCAAACGCACGTTATTAAATAAGCGATTAGCCAGATCAACCGAAACATTCTAAATAAGTGATTAGGCGCAATCAAGCAATAAGTTTTGTTGGTTTGTGATTCTGTAATAAACTGTTTTGTTTTGTGCGTGCATTTTTTATTAATTTAAATGTTGACCACCACCGTAGGTGGTGTAATGTAACGGCATGACTGAAACACCAGAATATCCATTACCGACTGTCCATATGAATGGCACAGGCAAACAAAGTCTTTTAAGCGATTACGAGAAAGTCGCTGATAGACTCGACGAACTTCTCGAAGCCTTCCAGAGTATGCATTTCCACCCAAGAGATTATTATGTCGGCGGGCCGTCAGAAGCTTTCCGTAAAGCCATGAATGAGAGATCGACCCATGCAATCGCACTCAATCAATTCCACGCATACATCATGGCTCACCTCGTCCACTTAAACAACCAGTGATAGAAGTTTTTGTTTTAACCATTCTACTATTAATAACAGCACTAAGAAAATGGACTTAATTAAACTACATAAAATAAAAGAGTATGCTCTGGAGCAGATGGAAAAGTGGGGGCTAATAGAAGAAAATTGGTCGTTCGTTTGGGACACCAGAGCAGTGCGTCGATACGGACAATGCAGGTATGGTAAAAGGGAGATCGGCATCACCAGGAAGTTAGCGAACATAAACACAATAGAAGAAACTAAAGACGTTGTTCTCCATGAGATTGCCCACGCCCTTACAGGGCGGGGGCATGGGCATGATAACGTCTGGAAACGTATGTGTCGGAAGGTCGGGGCCAGACCAGAGAGATGCTACAAGCCTGAAGATAAAGGCGGGACAGTTAAAACAATAAAAGGAAAATATAAGCTAGTTAATAAAGATACTGGCAAAGTCTATAGGTATTATCATCGCAGACCTAGAACAAGGAATTGGGATGGTCTATGGTTGGTGGGTAAGAGGAAAGAGACAGAAGGAAGGTTGCAGGTCGTGCAATGTTAACTAAATAACCGCAGGATCAAATAGAATCAACTAAATAAGTAGACCCGCAGAAATGCGGGTTTTCTTTTTGTCTTTTAGCTGAATTCAAGTCATAAGTCACTGATACTCAACGAGTTACGGGGAGCCAGCCCCCGCGCCCCCGTAACCCCTTGATACTCAAGGGGTTATGTCTTCCCTGCACTGCTTCTTGTTTAGCCTCTTTTTTTTGTCTGCGTGTTTAGTGGTAGGGGGAGGCATTGAATGCCTTACCATATTCCTACCCTCTAAAGAGTTAGCTGGCAATTTTGGTTTCTTCTTTTTCATTGTCCTTAGTCATAACTAGAGCCTAACAATTCTTTTACTTCGGTTATCATGGCATCTATCTTCTCTTCGATTTCCTCGGCCTGTTCTTTGAATGTGTCAACCATATCAAACTTGTGATCGTTGAGGACTTCTATTAAATCTTCTTTTATTTTCATTTTTTTCTATAACAAGTTAAAGTTAAAAGCAGGGCCATTAGTATTACAAACCAGTTCGGGTCTAGCATGGTTCGACAACAAAACCCGTTTCATCTTTCTTCGCAAGTCCTTTTTCAAGTAACCCGACAATTTTACCTTTGCCATCTTGAAAGCGCAGGTCTGAATCATCCCCGTCTATCACTTCTATTCCAAGCCATGTTTTGGGCAGGTGCTGACGGAAAACCACAGCGACATTCCCACCGCTAGCACACAAGCTCTTTACTAATGTATCGGGCGTTGTCTCATCCCTGGAATATGTAAGGTGATAATTGTTTGGCAGTTTACCATCCAAGAATCGAACGAATCTTTTTAGGTGTTTAGTGTAGTCGTAGAATTGTGAGTCGGGGAAGTGCTTTACCACCATATTCTCCCAAGGTAAATCGCTTGTAAGGTTAAGCCTAAAACAAGAATCTATTTGCTTCTTTGTTGCGCTCTTAACCGAGCTTTTGATTTCTTTGTATAACTGCGATAAGAATCCAGTTCTATCTTCGAAAAACCTTCGTGTTTTTTTAACACGGGCATCTTGAACGGAATGCATGATTCCACGACCAGCAGTGTTGAGGCAAGCAGTGGAACAGCCGACAGAAGCCGAACCGCAAACGTTTTTCCCTGATATGTTGAATGGGGCGAGATGCAAGCCGAAGGTCTTCCAACCATACTTCTCGCCCTTGCTTGTTTTATAGTTTCCAGAATTTAAAAGTTTAGGCATGGTTAGAACTATACTATGAGCTTGTCGATTTGTCAATTTAAATTAATTTAAATTGAGCCTAAAGGAAAATCCTTGGTCCCTCGGGCCGAATAGCCCCGCTTAACAAATTTAATACTGCCCTCTTTCTCTTCATAACCAAAGCTCTTAAATGTTTCGGCTAGTGCCTTTGCTCCATGTAATGAAACAACAATAAATGTTTGTTTTGCTCCATCGTCCCACTCGAACACAAAGGTTGAATCTATAAAGTGTTTACAAGTAGTTGCTTTGGATACATTAAATGTGTTAGCCATTTTATTTTTTTCTTTCTTGTTTTACTACTAGAGTTTCTCTTATTGGATCGAATTTGCAATCTAAAAGTGTCTCGATATATTCCATATCCCTGCTACAATCCATGCAAACGGGAGTTCCATTTTGTTCGTACCAGTCAGGGCTAACCTCTACGGTATAAGATGAGCTATCCCACCTTATGCCTTCGGGGTCGTCCCGCCCATCGCATACGCACTTCCAACGGTGCAAAATTAATTCGTCTTTTATTGGTCTCCAACCCATCTTAATTTTCCTCCTTCATTAGTTCGACCTCATAAAAAGTAATGTCTAGGTCTTCGCAGTTATCTCTAGCATACTGATATACATTATATACCTTGCCAGTATTATTAATGACGGAAGAAGAATATTCTTTCCCGCCCTCCTCTCTATAATAAACAGTAAATGATTTAGTGGTTAACATACAAATAGAGTAGCACAAAAACCAACCAAGTCAATTAAAAATGATTAAAAATTCAAGTCGTAAGTCGTTGAGTATCAAGCACTTACGCGGGGGCGGCGGCCCGCGCCGCCTAACTCGTTGATACTCAACGAGTTACAAGCCTTCTTACTTAACCGCATGTCAAGAAAAATCTTTTTATTTCTGCACACAAAAAACCCGCCCCCCTTTCGGGGAGCGGGTCCGTGGTAACGGCGGGGCTATGCGGGAAGCGCAACTGCCTCAAGCTCTTCAACCTCGACCGCTTCGATCACTGGAGCGTGACCTGCGATCCTGTCGAAGACCGACTGCACCGTCATGGTGCGTTGGGGCAACTTGGTAAGGTCGCCACCCTTGAGATGCTCGGTGATCCCGTTGTAGAGAGTCCAGAGAGAACCGCCTTTGAACTCGTCATGGCGAGGGTTGCGGAACTCCTGCACTGCCTTGTAGACATCACGAGCAGGAAACGCTTTCGCATCTACAAGATCGACAACCATGTCGGCGCAACGGTCAGACTGCACCTCGGTGTTCTTGTAAGACTCGATGCGCTTGCCCATGTCTGCCCAGTGGGAGACAACACGAGAAATTGCACTACCCAAGACCAGAGGAAGGTCACGGATAATGTTGAGAGTATGACGGCGAGCGAGCTTCACATCTGAAGAGAAGCAAAGGTTTTCGCAAACCATCATCTGATTCCCGATGCACACGGAAGCCGCAAAGGACTTATCGTGTGCGTTACGAAGCCCGACCACCAGACGGCGATCTTTGGCTTCCATATCTTCACCCTTGATGGCGAAGCCTCCGAAGTAACGAAGACCACCACGACCAAGTGCGTGTTCCTCCTCCTCGACGGTCAGACCTGCACGATCAAGTGCCTTGTGCGCTTGATCCACAAGCAGAGCGTGTGGGATAGGAGTGTGAGTGTCAGTCCTGTCGGGGGTGTGAACCTCGGCAAGCTGTGCGATATCGACTTTATTTTTTGCTAGGATTAAACTCATGCAGTAACTTTACCACATATTTAAATTTATGCAACCCTTTTTTGTTTTATTTTTTTATTTTTTTTTACTTGACAGGGCTAGAAAAGTATGCTTCTTTTTCCTTCGTAAGTCGTTGAGTATCAACGAGTTACGGCGGCGCGGCGGCCCGCGCCCCCTAAGTCCTTGAGTATCAAGGACTTACAACTCTTATTACGCACACAAAGAAAAACCCCGCCCCCCCGAATAAAAAAAGGGGACGGGGTTAACTATGCACACATGACAGCACACAATACGGAAATTAGTTTCTCTCCCGCTATCGGTAGCGCTCCGTTGGGGCTTTCCGAGGGGATGGTGTCCAGCGACGAGTCCCAGCGGGAGAGAGTCCCCCTCCCGCTGACTAGTAAAGCGGGAGAGGGTCGGCTTGTTGACGAGTGCCAGTCAATTAAGAGTTGGTCACTGTTACCACCTAGCGGTATTGCCCACCACTGGGAGCCTCTGTGTGTTTATTCTTTCCCTAGTCACAGAGACCTATAGGAAAGATTTTGTTTTTTTTGGCTAGCTTTTTTATACCATCACTTTTGTGTGATGGGGGCGGGGTGGATATCAATACCCGTCTAACCTACCCTCTCTAGAGATCCTCATGCACTGCACCAGTCAGAGCAAACTTTTCGTTTAATGCGGTTGCGTGTTTGCGTGTCCACTTCACATTATCCATAAAATTGTCTAGCTTGTCGTCAGCCACTTCTGCCATTCTCTCGGCAAGGTGTTGATGGACTACTCCAAGCGCATAATTTAAAAGAGTTGCTTGGTCTTTGTTTTTAACTTCGATACGGACGGATTCAGTTGATTTAGGCATGATGCAATTATAGTTTATTGTTTATTGTTTGTAAAGGAAAAAGTTGGTCATTCTGGCAGGGTAGCCACCCCCTGTAAACCCTAAAGTATCTTACTACTCATGTCAAGTTTTCGAGAATTTAAGACCCTATGGAGGGGGTCGCTCTATCGCTTGCTATGAAGGCTTTGTGCTGGGCAGAATGTTTTAAATTGTTTTGTTATTTGTAAAGTAAAATTTTAAGTTAGTGAGGGGCAGTGACTACAAGGTTGTTGTTTCGTCACCACCCCCCGCTGTGTTCCCCCATTAAGAAACTGATTCGATACCGACAACGTGGAGCGTTCTTGGGACAAGAGAGCCTCCTCGGTCGATGTCTTTCGCCCAAAGGGTCACGCACTGTTGACCAGAAGCGTTAGATGTAAAAACATCATCAACTTTCTCGACTTTAAAAACTCTCACTTTGTCACTTGTCACAGTAGACTTGCGAGCGTTGTAAACCAAAGTCTTGCCAGTCAAGGCGGAAGCAAGGGCGATAGGGTTAGAAGGAAGGGTGGAAGAAGGGATAATGGTGGTTTCGTTCATAAGGGTAGTATAACTGATGTATGGGGTTAAGTCAATAGGTAATTTGTTATTTTTTTTGCTCCAGATCTTGGGGAATCTTAATTTCATGGACGTAGTATATCACACTAAATAGAGGGGTGCAAGCATTTAAATGCATTTAAATGCATTTTTTCTAGGTCGCAGGTCAGGATATAAATAGACAAATAGAAGGTTTTTGCTTGACTTAAACAAAAAGTGTGGTATAGAGATAACCTGTGTAACCTGTTGAGTATCAACGGGTTACAGGGCGGCGGCGGCCCGCGCCCCCTAAGTCGTTGATACTTAGGGGGTTACGCCTGTTAAATCTTTTTATTTCGTTTAAAGTGGTTATCGTTTTGATCTTTCCAGCTTTTAGTTTTTAAGCCTTTTTTATCTAGCCATTTATCGCAAGCCTCTCCCACGACACGGGAGAGACTGCGCTGATAAGCTAAATGTTTTTCTTGTGTTGTCTGTTGCTCTTTCATTACCACCAAGATGTATATTCGATTTCATACCCTTCAGCAAGTGCTTTCCTTGCGCTCTTTATAAAGTCAAGATCAGCCCCTCTGTACTCCTCATTATCTTTGGTACAACTACCGAAAAAGAAACCTACGGTTTCGGGAAGCGTTCGCTCTGTTACGGCTTGCTCAAGGTTATCTAAATCCTCACTAGTGAGTTGAAGAGTTTTGCAATTAAACTCACGAGGGTCTTCAGTCTTTTCTTGATAGAGGTTAGCCATCCAACCCTCAAGAGCGTTATGCTTGCGCCAGTAATCAAGTTCTGTTTTGGTTATCGTTTCAGTTTTTGCTTCGTAATCGTGCTCACGTTTTACTTTGTATGCGTATTGGTCTAATCCCATGTTATTTTTTGGTTAGTGGTTTTACTGAATCGGAGTAATTAACTCCAACAAATCTTGGTAAGCGAGCTGGGACAACTTTGAGATCGCCAAAAGGATCTTTACCACGCCCTCCGCTAAAAGAAACAACAAAAGGTTTAATTTCGTTATGTAAATCATGGGCAACGATCCCATGTTTAGTGTTGCAAGTTAATCTAAAGCCTCCATCGATAGCGGCTTGCTCTAGGTGTCCGATGATTTGATCTGATCTTTTCATAATGTGTTTAATGGGTTGGTGGTTATTAGAACCAATTTTTTACTCTGTTCTCTTCTTGTCATGATTAGCAAGACACTGCTCCAGCATTTCAGCAATTTCAGGCTGATCGGCCTTAGTCCAGCCAATGACAAAAGCGACATTATCGCGGAGGAGGGTGACAGCGTTCTGCTCATGCAGAAGCTGATCTAGATGTGATTTGGTCTTTTCGATTTCCATAATGGTAGTATAGCATAGATTAAAACTAATTGCAAGCTTTTATTTATTCTTTTTCAAGAAATTTTTCTTTTACTAAAAACCCAACATATTGGGAATCTAACTTTCCGCATTCGTCGTTTGGAAGCATTATTTCCTTTTTGACGAATCTGCGCTTAGTAACGGGGTGAATGCCGACACTCTCCGCAAAAGCGATATCTTTTTTCATCTTGATTATTTTTTCAAGAATAGCCTCACAAGTGCCACGAAAGTCTTTGATGTCGTTATGGCGAAAGACCGCAGACTTACATTCTGCGTGGATGGCTATAAAAGTGTGCTCGTTAAGATTGCGAGCAGGACGGCCTTCCCAATCTGGCTCGCTAAAAGCGGGGCCAGAAATGCGGATTGACTGAAGGGTTTCGACGATGTAAGAGTAAATGGCTGCTGGTTTCATGATGGTGCAACTATACCACACAAATCTTTTTAGTGCAAGGCTTTTTTATTCTTTTTTTTTATTTTAAATTCTACTTGACAGGTTGCAGGTCACGGGGTAAATAGATAAATAGTAAATAGTGTGCGTAAGAAGGTGTGTAACTCGTTGAGTATCAACGAGTTACAGGGCGGCGGCGGCCCGCGCCCCCTAAGTCGTTGATACTTAGGGAGTTACGCGGGTGCTTAGTCCCAGCGGTCGAAGATGACCGTTGACCCGCGCTTGAGCGTGACCCGCCCCATGATGGGAACGCCGTCAACGCCCGTGTGGCGGGCGCTACGCGGGCCATCGAAGTTGACCGCCTTCTTAGGCGACGGCGACATGCAGGAGTGGACGGTCGTCCCGCACTCCCAGTTGCCCCCGCATGAAGGCGGGTTCTGTTCGTATGTCGTGCGGGTGAAAGTGTAAATGTTGGAATTTCTCATAATGTAAGTATAACACAGGTTGGAATTAAAAGCAAGAACTTTTTTGTACTTTCTTGGAGGGGGTATCAGTCAGATACCCTATCGCCTCCAAGCGCGTCGAGGTGGTTGGCCAGACGCTGCGCGTCAGCCGCGTCAGCCTCCTGCGCGGCGATGGACTCCTCGGCTCGCGCATCGAGCCAGACATGGAACGCCTCGCGCTCCTGCGCGTCGTTGAGGAGTTCGTTGACGGCGCGATTGTCGCCCGCGAACGGAGCGTAGGCGCGTGGGCCGTCGTTGGTGAGATCGCGAAGGTCGGAGGGTGTAAGTGTGTTTTTCATAAACAGAATATACCACAGGCTCGGAGGGTAGTCAAACCTTTTTGTTTATTTTTTTGCAGGTTGCAGGTCAGGGTATAAATAGCCAAATAGAGTAGTAAGTGTTGTAAGTCGTTGAGTATCAACGAGTTACAAGGCGGGGGGGCCGCCCCCTCCTAAGTCGTTGAGGCTTAGTGAGTTACGAGGGAATTTTTCTTCTTTTACTTTTTCGGTTTTTGGTGATGTTAGAGTCTAACATGTACACAAAAAGACCGCCACCCTTTCGGGTGACGGCCTCGCTATACTCTACTATGTAAAAGTGTTAGGATTTTTTTTTGTTAGTGTTAGATTTAAAGTAGCCGTCAGCCCGAAGCTGGTCAGCTGTTCTCGTGTCGACCTTGCGGGGGCCAGCTGGCAAGTTGGTGATGTTCTTGTGAACTTTAGCGGAGAGGGCTTCTTGTTTTTTATAGTAGGATAACATAATTTTTTTTAGTAGAGGGTAAGGATTATTTTATTGGTGACAGACGGGGTGGACATTTTTTTCAAACTCTTGCAGAAGTTTTTCTGCGTTAGCTCTGAAGTCTCCAGAGCGCGCCGCTCTCAAAGCCAGCCAGACTATATTGCGAACTGTTTCAACCCCAGTTGGATCAATCCAATTTTTTCCTTCAAGCTCTCGGCTGATTAGAGCTGTCAACAGGTCGGCATCCTCAATGTAACGAGGTGCTGATTTAAGGGCGAGGCATACGATGTCGTAAGTATTGATATTTTTCATGTTATAAGTATAGCACAGGTTAAAGTAAAAGTCAACGGAAAAGATGTTTTTATTTTGTTTTTTCTCCCAGCATATCGACCCAGAACTCGCTTGTGACAACGCCGACATTGCAAGCAGTGCGCTGGCCAGAGGTCATACCAGAGGCGGCTTCGCAGTGCTGGCGTGAGCCAGTGGCAAGCACCTTGCGCTTGCCGTTAGTTTTTACAAAGAGAACGTGAGATTTATTAGTCATTTTCATAGGGTAAGTATAGCACAGATTAAGTTGAAAGTAAAGAGAAAAGATGTTTTTATTTTGTTATTTT
>MPLU02295131.1_pt1 | contig 12043 bp, 9 predicted proteins | sample 1617381 | NCBI WGS metagenome assembly MPLU02 (sample SAMN05944801, study PRJNA350692) | marine metagenome | biome: marine; feature: ODZ; material: water; isolation source: 90 m water sample filtered on 0.2 um supor filter | place: Pacific Ocean | collected 2012-04-08 | depth 90m m | reverse complement strand
CCCAACTGTATTTGCCGTCGGCGACTGCGCAGCAATGCCCTTTGCCCCACGCCCCAAGGCTGGCGTGTTTGCCGTTCGCGCAGCACCCATCCTGTATCACAACCTTCGCGCCGCCCTCACCAATGGACCCCGCAAGCCCTTCAAACCACAAAAACGTTACCTAAAGCTTATCTCCCTTGGGGAAAAATCGGCTTTGGCGGAAAAATTCGATCTTGCATTCTCGGGGCCCGCGTTATGGCGCTGGAAAGACCGGATCGACCGCGCCTTCATGGATAAACTTGACGATTTGCCGCCGATGCAACCGCCAGCTTTGCCCGATACGCTGGCGCAGGGTGCCCGCGATATACTGGTCGCGAAACCCTTGTGTGGTGGCTGTGGCGCTAAGGTCGGAAACACAGTGCTTCGTGACGGGCTATCGTCGCTTCAAGGTCCGACAGATGCGGCCATTCTTTCTGTTCTCGGCGATGATGCTGCGGTGCTAAAGCAACCCGGTGGCAGCTTTCAGGTCATCAGCGCCGATCACTTGCGCGCTTTGATCCACGACCCCGCCTTGATGACGCGCATCGCAGCAGTGCACGCCTTGGGCGACATTTGGGCCATGGGAGCGCAGCCCCAAGTGGCCCTTTCCAGCATCGTACTACCCCATATGTCTCAGGCGCTTCAGTCCCGGACACTGCAAGAAATCACCGACGCAGCCCGTGCGATATTCGACCACGCGGGCGCGACGATTGTCGGGGGGCACACATCGATGGGTGCCGAAATGACCATCGGGTTCGCCGTCACCGGCACGCGCGAAACGCCACCAATCACCCTGTCGGGCGCTCAAGCTGGCGACTGCCTTGTGCTGACCCGGCCCATCGGATCAGGAATTATCATGGCTGCGCATATGGATGGCACAGCACGGGGAGCCGACGTCGCCCAGGCCCTAAACGAGATGGCAGAACCGCAGGACCGTCAAGCCTTCCACCTGCGTCGCGCCAATGCCATGACAGATGTCACCGGCTTTGGCCTTGCGGGTCACATCGCCGCCATCTGCCGCGCATCGCGCCTGAGCGCGGAAATCTCGGCGGACGCCATTCCCGTCTACTCCGGTGCCCGAGACCTATCAGATCGCGGCGTGCACTCGTCGCTGTATCACCCCAACGTCGACAACGCCCCCACGCGAGGACGCAGCGACCCGCTTTTGCACGACCCCCAAACCGCAGGCGGCTTGCTGGCTGCTCTACCCCCAGCCGAGGCAGAGATTGCGATCCGAGACATGGCCGCCGAAGGTAAAAAATCCTGTATTATCGGGCATTTGACCGACGGCGAAGGACCAATCACTGTGCTGTAGCTACACTCGGTGCGTCTGGCGATCCCGGGAGGACTCGAACCCCCAACATCCTGATTAGAAGTCAGGTGCTCTATCCAGTTGAGCTACGGGACCACTCAGGTCATCTCATAGCTAGTTTGCGTGGGATGAGCAAAGCAAAATCTATCCGCAATCCCCATGATATTACCATCACGTATCTCCTCTTTCGATAGTGTAAATCACCAACGGCTCCGCACAGGGACCCAATACTTATTGATCTTTGGGGCTTAGCCGTCGGCGATCCCAGGTGATACCAGCGCGCATAACACGCGCCGGCGCGCCCACAGCCAAGCTATGTGCGGGGATCACCCCAAGAACCATGGAACGGCTACCGATCACTGAATGCTGCCCTATCTGCGCTCCTTTCATGATCCTGACACCATGGGCCAACCAGACATGATCCCCGATTTCGATATCTTGGGGCGGGTTGATCCGCTCCCCCGTTTCTACGTCAAGGATCGAATGCATATCACTGACATCCATGGTGATATCCCCGGACAGCATGCAATCCTCTCCAATCGTAATCGCGCCCGCTTCGTGGAGACTGAGGTGAGCCATCATGATCGTGGTGCGATCGCCAATGCGAATATGCGTATCACGCGCGCGGCATCGAAATGACCCCGCCAAACGACAATCTGCGCCAATATAGACGGCGCTCTCGTGATTCCTTAGCTCAACCAAGCCACCGGAGATCACAGTACCCTCGCCGATCACCACGTGGTTATTGCGCCCGTATATATTAATCTGCACCCCTTCGGCGCAGGTAGCTGTTGGCGATATATCTACCTGATTGTTTTGACCATTATCCGTCACCAAAACGCCAAGATGCGTTTTGCTCACCTATGTCACCTCCCGTAAAATCCGAACAGAAATTCTGTTGTAATGCTGAGTGAACTTAACCTCCCCTTAAGAGTGAGCGTGCTGATCTAGAGCTCTATCAACGCAACATAGAATCGAAATGATTGATTTTGTATAAACAGCTCAAAGCTCTCTTTGCCCGCTATATCGCCGCCCACCTAAGGGCCGTGGGGCGTCCAATACACATTACGGACACGTCCGGTGCCACGGTGGGTGCCGTTGATGTATTTGCCGTAAATGACGGGAACTTGAGGCTGGCGGGCTGGACGTTCGCGGATGATATCGTGCTGCATATGAACGGCGTAAAAGTAAGCGCTAAAGCTGACTTGATCCGTGACGACGTGACCAAAGCCTATGGTGGCGCGCGACGGGTCGGGTTCGACCTGACCACGCCGCTCGGCCCGACCGGCTTGCAAGAGATCGGGCGGTTTGGGGTCGAATTTCACCGTGTTCGCAATGGCACCTGGACAATTGCGCGAAGTCTAAAACTCCCTCACCTTTGGTGGATTCAAGCGCGATTGGTAATCAAATTCGTCATCGCGCTGATGCTGCAGTTGCCTGCCTATGCCGGCTGGCGCGTCAGACGAGACCCCGCTTTTCGCACGCGGATCAAACGGGGGCTGGGGCTATGCCCCGTTCACCATGCGCGCGAGCTTGACCCTGACCTATTCCGCGCCAATGCGCCTCCCCTCACAACGGCATCGGTGACGATAATACTGCCGGTATTCAACGCGCATGACCTACTGAAAGAGGCGCTGCGGCGCGTCGTCGACAATACCGATCTTCAGTGGCGCATTATTCTGATCGAAGATTGCTCAACCGATAAACGGATTCTACCGTTGCTGCGCGCGTGGTCTTTGGCACACAATGACCGTGCGACACTGCTTGAGAATGATCAAAACCTTGGGTTTGTAAAAAGCGTAAACAAAGGCTTGCGCTATGCAAAACGCTGGCCCGACAAGGTAATTTTACTGAATTCTGACGCCTTAGTCCCGGCGAACTGGGCGAGCCGCCTTATCCGCCCCCTCGTTGAATATCCACGCGCCGCCACTGTAACCCCAATGTCTAACGACGCGGAAATTTTTACCGCCCCCCTCATATGTGCACCCCAAAAACTTGCCGCCGGACAGGGGGATCTTATAGATGTGACCGCCGCGCAGCTTAACCCGCAAAGCTATCGCGTGGCCTCGCCGACCGGGGTGGGATTTTGCATGGCGATAAATCCCAGCTATCTCAGGACTGAACCGCAATTGGATGTCAGTTTTGGTCGGGGATACGGCGAAGAGGTCGATTGGTGCCAGCGCATCAGAGCAGCGGGCGGACAGCATTATTGCGCCGTTAACCTTTTCGTAGAGCATCGCGGTGGACAAAGTTTCGGATCGGAAGAGAAGACGCGTCTCATCGCGAAAAATAACGCTCTTATTTCAAAGCGTTATCCCGAATACGATAGAGATGTGCAGCAGTTCATTGCCTCTGACCCATTAAAATCGCCCCGGCTCGCTTTGGCATTGGCTTGGCTCGGGGCACAAGACACGTATCCGGTCTCGATATATATCGCACACAGCATGGGTGGCGGCGCTGAATCGTATCTGCAACATCGGGTGAAATCAAAACATCACGCGTTGGGCCGTTCCGCTGTTGTAATCAGGGTCGGCGGTGCCATGCGATGGCAAATCGAATTGCATTGCCATGACGGAATAATCTCCGGCGGGACCAACAACCTCGACTACGTCAAACAACTTCTACACCCCATAAAACGGCGACGATTAATCTATTCCTGCGCGGTTGGGGATCAAGATCCGCTGTCTATTCCAAGTGCGATTCTAGAATTGAGCCAAACCGGCCAACAAGTGATAGAGTTTCTCTTTCATGACTACTTCGCAATCTCGCCCAACTACACTCTTTTGAACGATCAAGGAGTGTACGATGGCCTACCCCCACCTCACCTAAATGCCCCAGCAACCAAATGTGCACCCATAAGCATGATTCGGTGGCAAAGCGAGTGGGGAAAACTCCTGACCGCATCCCATGAGATCGTGGTATTTTCTAAAAATAGCAAAGAAATTGTGCGCGCAGCATTCCCCAACTGCGCCGATAAAATTCAAGTTACACCGCATAGAATTTCCGACGCCGTGCCCCGTATCCCTCGGCCCCTCAGCCCAAAGCGCCCGGTGATCGGTGTATTGGGCGACATTGGTCTTCAGAAAGGCGCACAGATCATCAGCCGAGCGGCTGATGCGATAGATGCGCAAGGTGTCGGTCTGGTCATCGTCGGGAATTTCGATCCCGCCATTCCCCTCCCCCCCTCGGTGCCTATCCATGGAAGATATACCATATCAGATCTGGGAAAAATTGCCGCCCGATACGGCGTGACAGATTGGTTAATACCTTCCGTGTGGCCGGAGACATTCTCGTTTACCACGCACGAAGCTCTGACATCCGGTTTGCCCACCCATGCGTTCGCAATTGGTGCTCAGGGCGAAGCAGTTACCAAAGCTGAAAACGGTTTCCCTATTCCCTACTCAACCCAACAGGATTTGGCGGATATTCTGCTGTCTCACGTTAAAAATCACATCACCAAAACCTGGGCGGTGGCCTCATGAGCCAGATCTCAGTTCCCCTAAAATTTTTGCGAAACAATGGCATCGAAGTACTGAACCGGGGTGCTACGTCGATCAACCTGCCCAGACATACCGTGCTCGAAGCCCCGGGGAGCCTGAAATGGACACAGTATGAACACTCGTTAGAGATGGGAACGTTCTCGTATCAAGTCTCGGGATACTGTTTTGCCGCACGCATCGGCCGATATTGTTCATTCGGCGAATCCGTCCAAATAGGTCGGCAAAATCACCCGTTGGACTGGGTATCCACAAGCCCCGCTTTCTATCTTGGGGACCGAGTATTCGAACTTGGCGACGGTTTTGAGGCAGCCGAACACTACCACAATTATAGGACAGCTCACAGCAAGCCGCCCACCAAGGTAAAAATCACTACAATTGGAAATGATGTATGGATCGGGCACGGGGCGTATATCGCCGCCGGGGTCACCATTGGCGACGGCGCAATAATCGGGGCGCATTCGGTCGTGACCCGTGACGTTGCTCCTTATGCAGTCGTCGCGGGGAATCCGGCCACTCTCAAACGAATGCGCCTACCGCCGAACTTCATCAGTCTCATGTTAAAGTGCCGCTGGTGGCAGTTTGCGCCGTGGCAAATGGACCACCTTGATCCGTCGGATGTGCTGGAATTTTGTAGAGGGGTAAACACAATGCTCAAAGATGTCGCGCCTTTCGCACCCCCGACGCTGGATCTGCGATCGGAAAACATTCAGTGAAAAAAGTCGTATTTTTACATATTCCCAAAACCGCGGGCCAATCTGTTCACTCGGAGCTCACTAAAATTTATGGCAGCGCTCGAACCTCTCCTGTTCGCGTTCACCATCAGGCTTCTCCGGACAAACAATTCCCTGACGGGTATGACCTTTACTCGGGTCACCTAGATTGGTGCCGCCTTCGTGAGACCCAGACAGATGCCTTTGCGTTCACGGTACTTCGCGATCCATTTGAAAGGATCGCTTCTTTCTATTTTTATTTAAGAGATAAGGCCTCACGCCTCACGGACAGCCTACTTTTGTCGCCTGGGCATATGGGGTTGTACAAAGTAAAAAATTGCTCCCCCGCCGCATATTTCTTTGGCGGAAGTCCCGCTTGGCAACAGTTCATTAAGGATCACTACGACAATTTTTACTGTAGCTATCTCGCCACCGGGAAAGTTCGCGGGGCGGCCGAGGTCTGCCATTTCTCGAAAGATATGCTTGTTGGTCAAGCGATAGGCGGCGCGCGGAAACTAGATAGAGTTTATCGCATAAGCAGTTTAAATCTGCTTGAGAATGACATTCAAAACCTAACGGGGCATCGTCCTTCGATTGTAAAAACGCGCATCAATGTTGGGCCAAAAGGCGTTCAGACAAGCCGTTGGCAAGATCTAATGACTCTGATCAACGATAAACCAGCACAGGAAAGACTGGCTGCGTTTGCTGAGGCTGACATAGCCCTGCTTGATCGCCTCAATGACGAGGGTTTGTTAAGTTAACACCGATTCAGAACCGTTTGAGTTGTGCAAGCGCGCGCAGGGCTAGATCCCCCGCCTGTGTTTGCCGGTAGATCCCGAGCGAAGTAAGTGCCGCGCGACCCTTAGTATGACTTTGGGATCGCCAATCGAGAAACCTCAGTAATTGCTCGCGAGCGGCCGCCGTCAGAACGGGAGCAATTCGGTACATCGCGGCCGCATTTGCATCGATCCAATTCACCAACGTACCATCCGCCATGCATCGAGCCCTGCGCCGTAAATGACGAACAGGCGCGCCCACAAGATTTTCACCGTGTTGCCTGTATAATACCCCAGGTTTCTGATCATGAAGAATACCAAACCCGGCGCCCGTGATCGCTTGATACATCCACCAATCATGAAAAGGAGTTTCCGCAACGTCGGTAGTACTTAAAATGCTACGCAGATAGTTGGTGACGATAGGTGGAATCACAATCGTATTCCCGCGCAAAACATTCTGTACGATTGCATTTCCAAACCGATAAGGGCGATTCAGCGTCGGGGACGTTCCCAAACGCTCCCCCGTTTGGTCCACATAGTAACTTCTACTACTGTAAACACATCTACCACCCAACCGCCCGACGAGCGCGACAGCACGGGATAGTTTGTGAGGCAGCCAGACATCATCCTGATCGGAAAACGCCACCCACTTCCCATCTAACTCGTGGTTTTTCAACAATTTATAATAATTGGCGGCAACGCCCCTCTGAGGCCCTTTGAGCAAGTGAATATCATGGTGCGGTGTTTCCGCTTTGAAATCTTCAAGCGCCTCACAGGTGCCATCGGTCGAGCCGTCATCGCTTGCCCAAAGGCTCCAATCCTGATGCGATTGCCCGCGGATTGAGGCCAGCTGATCTGCCAAAAACATGCCACCGTTCTTCGTCCCCATTAAAATGTGAACATGCGGTTCCGCCATCCCAAAGTCCTTCGTAGTTTAATCGACTTTCTCTGAACTACTTCGCGCGAATTAATAAACTGTGAGGACTGTTGAATTAGGCACTGAGACCATGACCCATAATCCTGCCCAATCAACGACCACGCACCATACGCACGCGGCGCGCAAACAACAAAAGCTGCGCGAGCGTGAGGAAGCTTTGCGACGCATCGAGAAAAAACGGCATGATAGGGCGCTTGCCGTTGCGGCGCGGGAAAAGAAACGAGAAACCGCCTCTCAAGCGACCATTCTGACACTGCCAGTCACGTCGATCGTCCCGCCTGTGCCACAAGCGCGCCTTCACCTACGTCATCGGCTTTCGTTTGTCAGCTTTATCATCATCGTTCTCGGAACCAGCCTGTTCGTGTCATGGTACCTTTGGGAGCGCGCTGCAGATCGCTATACCTCTATCGCAGGATTTGCAGTCCATAGCGAGGATATGAGCTCGCCTGTCGAACTCTTGGGTGGGGTTGCAAGTCTCTCGGGGTCCGGTGCCGCGGACGAAGAAGTTCTGTATCAATTCATTCAAAGTCAGCACTTGGTGGAGATAATCGATAAGTCTCTGAATTTGCGAAAAATATGGTCGCCCCCCGCAACAAACTCTGATCCGGTCTTCGGCTACCACGCCCCTGGTACGATCGAGGATCTGACCAAATACTGGGGTCGCATGGTCAATGTGTATAGCGATAGTAGCACCGGTCTGATCGAGGTTAAGGTGCAAGCATTTGCTCCCGAAGACGCGCGGGCCATTGTCCAAGAAATCTATGCTGAAAGCGCAAAACTGATACATGAACTTTCCGCGATAGCGCGCGAGGATGCTACCCAACATGCTGAAGAAAACTTGGCGCGCGCAGCGCAGCGCCTCAAGAAAACGCGGCTTACGCTAGCCGAATTCCGCATAAGGAACCAATTGGTGAGCCCCGATACACCGCTTCAAATTCAAACTGGGTTATTGGCATCTTTAGAAGCAGAAATGACGGAAACGTTGATTAGCATCGACATGCTTCGACAAACCAGCACGCCAACCGATCCCCGCTTGAAGCAAGCGCAACGAAGGCGCGACATAATAGCAGCACGTATCTCGCAGGAGCATCAGAAATTGAATGCCCAGCAGGGTGCAATGCACTCCATTGGTTTCGCGGATCTTTTTGGGCAGTTTGAAAGCCTAAAGGTCGATTTGGAATTTGCTGAACAGTCTTATACCGCCAGCCAAGCCGCCTTTGATACCGCGGTTGCAGAGGGGCGAAAAAGATCAAAATACTTGGCGGCGCATATTCCTCCGACACTTGCAGAGACTTCGATTTATCCAAATCGCCCATTTCTTCTAGGCGTCACATTCGCATCTAGCTTCGCCCTGTGGGCGCTCATTATGCTGGTTTGGCACTCCTTACGAGATCGGCACTAGGATCGCCGATGTTTGTCTTTCGAAATTTGACCAAAACCTATCATGTGCGGGGGCGACGGAAGACAGTCGCTTCAAATATTAACGTTATTTTTCCCACTGGTATTTCTGTCGGGCTGCTAGGGCGGAACGGCGCGGGAAAATCTACGCTGCTCAAGATCATTGCGGGGGCAACTGCCCCTACATCAGGCGAGGTCATCTCTGATGGCAGTGTATCCTTCCCAGTTGGCTTTGCTGGGTCGTTCCACCCCGACATGACGGGGGCACAAAACACGCGCTTCGTGGCACGGATTTATGGTGCAGACACCTCTGCACTGGTCGACTACGTCGCCGATTTTTCAGAGCTTGGGGTTCACTTTCATCTTCCATTCCGAACATACTCCGCCGGTATGAAGTCGCGTCTGGCTTTCGGCGTTTCCATGGGGCTGCAGTTTGACACCTATTTGATTGACGAAATCACCGCTGTCGGAGATGCTCGGTTCAAACAGAAAAGTCGTTCCATTTTTATGGACCGCCTGTCCCGATCTGGTGCAATATTTGTAAGCCATTCCAATGGCATGCTACGAGAACTATGCACGGCAGGCGCTGTTTTAGAGGCCGGAAACCTAGAATACTTTGCCGACATTAACGATGCGATAGCACATCACGAATACAACATGGGGAAATGATCAGCTCATCCCAAGGCGTACCGTATGGCTCTATCTCTTCTGCCGGAAAACACCAAGCTTGCCTATTGCATCGGGGCTCAGAAAGCCGGCACGACTTGGCTTTATGAAACCTTGCGCACCAGCAGTCAGATTCATTTTTCGCGCAATAAGGAACTTCATTATTTCAATGTGATCGCGGGTAAGTCTGACCAGGTTTTTGACCTACGTATGAACACGGTGAAAACCTTGGCAAAGGAATTGGTGTCAGAACGCGGCCCCAAGAATCGGCGCAATCTTAGGGTCCTCAGCGAATTGGCTGACCTTTTGTCTATCTACACGGATGCGCCTGAACATCACGAGGCTTATCTTTCCTATCTTGCTCAGGGGTTTAGCGGCCAGCCTGTGATCTGCGACATCACCCCGGCTTATGCGATACTGGACGCAAAGGACTTCTCTGAAATGGGGAGCCTTGGCGAAAGTTGTTTCATCTTTATTTTGAGGGATCCGATTGATCGTATGTGGTCTCAAATCAGAATGGCCGTTAGCGCGGATGCCGCCCAGGTAGCCGACTTTCAAACGGCTTGCGAGGCGCGCGCGCAGCATTTGATCGACAGTAAACGGCTGCCTAAGTTAGAGCGGGCGAACTATCGGCGCACGATGAGCGAGCTGGAAGCCGTGATCCCTCCACATCGAATTAAATATGTATTTTACGAAGACCTTTTTCACGCTCATACCATGCGCGATATCTGTATGTTCTTAGGTATTTCGCCGATTTCACCCAAAGCTGATCTTCGCAGTAATTCTGGTCGTCACGCCATGTTGCCAGAGCACCTAAAACACAGTTTTAGAGAGGCCTTTGCCCTACAGTATGACTTCATTTTAAATCGTTTTGGCGCAGCGACGCCCGCCCGATGGCAGATCAACAGCGCACAGAGGGTACCAGGATGATAGGTCGGGTTGCACGCGGACGAAGAACAATGGTCTTTGCGACGCCGCGCATTATCGTCGCGCTGATACTTCGCGAAATCGGGACCAGCTATGGCCGGTCCCCGGGTGGGTATATTTGGGCATTGGCTGAACCCGTTCTCGGGATCGCGCTGTTGACCGCAATATTCTCGATCGGGTTTCGTATGCCCCCGCTCGGAAACAATTTTCCAATCTTTTACGCTACAGGTTTGCTGCCCTTTTTGATGTTCGTCGATCTCAGCAACAAGGTCGCGCAGGCGATAAACTATTCGAAACAGCTACTAGCCTACCCGCGCGTGACTTTCGTCGACGCTATCTTGGGGCGGTTCATCCTCAATTTTCTCACTCAGCTTCTTGTAGGCTTTATCGTACTGAGTGGGATCATCTTTCTGTTTGATACGCGGGCCGCAATAAATGCATCAGATATCATGTCAGCTCTGACGATGATTGCCGCGCTTTCACTGGGCGTGGGGGTGTTCAACTGTTTCATGATGTCGATGTTTCAGGTTTGGCAACGTGTCTACGGGATTTGCACGCGGCCGCTTTTGCTACTGTCCGGCGTCATCTTTTTATATGAAACGATACCCGAACCCTACCGCAGCTATGTTTGGTTCAATCCGCTGATCCACGTGGTCGGCCGCGTCAGGTCCGGGTTTTATCATAACTACGACGTACCCTACGTCTCCTCAGCCTATGTCTACGCCGTTGCCGCGATACTGGGGCTTTTCGGCCTTGTATTATTAAGGCGCTATCACCGTGACATTCTGGAACGGTAACGATCCCAGCGTGGCAGTTTAAACTTTAAAAAATTTCAAAGTCTCCATTTAGGATAGATAGGTTTTCGACGCCTAACAGGTCCAGTGTTTTGCCGCTGCCAAAATCCAGCACGATATGCCCCTCGGCCCCTTTGCGTGCGAACGACTGAAGTTGGCTCATCGATAAACTTCCCCCACCCCAAAGGGCAGAATCCAGCGAGAGAGTGTCAATTTCGTTTTGAAAGCTCAGGATTGTGTCTTGGCCTGCACCATAGATAAACCGATCTGCCCCGATCCCACCTGACAGAAGGTCGTTTCCAGCGCCGCCGTCAAGCGTATCGTGACCGGCATTGCCTTTGATCAAATCATCGCCGTCGCCGCCGATCAGCTGGTCGGCACCATTGTCGCCCGACAGCGTATCGTTCCCGGACCCACCGTTAACTGTATCGTTGTTGATCCCCCCGGCAAGACGGTCATTCCCGCTATCCCCCTGCAAGAAATCTGCCCCCGCATTTCCGAAAAGCTGATCATTTCCGCTGCCGCCAAGCAGTTGATCCGCACCGGCGCTACCCTCCAAACGGTCTTTACCGGCACCGCCCCACAGGCTATCGGCATTTAACCCGCCGATCAGATGGTCATCGTCCCTATCCCCATAGAGTCTATCCGCACCGTTATTGCCGGTTAACGTGTCGTTCCCGTCGCCACCGCCAAGCGCGTCATACCCGTCGCCGCCCCACAGGGCGTCGTCCCCATCACTACCGCGCAAAGTGTCCCAGCCGATACCGCCCCAGATCTGATCCCCCTCGGTCCCACCCTCAATCAGGTCGCTACCGCCGTTACCATAGATCGTATCGGCCCCAGCTTCACCAAGGATCGTATCATTGCCGCCTGCGCCGATCAGCCTGTCGCCATCCGCGCGCCCACTGATATGATCATCGGCCGCATCCCCTTCCAGCACATCCGACTGGGGCGTGCCAACCAGAACCAACGGGGTCGGTGCGGTGGGGAGGGATGGCGTATCTG
>MPLU02154801.1_pt1 | contig 12043 bp, 10 predicted proteins | sample 1617381 | NCBI WGS metagenome assembly MPLU02 (sample SAMN05944801, study PRJNA350692) | marine metagenome | biome: marine; feature: ODZ; material: water; isolation source: 90 m water sample filtered on 0.2 um supor filter | place: Pacific Ocean | collected 2012-04-08 | depth 90m m | reverse complement strand
TGAGGGAGGTGAATTTTGTTATGGATGATTTATCCGAGCTGCTAGATGCCCGAAATCAGCATATCAGCAAGGCCCTGTCTATTGGTCACGGCAAACCGCTTCACATTGTAAGAGGTGAAATGCAGTATCTTTACGCAGCAGATGGTACACAATATCTTGATCTTGTAAACAATGTATGTCATGTCGGTCACTGTCATCCGAAGGTCGTTGCTGCTGGACAAAAACAGATGTCTAAACTGAGCACGAATACTCGTTATGTTTTCAATGGTTTAACTGAATATGTTTCTCGGATTTCAGCAACTCTGCCAGATGAACTCTGTGTCGGATTCTTACTAAACTCAGGAAGTGAGGCGAATGAGCTTGCAGTTCGTCTGGCCCGAGCCCATACTGGGAATCATGACATGGTTGTGATTGATGGTGGGTATCATGGCAACACTAGCATGTTAGTTCAGTTGAGTCCATACAAATTCATGGGGCCAGGAGGTAAAGGGGAAGCGGAACCTTGGGTCCATGTGGTTCCTGTCCCTGATATCTTTCGAAGAAATGGTGTCGATTATGGTGAAGAAATTGTCCAAGTAATCGAAAATGCGGGAAAAATCGCTGGATTTCTAGTAGAACCTCTGTTATCTTGTGCCGGTCAAATACCTCTGCCTGAAGGATTCCTCGAATCTGCTAGAGAATATACGCATAGAGCGGGGGGGTTGTTGATTGTTGATGAAGTACAAGTTGGATTTGGTAGAGTTGGAGGTGACATGTGGGGATTCGAGGGTCAAGGTGTGACTCCTGATATTGTTGTACTTGGGAAATCTATAGGAAATGGGCACCCGATGTCTGCGGTATTTACTACAAAAGAAATAGCATCGTCTTTGGGAGAGATGGAATGGTTCAGTTCTACAGGTGGAAACCCTGTATCTTGTGCCATAGGTAATGCGGTTCTGGATGTAATTGAAGAAGAAAATCTACTGGAGAGGGCAAGTGAATTGGGAGAATACTTCATTCAAGGTCTGGGAAAAATTCAGAAAAAATATCCAATTATTGGAGACGTTCGCGGTCGTGGTTTATTCATTGGTATTGAATTTGTACATGATCGCAATACGCTTGAGCCGGCCGCTGACGAAGCGGCAAGGGTCGTTCGGGAAATGAGAGATTCAGGTGTGTTATTGAGTACAGATGGGCCATTGCACAATGTTATCAAAATTAAGCCACCGATGGTGCTTACGAAAGAGGACATCGACATGACGCTTCGACTTCTAGATGAGTCATTGGACCGTGCTAGTAATGATTCAACCGAATAAAGGAATGAGGTATATGGCGTACACTGAAGTAAGTTCTAATGACGCTAATGAATTATTGATTCAGGCGGGACTCTCGGACTTGAATAAAATTGTGCCGCTCGATGGTGGTTGGGCTAATTCAAATTATATTCTAACACTTGAAGATGGTTCGAAAGTGGTTCTGAAAGTGTGGGATGAACGCCCACCTGAAGAGATTGATTTAGTGCTTCAGAATACCCTTTGGTTGGCCAAACATGGGATACCTACACCAGTCCCTTTGACCTTCAATGATGGTTCTAATTTGGTGCTGAAAAATGGCGCTGCATGGATGTTAATGCCTTATGTCGAAGGGGACTGGTTGTCTTCAGATTACGATTCTTTAGTTGCTCTTGGTAAAATCCAAGCTCAACTTCATGAAATCCCTTCTCCTGATAAGATTCGTTCCTCCTTATCCATGGGATTTGTACTCTGGAAAAAAATGTTTAATTTAGCCGAACAACAAAACTTAAATTCGGAATTTATTGATCTGTTAAAAATGGAAATGGATACTCTTCAAGGTGGCCTTTTCGATAGTTTACCGCAGGGAATTATTCATGGAGATTTATTTCCAGATAATGTCCTCGAATCGAATGGTGAAATCTCAGCCATACTTGATTTTGAGGAAGTTTGTACCGGACCAAAGGCATTCGATTTAGTGATGAGTTTTGTGGGATTTGGGTGGGAAAATGGAGATCCAATAGAGGAAAGGTGGACTGCACTTTTACAGGGATATGAATCTATTCGCCCTCTATCGAATAATGAAAAAATGGCGTTATGTGACTTGCATCGCTATGCTACATTGTCAATTGCTGCTTGGCGTTATTGGAAGTTCGTGATGTTAATGCCGCCTTCTAAGAATACAAATCGCTATCTTGAGATGGTTGAACGTTTAGATAAAATACCACCATTTTAATCGATGATAAAACAGGGCGAGGTAACAATGGAGGTGGAAGAATGAGCGGGGTTGTGCACTCAGTAAATGCAAATCCAGAAGGGGGCGTGCCAAAACCCCCAGTGGGCTCAACTATGCTTCTTACAGAAGGTGTTGAAGGAGATAAGCAAAACGATTTGAAGCACCATGGTGGCCCACGTAGAGCAGTATGCTTGTTTGCTTTAGAGCGAATCAATGCCTTGCAAAAAGAAGGTCATCCTATTGATGTAGGGACTACTGGTGAGAATTTAACAACAGAAGGACTGGATTGGGATTTACTCAAACCGGGTATGGAATTGGCCATTGGAGGAGCAATTCTTGAATTAACAAAAACCGCACCGCCATGCAGTATTATTGCTGATTCATTTTCTGACGGAGATTCAAAAAGAATTGCCGAAGAGATTCATTCAGGATGGTCTAGATGGTATGCTGCAGTTGTAAACGAAGGCGTGGTTTGTGAAGGGGATTCAATCGTTATTCTCTGAATCCCATTGCCCCTTGTCTGTTTCAACAGAAGGCGTTTCCAATCTTTTCGAAATGATGAAGGCGATAAACAGAATCGTGGCTGCACCAATAGATATCAAAAAGAGGGGATTGGTTTTTTCTTCCTTCCATCTAGTCTCATCGAAAGGATAGAAATCTGAGTTGTCCCCTACACCATCTCCATCGCTATCGAGATATTCGAATTCATCTTGAGGAAAGACGTCGGTGTTGTCACCCACACCGTCGCCATCACTATCTTCCCATTCTGTTGAGTCGAGGGGGAAAACATCTGTGTTATCACCAACTCCATCAAAATCACTGTCAATCCAATCTAGCGGATTTTCTGGAAATACATCGGAATTGTCACCTACTCCATCAGAATCGGTGTCCCTCCATTCTGTAGAATCATTAGGGAAATCGTCAGAATTATCGCCATATCCATCACCATCCTGATCATTCCATTCGGACGAATCGTGAGGAAAAGTATCTGAGTTATCTCCTACTCCGTCGCCATCAGTATCTGTTGATTCGGTATAATCTTCTGGGAAAGCATCTGAGTTATCCCCTACTCCATCACCGTCACTATCTTCCCATTCAAACGGATTGTCGGGGAAAGCATCTGTGTTATCACCAACACCATCGCCATCAGAATCTATTGTTTCGGAGGCATCCAGAGGGAATGCATCTGTGTTATCGCCAACACCATCGCCATCCGTGTCGTATTGTTCAGAGGCATCCAAGGGGAATGCGTCTTCAAAATCCAGAACGCCGTCCTCGTCATCATCAATATCAAGTAAATCGCAAGCTAAAGAACCCATAGACCAACCATGGTCGCCATCTGTGTCTAATGGGATATCGGTGGCGTCTTGAGGGTTCGTTTGGCAATCTATCTCCTCTTGATTTAACCAACCATCATTATCGATGTCATTGTCTGAATTATCGCCTATGCCATCATTGTCTAAGTCGGAGTGTTCGTATGGATCTGTAGGGAATGCGTCTATGGCATCGTCCCAACCATCGTTGTCGTCATCAGTATCTGCGTTATCTCCGATGCCGTCTCCATCTGCGTCCGCCCACTCATTAGGGTCATTGGGGTACTCATCAAAATAATCCGCAACCCCGTCATTATCGTCATCAGAATCAGAATTATCACCTATGCCATCGTTATCAGAATCGATCCATTCATTTGGGTTATTGGGTAACTGATCGGTGTTATCCCCCACCCCATCGCCATCACTATCAGCCCACTCTGTGTGATCGAAGGGGAAGGCATCTGAGTTGTCGCCGACACCATCCCAATCGCTATCTAACCACTCATTTGGATTGTAGATGAAAATGTCAACATTGTCTCTGTATCCATCTCCGTCTGAATCACGTACAAATCCATGCAACCCCCACTCAACAGTCTTGTCCGCCCAGGTGGGTTTGTTCAAAGAAGGGACGTGGCTTGCATTGTTTATTCTCCAATGGTGCACCCTATTTCCTGATGAGCAAAAAGGAAATTCAAAATGGTCGGTATCTCTTAGTCCATCTTGATTTATCAAGTCAATTTGGCCTAAAAGTGACCAAGTTGAACTGCAAACAGAACGAGATGCCCAATTACCTACAGATTCTATGGCTGAAGGGTAATCGCCGCCACCCCATACGGTACCGCCATCATAGAGTATGACTAAGTCTGATGTTGCATGTACATGAAGGATATCTGGTCTACCATTATCAACACAATCATTGTCAAAATCATCCCAAGTAGCACCATTTAAAGATACAATCGCGCGAATCATATTTCCCGAATCACAAGCTAGTCGGTGACTCATGAAAGCGCCATTAGATAGGCCCATGACTATGACTGCTTCCTCGTCTGCGCCATAGTTTTGGATTGCCTCTTGAATCAGACCCTCAAGATAGTATACATCATCCACTGTATCACCAAATAAGTTGCAACAAGCATCTGTTGCATTCCAGAATCTGAGGCCCTGCCAATTTGTTGTTCCATCGGGAGTTAGAAGGAGATGTTCATTTTCGTGGACACTGTCATACAAACCAAAGTAATTGGCATTTGCAGTGCCCCAACTTGAATATCCATGAAGATTAACGACTAAGGGGAGGGGTCTGCTGTAATTGTGCCCACCAGGCATAGTCAATACAGCGGGCCGATTATCCGGGCCAAGTGATGCCGTTGTGTGATCTGAAGTGTAATTTATTGGCCCATATCCGTCATTCGAATTTGTAAAAGATTGGTCTATTTTTGGTTCCAATTCGTATATTGTAGAAACCTGAGTTATGATTGATGTAAACAATGCTATGGCACACAATAAAGCACGTGCCTGCTTATTCATACTAAAGGCCCTAAGGTTCATTCTATTGAATAATCCTGAATTGTGTTTTGGTTGTTTGAGCTGAATTGTTCAAACAAAAATAGAGTGATTGGTCTCCAACAACAACCATCCATCCATCGATTAAACAGATGGATGGTCGCTGAAGGGATTATGTGTTCAGAGTGATAATTGATTCACTCTTCGCCCGCAAGGAATCCGCACTCAACGAATGCCCATGGGAAGATTATGATTCTTAATGCAAATTCCATGGCTTCTGTGTAACCACGATCTCGGAGTCTACCAACAGTAACACCAAGATTTATCCACAATACTACTATACTGAGTAATGTGGCAGCAATCTCTGGTGCTGAAACTATGAACATTGCTATACCTGCTACCATTTGTAGCACCATTAGTCCAATTGCTGTCATCCACCAATGCATCCTTGTCATTCTTACGCTTTCGTCAAATTTCATTATTTCGGCTATTCCCAAATTAATTCCTCCTAGTGTTTATTTTACACTTGTTAATGAAAGCATGTGCTTCCATAATTTGAGTGTTTTTCAATTTGAGTTATAGCGTTATCTCCGGCATTGAGGAAAAATACCGTTTTGAACGTAGTTATTGGTGCAGAGGACAGGATTTGAACCTGCGAAGCACTACGCACTGGGACCTCATCCCAGCCCCTTTGACCACTCGGGTACCTCTGCTTGGGAATTGGGCGAAAGACCCTGTGTATTTCACAATGGCGAAGATGAATCATTGGCTACTAAGCACAACAGTAGGTAGGCTTGAGTGAAAAAGAGTGTATTGTTCAAAGACCATGCTGAAGACTAGTTCTACCTCAATCGTGCCGGCCATAGATTCTTCAAAGAACGGGCTGACGAATCCTCATGACTAAGAGAGGTCTGCTGATTTTCGTCATGCTGCTTATCTCGATGAGCGGCGGCATGCAATCTGCCAGTGCCCAATCGATTACCCCTGCAGTCGAACTGACCTGCTCACCTTCCGCAATATCAATTGATGTGTACCCGGGTGCGACCAGGATGGGGGTCACCACCTGCACGGTAAGCAACCCGAGCGTTCACTATGAAGAAATCAACATTAACTACCAAGCAGGACCACTAGTGATTAGCGGGATTGGCTCAGTGAGCCTCGGACCTGGTTTGGAGGAGGAATTCCCGGTGCAAGTACGTGCGGACGCAGAGATGGCAGAGGGACAGATCCAAGTCCAGATCCATGCTTACGTCGACACCGTCAATGGACTCCCCTCACCCACACAGGCGGACTCTCAGATGAATGTCTTGGCCATCATCAAGCAGTTCTCTCGGCTCAGGGTGGAAGCAGAGGACCCTTTGGTCACAATGGGAGTAGGGGAGGAGATGACAATTAGCTTCCTCGTCTACAATGACGGGAACGCAATGGACACATTCTTGCTGGGGCTCGAGTTCATGGATGACCTGGAGGATGCAGGTTGGGTTGCTTTGGTGTCACCAACGAAGGTGCAGGTAGAGTCCAGAGGCCCTCCCGAGAGGGTCAGAATAACATTGGAGGCCCCTGATGACACCACCTACTTGGAGGGGGGAAGCTCAACTAGCAACGGGACCATGGAGTACTGGTACTCAGTGGGGCTGAAGGCGACAAGCGAGTACTCGGTGCGAAGCGAAGGTATCGCAAATTATCAGATTGAAATATCGGTGATAACGCTGCAGGAGTATCCAGAGGAAAGTGGGCTGGCCAGCGTCACAGAGGCCCTCCCCTCCCTAGGAGCGGCACTAACCATCCTGACGATACTGGGAGTTGCGGTCACTACCAATCGGCATCATTGAGTGCCGTGACCGCCCCTCAGAGCGCATGAGTTGGGTCAGCCTAGTGGGAAAGGGTCTCTTTAGTGGGGCTGTGATTGTGATAGCGAGCGAGATTGCGAAGAAGTCGGCGGCTTTCGGAGCGATGGTGATTTCTCTGCCGCTTGCGAGTATAATGGCGATGACTATTCTGTATCAAGATACGAAGGATTCAGCTCAGGTCGCAGACTTCGCTGAAGGCATACTTTGGCTTGTATTACCATCAATGACTCTGTTCTTTGTCACGCCTTGGATGTTAAGGCGTGACTACGGATTCGAAGTTTCTATGGCTGCGGGAATCGCATGTACCATTCTCGCATACGCTGTGGGCTTATGGGCTGCTGAATCAATAGGAAGTGTTAGTTGATTATTCGTCATCGAATACTTCGATTTCCACATTACGCTTGACAAGGTCTGTGAACTTGGAGGTATAGCGTGTTGCACGGACGACGTGGTTGTCTATCCAGTGGTAGTTTCCACCTCTCGGTTTACCCATCAGTAGTGTGTGATAGTGGAAGCCTTTCTCTTCCAACCAAGTCTCTGTTACTTCTCGGTGATCTTCGGTTCGGGCCGTGAAAAAACAGATGTGATGCCCTTCACTATACCACCTGTTGATTGTTTCAATAGCATCGGGGTATGCCTCCGCAGTAACCATTCTTTCGGGTTCTTCATTCGGAATATCTTCTCCAACGGTGCCATCGATATCGATAAGGTAATTCTTTTTCCCTTCGGGAATAATTGGACTGACTCGATTTCCATCTTCGCCGATGCTATCGATTAGCTCACTCATACCCTGCCTCGGTCAAAGGCCGTCTTTGAACAAAATGGATGCGTGTTCTCTTTTCTTGTGTGTTCCTGAATGTGGAATTGATTAACCGGATTCCGAACGATTATGAATGGAAAGGCGGGCGGGCAACCATGCCTGGAGCATACGACAGGAGTCGGAAAGCGGCAGTCGTAAGGGCGATTTCACCTAATTTTGATAATGCACTCGCTGTGTATTTTGGGAATTCAACTCCAGACCCAGTTGCTGCTCAAGGTGCCCATGATGCTTATGTCGCTGCTCTTCGGGCACACGGGACTGAAGTTACTGTTCTACCCGGGCTAACTGAATTCCCAGATTGTTGCTTCGTTGAAGATACTGCGGTAATGGTTGATGGAAAGGCAATCATTCCCAACATGGGGCATCACTCTAGAGAAGGCGAGCAGGTTGCTGTTGCTGAGCATATGGCTTCTACAGCAGAAGTGTTGCGAATGCCGAAGGGCGCTACTCTTGATGGAGGGGATGTTGTTTTCTTCGATGACAAATATTTGGTTGGTGTTTCTACTCGGACAAATCAAGAGGGAGCGAATTTCCTCGCTAAGCATGTAAAGGAAGAGGATTATGATATTGAGTATATCAAAATCCCAAGTTCGACTCTTCACCTAACTACTGTTTGTTCTTCACCACGCCCAGGGATGCTTATTGCAGCAGAAGGTCACCTAACCTCTTCTCAGCTTGAGCCATTGGTTGAAGATCTAATTTGGGTGCCAAATTCAGAAAGTTATGCGGCTAATACAATTGGTTACAAAGGAGATAGAGTGATTGTTGCAGGTGGATTTTCTGTAACAAGACAAACCCTACTTGATGAAGGATTCCAGATAACCAGTGTTGACATGAATCCAATTATGCAAGCCGATGGTTCCTTGACTTGTTTATCTGTCTTCACTCAATAGAAATGCCGGGGATTCACTTATATCTTGAATAGTGGTGGAAACACTATGCACATAGCAAGTAAAGTGTTCCTAGGAATAGGGGCAGTGATGTTACTAATTGGTGGAATAATGGCAGCAATGGGTGGAGACAGCCTAGACGATTTTGGAGATTGGAGCGTAGAGGATAAAAGTGATTGGAGCAGCACCGATGGAAGTACAACTTACTTCTTCCCTGGTGAAGAGATGATGGTGATGGTCAGAGATGATGTGAGATGCGATACATTTTCCCTTACTATGATGAATGGAACTGGTGAGAATAACTATCGAAATGATGATTGTGATTTTGAGGATGAATCGCGCCCTAGCGGACACGAGGATGATCCCGATGGTTGGTACCACATGGGTACTATTTCAGCGTGGGATTATAGCTCTGGAGAATATACAATAGAGGCAAATGCTGATTTTGAGCTTGTGCCGATGTGGGAAGTATTAGGGGAAGAAATCGGAGAGGCCGCTGGTGGAATACTAGGGATATTGGGTGGCATTGGACTCGCCGGGTGTGGTGTATGTTCACTACTACTTGGAGGAATACTGGCTTTGACTCTCAAGGACAAAAAACCAGATACTGTGATGGTCACAGATCAACCGCTGGGCCAAGATACTGCTAATCAATAACCCAACCCATGACTTGTTTATCTTATGATAAAGAAGATGAGCCGTTCAATTGAACTGCTCCTAACTACTCGGCGAAGCGTGCGGCCGCAGCGTCTAGCATCTGTATTCGTTGTTGGCCTAATGCTGACTGTACCACTCAGTGGTTGCTTTGGTAGTGACTCGGTCTCGGTTTCACCAGACAATCTTGAGATTAAGATTTCAAGTAATGAAGCTGGATATTTTCAGGATTTGACATTTGAAGTGACTGCTAAAATGTCGGTTTTCATACCATACCTTTTGAAAGATCCAAATACTCAATTTGTACAAAATTCAACTGTTCTAGATTTGACAAAGGGCGACTCTGTGACTCTGTCTATATTGACCCCCCCTAGAACTGAAACCATGTTATTCATGGTGGGTGATTCAGGTAGGGAGAATTGGCCTATTCGCAATCAAGAAGAATCGTGGAGTACGTGGTTGGCTCGTGGTGGTGATTCGGGTAATTTAGGTGACGCAATTATGCGAGTTGCGGCAGGACTTAACTCAACCTTTGATACTGTAAATCATAGTATTGAAACAGGTGGTTCGGTTGGAATAAAAACTCTGAATATTCAACGTGCGGCTAATATTGGATTGGATGAAGGTGGGGCGCACTCTACTGGTTTGCTGCACGGGAGAATTGTTTACGATAGGCTTTACGAGATTACCGACCCGGCTAATTCACTGGATATTGTTGATGGTAAGGCTGGCTATTATGACAGATGGGCCGGTCAAGGAAATGTCGCCTATGAAGATGCTGCGCTATACCTCATTTCTGAGTTGGAAGGTTTTGGTTTAGAAGTAAAAACTCACAGGTTTGAATTTACTGATATTTTCAATGTGCAGAATCCTGAAGCCTACAATATATGCGCCTACAAATGGGGTAGTGAGGTGGTCAATGAATGGCTGGTCTTTGGAGCCCACTTCGACATTGCACCACCAGCAAATGCGGTTCTCCTCGACCCTCATGTAACTGGCTCGAGGACTTATGGAACAAGAGTCGGTGCTTACGATAATACCGCGGGGACCTCTATGGTTCTAGAAACTGCACGAGCATTGGCTGATTTTGAGAGTCGGCGTACTATGGTATTCTGCCTTTGGTCTGGAGAAGAAGGGGGGAAGAGAGGTTCGGATTACTGGACTGATTATTACGTCAAGGAAGACAACCCCGATGTTACCGTTACCAATTACATCAACCTCGACATGGCTGGTGTTAACTGGCCTGGTGGCGGAGGTGCACCACATGGTGATCCAGACCCTCAAATTGACGAGGATGGATACCCCAAGGACTCGGAGGTGTGGCCAATGAGGGTGTACATAGGGCCCGGGCCAAATCACGATAAGTTGGACCAGCCCGGTATGGTGGGCCTTTCGAATTGGATTGGTTCTGATGCTTTGGGATTAGAGGAACAAATGGGCACATTAGTAGGAACTAACTATTCTGCAGATACATGGAAAACAGATGTATGGCTTGATTCGGACCGGCCAGAAATTATCGTCTACGAAGATACGACTGCAAGGAGTGATCACGCCAGCTTCCAGGACAACCTCGGAACTGTGACTGTGGGCTTTGGTGGATTGGTGGACGGTTACTGGTGCTACCATCAGACCTGTGACACCCTAGAAGAAATGGAAGAGTGGATGGATACAACCGGCAAGGATTACGGAGAAGACAACACTGGTGTTGCCAACCTTGTGAACAGTCTCGATATGATTACGTGGTGGGCTCTGATGACCTTCTTCCACTGTGATGAGAAGCCCGTATTGAACGCTATACCATGATGCAGAATTAGTTCGTGCCGGGTTAAAGTTGAAGAAGGGTAGGGCGATGTTCAGATTGCATCGCGCGCCTCCTGTCTCTTTCCATGTTGACTTTACCTCCTGCGCGATGCACCTAACTGAGAAGGCCGCTGAGGTATTCCATATTGAACCAAACCAAACTAATACAAATTACTAGCCAAACATAGAATGAAGTTTCTGACCATGTTTTGATTTTCTTTCCATCAAGTGGACCAAATGGCAACATGTTGAATGTGCCGAGAACAGCATTCCCCCACATCCAAGGGCTTAGAATAGTGCTCAGATAAGCAATGTTTCCAGCGCCCAATAATATTGCTACCAGACCAATGACCCACAGTGCTACGTTGGTAACGGGCCCTGCGAGGGCTATTTTTCCAAATTGACTCTTTGTTGTGTTTCCCATCACCATAACTGCTCCGGGTGCCATGAAAACAATACCAAACGCTGCTGCTAAGAATACTCCAAATCTAAGCCCCGATGGTGATGCTCTGAACTCTGCCCAACAGCCATAATGACGAGCCATTACTTTGTGAGCTATTTCATGCAGAAGAAAGGCTGGTGCTAAGGCAAGGAAATACACTAGGCCGCCTATAATGAAAAGCACGGGTTTTGACATGGCTCCAAAAATACCACCTGTTGACATGAATGCTAGAGCGAGGGTGAATGCTAATGTGGCCTGCACTAAATGCTTAATTTCTATCTTAGAAAAATGCCAAATTGAGCCTTTGTGGATGTAGACTTGTTTTGGTCGTGGTTCTTCGCCAAAAATTCGGAAAAAGGGTTGGCCTCCTTGGCCATTATTAGATATTACAACCCTCACATGCGGCTTGCGCCAATTACCATCGTCTCGGGCACGGCCATGACTTGATGGCGCTTTGGAGCGCTCAAAGGGGTCATCCTCTAAACGAGAGGCACGAGGGTCTCTTTCGCCTGCCATTGTAGTCGCCCTTACTGCCAACTCGTTTGAAG
>MPLU02082606.1_pt1 | contig 12087 bp, 12 predicted proteins | sample 1617381 | NCBI WGS metagenome assembly MPLU02 (sample SAMN05944801, study PRJNA350692) | marine metagenome | biome: marine; feature: ODZ; material: water; isolation source: 90 m water sample filtered on 0.2 um supor filter | place: Pacific Ocean | collected 2012-04-08 | depth 90m m | reverse complement strand
GCTGTTGGCCTGTTGAGGTGGATTGAAGCGAGTTGAAGTTGGAAGTGTGGGTTTGTCCATGGGGCAATCCTGGTGTCTGGCTGTGAGTCGAATGAGGGGGGTACTTGAGGTTTAGGGCTGAAAAAGCATTAGGTATTTCGACGGACCATGGAATTGTTGAACTGGGCCATCGGAATAGACCATTCCGAACTGTGGTCTCAGCATAGTGCTGGATACTATCCTTGCACACCTCTGTACACTTGTAAGTAGGACTTACTTTTTTAGGGTCGTGGCTACCCGTCAAACCTCATCCAGTGGGAAGCCCAAGTCTCCGAGAGTCCAGGTTGTGTTGCCTGAAGAGCTTTGTGTGCGCCTCACAGCTCTTGCCGAGCTTGAGTCCCGCACCGTTAGCAATATGGCCAAAGTGCTTATTCAGCAGGGTATTCAGCGTTACGAGCAGGAGCAGAGTTCGGTCGTTTCAGCCCCATCGCTAGCGAGTACAGAAGGCTTTCGATCGGCTCTTGAAGCTCAACAGCCCAGGCGTTTAAGAGGCGCTCCGCGCCGTCTCCGTCTCTATCGCCCTTCTTGAGCTTGGTGGTCTTAGTGGTTCTTCAATGAACTTCTTGGCGAATCAGGCTGGATCAGCTCTCACACCAAGAACTGCCGCACGCTTGGCCCCTGTTATGGCAGGAGCGTTGCCTGGGTGCTGGAGGTAATGCCACCAGGCCAGTAATGCAAAGGCCAGACCTTCTCGGGCTTCAGCGCTGAGGCCCAGCTCATCGCTATTGAGGAGTCGCATGCCACGGCAGCGTTGTCTCAGTTCGTTCATCAGCACAGGATTTCGGCTTCCTCCACCAGCAACAACTAGTTCCAGGGGGCGAACCAGATTTCTAATGCGCAGATTGTCCAGATCCTGTGCCACAACGGCTGCGCTGAAAGCGGTCAATGTGGCGACACGATTGGCCGTCGACAGCTTGGGGAGTTCCTCTAGGCGCTGCTCTAGATCGGCCAGGCCAAATTGCTCCCGGCCTGTTGATTTGGGAGGAGGGAGTTGGAAGAAGGCTTCCTTCAGCCAGCGTTTGATCGTGGTCGTATGCGGATGCCCACTGGCAGCGATGATTCCATCATGATCAAAGGCAAGCTTGCCTTTGCTGATCTGTTCAACAGCAAGATCTATCAGGCTGTTGGCTGGGCCGCAATCCCAGCCCATAACTGAAGCAAGGCGATCCGGACCGCTGCGGGGAGGAATCAGGGTGAGATTGGCAATCCCTCCAAGATTGAGCACCCCACGCCAGCCCCCTACTCGACCTAGCAGTGCGGCATCAGCCATAGGTACCAAAGGTGCTCCCTGGCCTCCTAGTGCCAGGTCTGCGGCTCGGAAGTCATGAACAACAGGGCGCTTGAGCAGTTCAGCCAGTAGAGGGGCTTGCAGGATTTGCCAGCTGGCGCCGCGATGATTCTTGTGAGGAGGACGATGCCAAACAGTCTGACCGTGAGAGCCCACGAGTTCAGCTTGTGCGCTGGGGTCACAGGCCAGAGCAGCTTGAGCATGAACCTCGGTAATGGACTCAGATAGCTCGAGCCATTCACGGCTATTGAGCCTGATGCCTTGTCCTGCGTTGACAACTGTTTGACGAAGATCCTCTGGGTAGGGGGTGCAGACAAGATTCAGTAGCGACCATTTGGGTTCAGATGGTGAACCACTGAACTCAGCGAGTACTGCATCAACACCATCAGCACTGGTGCCGCTCATCAGCCCCAGTACGCGCATTGAAGTCAGGTTTTGGGAAGTTTCTTGAGGTCGTCAACCAATCCCATGACGACAAGCACATGCTCTTTCTCGAGCACATACGTTGCGGGAGGGTTGACGTGCAGTCCCTTGGTTGGGCCAGCTGCCAGAACGTTTACCAGGTAGTTCTTGCGTAGGTTGAGGTCTCGTAGGGAATGTCCAACAAACAGATCGGGAACCTTGATTTCTTCGATGCAGGTTTGGTCATCAAGTTCCAGGCGTTCCATCAGGTTGGGCCGCACTAATTCAAGTCCTAGCCGTTCCCCCTGCATCCTCGAGGGGAACACCACCCGATCAGCGCCAACCCGCTTCAACATCTTTTCGTGTAGGTCACTGGTGGCTCGGGCAATCACCTGTTGCACTTTGCTGCCCTCGCTGTCCTTGGCGATCAGCGTGGTTGTGATGCTTGCTTCGATCGGTTCGCTGATGCCCACGACAACGGTGCCCATTTCGAGTACACCTGCTTCTCGCATCGATTCCTCGTCAGTGCAGTCCACAACTCTTGCTTCGATCGACGGCTCCAGTTGTCGCAGCTCTTCGATAGATCGTTCTGAACGGTCAACCGCCAGCACGTCTGCACCGTTTTGCATGAGTTCACGACAGACGGCGCTCCCGAAGCGCCCTACTCCCACTACCGCAAAGCCAAGCTGAGGGGTGCCTTGTTGGGGTGACCAGTTCCACCACTCTTTCATTGTGTTTTCTCAGCAAACCAAAGTTCAGACATAAAGATCTTCTCGCGGATAGCCGATGCGATTTTGACGGTGGAGCCGATCTTTGTTGACGGCTTCCCAGATTGCGCTGAGTAGCAGAAGGATGCCGAGTCGTCCCACAAACATGCCGACGATCAGCACGAGTTGGCCGAAATGACTCAAATTCTGGGTGACGCCAACATCGAACCCCACAGTGGCAAAGGCTGAAATGCATGTGAATAACATCTCTAGAAAGGTGAAGGCTTGCTCTCCATTCAGGCTGCTGGACATACCCAGCAATAAGGCCATCACAAGCACGAAAAGCAGGGATGCCACTGTGATGCCGACGGCTTTCAAGACCACCTTGTCGGAAATCTGACGATTACGGATGACGACATCGTCCTGACCACGCAGGGTTGAACGGGTGGCGGCCATTAAGGCGGCCAGGGTGGTGGTTTTGATGCCACCGCCAGTACCTCCGGGACTAGCTCCAATGAACATCAGCGCCATTAACAGAAGTAGCCCTGAGTCGGAAATGCTCTCGAGAGAGAGGTTCACGGTGGTAAATCCAGCGGTTCTGGCACTGATAGAGCCGAATAGCGAGCTCATCAGTCGCTCAGACCAACCCATGCTTGAGAGGAAGTGGTCTTGGCTTAGTGATTCAGTGATCACTAGCCCCACGGTTCCGATCAGGATCAGGATCAGGGATGTGCGAATGACCAGACGGGTATGCAGGCTGAGGTTGCGGCGTTGTAGCTGTTTGCGATTGCTCCAGAGATCACTGGTGACTCTCCATCCCAGCCCGCCCAGAACGATCAGTACGATGATCACGCTATTGACTACCGCATTGCTGCGGTAGTGCTCCAGGCTGTCAGACCAGAGGCCGAAGCCAGCGTTGTTATAGGCAGAGATGCTGTGAAAAAGTGCAGCCCACAGTCGCTCTCCATGGTTGGTGATGTCATTGAAGCCAAAGATGTAGAGCACGATCGCGCCAATCAGGATCAGCACTGTTGCGGTGAGGGCAATGCCTCGAAAAGTCGTGCCTACGCCGCCAACCCCGAATTCATCGAGGGTTTTGCCTCGATCAAGCCTGCATCTCAGTTCAGTTCCGCGAACCACAAAACCTTGTAAGAAGGTGGTGATAGCCATCAGCCCAAGTCCACCTGCAAGGATCATCGCTGCAAGAACCCCCTGGCCAACGTTGGTTAGATCTTGGCCGATATCAATAATGCAAAGTCCAGTCACGGTCACTGCTGAGGTCGCCGTGAACAGTGCTTCCCACAATCCCACCTTGGCGTTGGAGCAGACCGGAGTGGCGAGAATCAGAGTCCCAGCGATGATCACCAGCAAACCTGTGACCACAGTGAATTGAGGAACCGTTAGGCGACGGTACAAATCCTGAGTGCGATGGACGGCTTTAGGAAATGGCACCGATGGATTACCGCTTTATCGCGACGAGAGTCAAAGGTTGTCCTGAGGATTCTCCCCAGACGGATAGAACCAGATTCTGCAAATGCTGGCACAGTTCTGCTGTATTCAAGATCCGCCGAAATGCCAAAGGATCAGCCCAGGAATCATCACGGTCATCAGGGCCGTTAGGCCAGCTCCGTAACGGGTTACATCCAGAAATCGATAACGCCCAGGACCGAACACCATCAGGTTTGTCTGATGCCCCATTGGTGTCAGAAAAGACTGGCTTGCACCAAATAGCACGGTGAAGACCAGTGCATTGGGTACAAGGTCTAGTCCAGGTGCGAGTTGGATGGCCACTGGGACAAGTAGTGCAACGGATGCGGCTGGGCTCATCACCTGGGTGAGGAGCGTGGTGACCAGAAAGATGACTAGTAAGGCTAAGTAGTTGGACCAGTCATTCAGCAAGGTTTCAAAGCTGCTTGCCAGAGCATCTGCCAGGCCGGTTTTCTGCATTGCCACGCTGAAGCTGGAGAGCGACCCCAACAGCAGAATCACATCGAGACGAATTGATCGCTGAAGTTCCCCTGGACGAAGGCATCCTCCTGCCACCATCGCGACTGCAGCAAGTAGGACCGCTGCCACCAGTGGCAGGGCAGTCACTGTCGGCATGATCAGCATGGCCAAAGCAATGGCGATGGTCAGTGGTTTGCGGCGCACTGTGGGCAGGTCGTTTTCCAGCTGATCAAGGACCAGCAAATCATTGCTGGCTTGCAGGCCGCGAATCGAGTCCAGTGGGGCTTGCAGCAGTAAGACATCGCCTTCGCGTAGTACAGCTTGTCCAAGACGCTCTTGCACTGTTTGCTGACCACGCCTGAGAGCAAGAACTGTGGCGTTGTGGCGTTGCCGAAATCGCAGTTCACGCAGACTTGCACCAGCCAAAGTTGAGCCTGCCGGTAGGAGGACTTCCACAGTTCTTTGCCCTTCGCCCAGGCCAGATGGGGAAAGTGATGACGGAGCGATCGACTCTCTTGTTGCTAGCTGTACGTTGTGTTCTTGTTGGAGACGTAGTAGGTCTGCGCGGGTGACCCTGAGGAGAAGTCGGTCGCCAGGTTCAAGTCTGCGATCAGCCAGGGGCGGTAGAAGTCGTTCTCGACCTCTTTGCAATTCCAGCACGTCTACATCAAAACGACGTTGTAAGCGACTGTTGTGCAGGGATTGTCCTACCAGTTGCGAGTTCTGGGGGATGGTGACCTCTGTGAAGTAACCGGTCTGGTCTTTGTTGTCTCCTAGTTCATCGCTGTTGCTGCCACGGTCTGGCAACAGGGCCTGAGGGGCAAGCATTAGATAGGTGGTTCCGGCGAGCCAGATCGGCACGCCGATGGCTGTGAAGCTGAACAGTTCTAGAGATCCATTGCCCAGTTGCTCGCTGATGTCACTGACCAGCAGATTCACTGAACTCCCCAGCAGTGTGAGTGTGCTGCCGAAAAGCGCGGCGAATGATAGTGGCAGCAGGACCTTGGAAGGAGAGATTCGGCGTCGATGACACCAGGCTTCGATGACAGGTAGCAACGAGGCGACGACGGGTGTGTTTGGGAGGACACTCGAAATGGGAGCGACCACTAGGCCCAACAAGGCAATCAACCGGCGTGGGCTGCGAATGCGCTCGGATGCGATCAGTTCGCGCACGCGATCCAGGGCACCACTGCGGAATAAGGCTGCAGAGACGGCGAACAGGCCCATCAGCGTAATTAGGGCAGGTCTGCCAAATCCCGCCAGGGCTTGTTGGGGAGTTAGGACACCTGTGGCCATCAGCAGTGCCATGCTCAGCAGGCCAGTGAGTTCAGGTGCAAGGGCACCGCTGATGAAGAGCACCACCGCCAGCAACAACACCGCCAGGGTGATGAGGGCTTGGGGGTTTTGAATAGCGGTGCTCAGCACAGCCATAGTTATGTATTTACAGAATGCAGAGGGGCCGATTCTGCTTTGTGACCCCAGAATTGGTCCTTCAGCCAGTGTTTGAGTCCTTGCAGCCCGGCACCTGAGGCCGCGGAGAGATAAATCACCTTCGGGTCGATGCTGCGGATTGTCTCAAGTGCACTGCTATCACAGCGATCAATTTGATTGGCTATCACCTGCCGGATTGATTCTGCGCCAAGGGAATTAAGCAACTGATGCACTGTGTCCAGTTGGGCTTGCCAGTCTGTGTCTGACAAGTCCACAACCACTAGGAGGAGATCGGCTTCAAGAGTTTCCTCCAGAGTGGCCCGAAAGGCTTCCACTAATGGAGCTGGCAGTTCACGGATGAAGCCCACAGTGTCTGTGATAAGAAGCTCAAGGGGTTTGCCACCTGTCTGAGGAATCAAGAATCGTCGGGTGGTTGGATCCAAGGTTGCAAACAGTTTGTTCTCTGCCAGCACTTTGCTGTGTTCGTTTCGACTGCAGAGAGCATTGAGTAGGGATGATTTCCCCGCATTGGTATAACCCACGAGTGCAACCCTTGGCAGACCTTCCCTGCGGTTGCGGAGACGGGCGCGATGGTTTTGCAGTTGCCGTACCTCACGTAACAAGTGCTCGATGCGTCTTGTAATGGCACGCCGGTCTTTCTCGAGTTGGGTCTCGCCGGGCCCGCGTGTGCCGATGCCACCTCCCTGACGGGATAGGCTGCGACCTCGCCCCATCAGCCTTGGCATGCGATAGCGAAGTTGGGCTAGTTCCACTTGAAGGCGGCCTGCTGCACTAGAGGCGCGCTGGGCAAAGATGTCTAGGATTAATTCACTGCGATCCATGACAGGGCAGTCGAGATATCGCTCCAGATTCCTGACTTGAACAGGACTGAGCTCACGGTCTGTGATCACTAGAGAAGCGATATGTCGCCGAACTTCCAAGGCAGCCTCTTGTAGTTTCCCCTTGCCCCAGAGGGTCTGAGGATTAGGAGCCCCCTGCTTTTGTCGCACAACTGCTACAGGATGCCCCCCTGCACTGCGCACCAACCCCTCGAGCTCAGCAAGGTCGCGTTCGCTGCGGCTTTGCTCTGGTCCCGTAAGGGTAAGTAGTAGGACCCGTTCCCTTCCGTCTTTTGACGGTAGGGGGTTGACTTCTTGCTTGGCGGTTGATCCTTGACTGTGTTGGCAGAGCTCGCTTAGTCCGTTGGCTTCGATCAAGCTCCATCCCGAGATCTCCTTTGGATTTGGTTGCCAGAGGGCAGCAATCCTGCGACCTCCTCGATCTGCTGTGGGGGCAAAACGTAGCCAGGAGTTCGGTGCTAGATCGAGTGCCACGATTGCATCATGTTGTTCTGGCCTGAGGTTGTTTCGCTGAAACGTCTGAGAGCAGCTGATTAAGCGCCATCCAGCGGTCTTGCGACGAGGTGATTCAGGAAGATGGGCGAGAAGTTGGTCGGATCCATCGAGAGGACCGACCCAAAGAAGGCGGCACAATCCACGGCTATCCAGCACTAAATGGAGTGGTTGGCATAGCTCAATCGCCTGTTCTGCTAGGCGTTCCAGGGTCAGCTGATCGGCGCCTTCCCTTTCGGGATGCCGGCGGTGGCTGAGGCGTTCTAATTGTCTTTGTTGTGAAGGGCGTAGTCCCTTGGTGCGGCCAGCGAGGTGGGCTTGTTTCAATGTCCGAGCAACCAGGCCCCGCCCGAGCGCAGACCTAGAGACAATCCAGGTAGTTTTGTTAGATAGGCACCCCGGCGAATTTGGAAAGCCAGAGGCCCTGCGAGTGTGAAACCCATGCCGGTGAGGGAGGCTTCTCCTACTCCCAGGCTGAGCATTTCGCCAAAATCCTTAAATTCAAAAGGCTGGAGAGGACTGCTTGCTCGGAGTGCCATCACGTTTCGAGCCGCGATCTCCCCTTGTTGAAGTGCCACCTGGGCTGTGGACGGCCAGCAGTGGTCTTTGTTGTAAGTGGCATCGCCAAGGCCAAGCACATCACTGAGTCCGATCACTTGTAGGCACGAATCGATAGGCAGTCTTGCTTCGGTAAGGACAAAGTCGGGGCTGAGTGCTGGTATGACTGGTCTTGTGCCGGCTGTCCAAACAAGACCACTGTGCGTTATTGCTGAACTTATGGCAGGTTCCTTTTGTTTGCTTAGGAGTTCAACCTGATCTGTCGAGATTGCTCGAACTTGCGTGAGTAAATGAACGTGAACACCACGTTCGTTGAGTGCTCGCTCGGCTTGTTCTTGGTTGAAGGCTTTCGCACTGGGCAGAACCCTTTCGCCAAGCTCAATGAGGTGGAGTTCAGCAGCACCGTCAAGGAGATCTGCCAGCTTGCATGCCAGTTCCACGCCAGTTGGACCCGCTCCAACAATCACAAGGGCCTGACGAGGATTTTTACGTAATTGAAGTTCTTTAATTCGTTGTCGCAGCACTTCAACGTCGTTTAGACGGTGAAACATCAGGGCGTGTTTACGGACCCCTGGAATGGCGAAATCTGTTGGGGCTGAGCCAGTGCTGAGTACCAGTTGTGCGTAGTTGAGCTTGAGCCCTGAGCTGGTGGAGACCGTTTTAGCTTTGGTGTCGATGCTTTCAACCCGGTCTTCGAGAAGGGCAATACCGCGTTGACTGAGTAGAGAGTGATACGGAGGTGCGACTTCCCAAGCCTGAAGCTCTCCACTCAAGAGTTCGTAAAGCAAGGGGAGAAAGACGAACCGCTGGCGCGGTTCAATCAGCACGATGGGGGGGCGAGGTTGGCAGTGGCTGAGAGCGAGCGCGGTCGTTAGCCCTGCAAATCCGCCTCCCACAACCACCACGGCATTGGCGTTTGACGGGTTGGGGATCATGCGCGACGAGCCTGGGATGATTCTCGAACCTTAAACACTCTGTTGTGGACGGCGACATTGGAGAATGGGGAGATGACTGATGGCTCCATTGATACGGTGACCACTGCCACGTCTACTGCGGCAGGCCAATCTCCGAGTGTGCAGGTTGCCTCGCTTCTCGAGATGCCTCTGGAGGATGCTCGGATACACCTTGCCAAACTTTCTGCCCAGAACCGTCTTGAGTGGGCACTGAAGCAGTTTGGTCAAGGCTTTGTTCTGACAACGAGCTTCGGCATTCAATCAGCTGTTCTGCTGCACATGCTCCATGATCTTCATGGTGGTTCGGTGGTCCCTGTGGTCTGGGTGGATACGGGCTATCTACCAGCTGAGACCTATTTCTATGCCGATCAGCTCACGCGTCAGCTTGGGTTGGATTTAAAGGTGGTTCAAAGCTCAATGTCTCCCGCTCGGATGGAGGCTATCTATGGCCGGCTCTGGGAGACAGGCTCGGTGAAGGATCTGGAGACATATCACCGTATTCGCAAGGTGGAGCCCCTCGAGCAGGCTCTGGATGATCTCCATGTGCATTGCTGGGCCAGTGGGGTGCGCAGTGATCAGACCGACTATCGGCGCTCAATGGCTTTTTTGGACCTGATTCGTGATCGCCTTTCATTGAGGCCTTTACTCGACTGGACTCCCAAGGAGGTTTTCTATTACATGCAGGAGCATCAGTTGCCGCAGCATCCTCTGTTTGAAAAGGGTTACTCCACGGTCGGCGATTTGCATTCCAGTGCTCCCGATGGGGGGGAGGCGTCTGGACGGGAGACACGCTTTGGAGGTCTTAAGCAGGAATGCGGCCTTCATCTCCCAGGTGTGTTGGGCGAAGGCATCTAAAGGTGGAGGTTGTTAGGCATTGCCTGTTGATTGGCAACAGTCGCTGGCATTGGGCCGAGTATCAGGCTGATGCATGGCAGTTTTGCCATAGCGTTCCCAATCCGCTCAAGCTTCAAACGCTTGAGGCCCCTCTTGTGGCATGGGCTGCTGTTGGTCCGATCCCTGCGGGAGTTGTCTTGGATCCGAACCGGCGCTTGGGGTTGGGGGATGTGCCCTTAACCCGAATGCCTGTATGGCTCGGCATTGATCGAGCTTTGGCGGCCTGGGGTGCGTTGAGAAGAGCTCACACCAGCGGGATGTCGTTTTCAGGCCTGCTTGTGGCCGATGCCGGCACAGTGTTGAGCTTGACGCGAGTGACGGCCGCTGGTGATTTCGCTGGTGGACAGTTGGTGCCGGGTTTACGTCTGCAGCTACGTGCCATGGCGCAGGGGACCCAAGGTCTGATTGATCCAGGCATTGGGTCGGTTAGTGCTGAACCATTTCCTTTCGCCACGTCCGAGGCCATGCGTCGGGGCAGCCTTCAGGCACTGCTTGGCACTCTTCTAGAGGCTCAGCGTGAGGCGGCATTACCGCTTTGGTTATGTGGAGGTGATGCCTCGGTTCTTAAGGAAGCACTCAGTCAGAGGGGTCTCGATGTGGTTCATCATCCGAATCTGGTCTTGGAGGGGATGGTTGACGTGCACGATCGGATTAGTCGAGCCCCAAGTCTTTGAGGATTTGATCGGCCATGGTTGCGGCTTTCACCTTTAGATAAATCAGTTCCAGATTGCCCTTTGGATCTACGACAAAGCTATGGCGCATCATGCCCATGTATTCGCGCCCCATGAATTTTTTGAGCCCATAGCTTTCGTAGGAGCTGGCCACTGGGCAAGGTTCCGTGTCGCTAAGAAGGGTGAAAGGAATCTGATACTTGTTGATGAATTTGGTGTGGGATGTAGCACCGTCTTTGCTGATACCAAGCACCTTGATGTCATTGGCCTCGAAGCGTTCCCATTGGTCTCGGAAATTGCAGGCTTCCTTCGTGCAGCCAGGGGTGTCGTCCTTCGGATAGAAATAGATCACAACCCTTTGACCTCTTTGTGATGCCAGCTGAACGAGGTTGCCGTCCTGATTGGGGAGATTGAAATCTGGTGCTGGATCACCAATCTGCAGGGTCATTGATGCCGCTTCAACTCAATAGCCGAAGCGTACTGGCGTTGTGGTTATTTCCGATGCAGGCTCCCTTGATGCCTATCACTACGGAGGAGGAGCAATGGGCTGGGCGATTGCCTGCGGGGAGATCAAGGCAGTTCAGACAGTCTCGTGGCTATGTACGTCATGCCCTCGCTGACCTGTGGCAAGTGTCTGCACTTGAGATTCCATTGCAGGCCCCTCCAGGCAAACCTCCAGAGCTGGCAAATGGCTGGGGATACATCAGCTTCAGTCACTGTCAAGATGCACTGCTGGTGGGTTGGTCGCCGCAACGGGTCGGGGTGGATTTGGAGCGTAGTGACCGTCCTATTGCTGCTGAGTTGCTTGCACGTCGTTATTTCTGTGCTGACGATCAGGCAGCTCTCTGCCATTTGAGGGGTGCGGCTTTGCGGGATGCCGTGCTTGAGCAATGGCTAAGTAAAGAAGCAGCGATTAAATGGCAGCGGGGCAGCCTGGCGGCGGATCTGATTCATTGGCGTTGTGGTGTCGACTCTGCGTTTGTTGTTCATGAGGTGTTTGGGCATCAGGTCGATGTGCATCGAATTCATCACAACATTTGGAGCATGGCGGTGGTGAGTGATTTAAGTGCGATGTCTAATTCCCCAATGCTCTGCTTAGTTTGAGGGTCATTGTTGAGACGCTCATGCTCGGCATGCTGAGCTCACAGAAAGCCCCATCGCTTGTAGCCGCAGTCCTTTTGGCAGTGATGGGTTTGTTGGGGATGCATCAGGAGCAGGCGCTCATGGTTTCTGGAACTTGGTCGAGTGGTGAAGATGTGACGTCTCGCTTGGCGGAACGGGAGGCCACTCTCAACCTGCGCAGCGAGGCCGAAGCGTTGTTGTTGTCTTTCACCCGAGCTCAGATGACACGTTTCTATTGGGGTGAGTTTGCCTCGTCGTTGGATGAGCTGGGCCTGACTGTCGGAGAACCTCTCATCGCACATGTGCAACGATCAAAAAACCTCACCATGTTGTGGCTGGCTCCTCAACATGGTGAGGAAGCCTATTTAGCCATTGTTCGTCGTGACAGCAGCGGCACTAGGCTCGAGAGACTTCATTGCAGAGGCAATGTTTCCAGGTTGAAGAAACCCTTTTTGGGTAGTTGCCCAGATGGATGGAGTGCATTTTTGCCTTTAAAAAACATTTGAATATTGCGACATCAACTTGATTGGGCTTCTTGATTATTGGGGCACGAGGAGATTCGCAATCTTTCAGCCTTGGCGCAAGACCAGTTTGATTACGGCCTGAAGTGCTGCCAAAAGTGTGATTTTGGAACAGGGCAATCAGATGTGTTGGCGAATCTATCTTTTGCAGCTAGTTTAGTTTGGATACCTATTCTCAATCGTCCGTGTTCAATCGTCTTGC
>MPLU02211986.1_pt1 | contig 12088 bp, 8 predicted proteins | sample 1617381 | NCBI WGS metagenome assembly MPLU02 (sample SAMN05944801, study PRJNA350692) | marine metagenome | biome: marine; feature: ODZ; material: water; isolation source: 90 m water sample filtered on 0.2 um supor filter | place: Pacific Ocean | collected 2012-04-08 | depth 90m m | reverse complement strand
TTCCCTTTGGAAATAGATTTCTCCGGTTCCACAATCGTCAATGTAAACTAATTTTGGTGAACCAATGCACTTCGGAATTAGAAATCACAGTATTGCCCCAATTGTCATTGCCTCAATACTCATTGTCTTGCTGCCACTTCAAGAATCAACCCAGAATCTGGGTGAAGATGTCACAGTTACTCACAACTCAGATTCTGAAGCAGATTCACCAATCTGGGGTCAATCCTTCCTCAACTTCACCAGCACCATATCTCCAAGCTCACAAGTCAATGCAACATGGTTTGCCGATGTGACAGTCTCTGAGAGTTATGGCACTGACTTACTGGATAACAGATCCATGGGGCTGATGAGGCAAATTGACACCCAACTAGGCAACTCAGATGGCTGGGTTGATTCGACCGAGTCCCAGCAATTCTCAGAGCTTGTCGCTTCCTCACGGACCTGGGTCGACTCTTTCTCAGGGGGTTGCTGCAGTTTCGACTACAATCCAATGGTTGTTGTCGGCCAGACTGAAATTGTCGTCCTCCCTCCCGAAACTGGACCCGTGAATCGAACCAATGGAAGTTGGAGCTGGACCGAGTCGGCAACCATTTCCGGAACATCGGATGGGAGGACTCTGAGGCTAATCGACATCCCAAGAGCAGGCGCAATTGTAGAGGAAGTGCCCCTTGAGATACATCTTCCCGACGATTGGGAATTTAGGTACAGCCCGATGTCAGAAGTGATTTCGGGCAGTCCCGGCACGTTCACTGTCAATCGCTCACAGGCCCCCGTTGCCTACGACATCAGGATAACGATCGCCCAAAATATGCCCCCAATTATCTCCGCTTCTAGATCGCCCCTTACTTCTTCCACAATTCCCCTGGGCTCGTCCACATTTTTCTCTGCGTCTTGTACTGACAGTCCGCTAGACTCGCCTGAGATTCAGTGGACGGTTAGCAGCTCAGGGCAGGTAATTAGTATGCACAACAACTCCTGGTTCGAAGTCGTACCAGATGAGATCGGGCTCTCCCACGGAGAAGTGATGAGTGTAAATGCCACCTGCATCGACTTCCACGGAGAATCATCGATTTGGCATGATAACCCGACTATTGACGGATTGATTCCAGAATGGTTTGGGACTATGGTCGTGGGAGACTCCACGGCCTATCCACTAGACCCCTCAAACCCCAACCCAATCATGGCTCCAGCTGGAAGTACAATCCGCTTCGATGTCAATGGTTCAGACGACTCCCAACTCCCAGTACTACTGGAACTATACACAAACATCTCAGAAGGATGGAGGCAGTCGGGATTATCCGAACAAACCTTCGAGTTCACTGTCAATCAGGGAGCGGGAGTCAATGGTGCTGACATGGACCTCTACCAAAGACACCTGGAGAGAGGTCCAACAATGATTAGCGTGGCTCTGCTGGTTTCCGATGATGCTGGAAACACCGCCATAGGTGAATGGACCATCAAGGTGATCGACTCAAATCCACCAACGGTAATCCCCAGACTGTTTTCAAACGGCGCCGAGATTGAGTCGGGGGACGATGTCCATGAGAATGACGAATTGCTGCTAAACCTGTCCCATTCTTTCGATGACCTGGATTCCATAGCCAACGTTTCTTGGTCAATCTGGATAGCTGGGGAAGAAATAACATGGGATGACCAGAACTGGTCAGTATCGGACACTATCTCCCTGCCCCTATTGACACAGGGAAATCATGAAATTGTCGTCAGGGCAATCGATTCCAAGGGCAACATCAGGGAGGAGGCTATTCCGATCACCGTCCAACCAAGAAGCGGTGCTCACATCAATGTGGTAGAGGCGACCCTTTCAGAAGACTCCAAGGTCGGAGGTACGGCAATTCTGACGGTCATTGTTGAGAATCAAGGATCAGACCTAGCATTCGCCAGAGTTTGCCTTTCGGATATTTGTGGGAGATGGACTGAGCAACCATTCGCCGCTTCGTTGGAAAACGGACCCGGGCAGGGTGTGCTGCAATTCCAATTCGAAATGGAAAACGAAAGCCTGGATGGCTTGTATCTGAATTGGGACAGTGCATCTGCAGGAACCAATGGGATGATTGATCTTGAAGTGGAGTACAATTCAGAAGAAGACAACTCCGGTATTCTACTACTGGTCCTGTCTAGCATCATTTTTTGCGCCTTCCTGATTCTAAAAAAGGCACGAGAAGAAGGTTGAGAATTTCCAACTCAACCTATGCCCATGGAACCGCATACATATTGACCCCCTCTGCCGGTAGTAGTCCATGGTGATGCTTCCAGACTACCCGGTGCGCGTAGTTGCCAAACATCGCGAAAGGGTAGATAGGGCGGCCCTAGTATGCCAACTCTCGCTAATCCTACTTGGGGCCTGGTGGATATTTTCCTCATTTGGGTCAGAAACCACTTCTCTGGGAAGGATAGGTCCGGCGGTAATCCTCTTTTCATCAGCCCTGATGCTTCCAGATCTTGTGGAATTCGGACCAATCCAAAGAACCAGAGTCTCAACCGCATGCTGCATTGCATGGCCACCACTACTTGCATTTGCCGAGATAAATAGGAATGAAGCTGAGAATATTGCGCCAGTCATAATCCTCTTCATCGCCTCTGCAGCACTCTTCTCATCTTCGAGGCACATACTCCGATCAAATGTAAATTCGAGAAGGTGGAGGGGCCTAATGACAACTTCCGGCTTTGGACTGGCTATTCCGATAGTTCTAACGAGCCCGAACCTCGAGTCATTCCTAATCATCGGAATTCCGGGAATGCTAACCACAATCCCCGCACTACTAGCAAAGGACGGCCTCGAGGAGCAGAGGAATCTCTTCTCAGAACGGTTGAAAACCGCCGAGAGCAGGATCTTGGAGTTGCAATCTGGGAACAGCCTATTGCAACAGTCAAACTCCCTGTTGAAGACTGCTAGGGAAGAGGGATGGAAGAATCCCGACAAGGGAATCCATCTTATTTCCGAAGCCGAGAGGGAAGCTGACCGGATCATATCTTTCCTATCCGACATTGAAGAGGTAAAGGAACAGTCGCTCGCTTCGGTGGAACGAGCAGAAGCGATAACCGGGGCTCAAGGTAGGGCTAGGTCGATTTTCGACAGTGCCCTCTCAGAGCTCGATAATGGATCTCTCAGGATGGCTGAGAACAAGCTCAGAGAAGCCAAATCAATGGCCGAGAAGATAGAGGCTCACTGGCAAGAAGCGAAAGACGCAATTGAGGAGGCGGAGAAGGCGGTCTCTTCAGGGGAAGGTCACTTGGTTAGGGGGCTAATGTCCACCCTCGAGGAAGCGAAGAAGGCAATGAAAGATGAGAAACCAGGTTATGCACTAGCGATAGTCTCAGAGATCCCCTCGCAGATGGGTGACGTCGAAGGACTGATGGAACGTGCCAAAAAGTCACTCGACGATGCCGAGAGCGAGATCTCCTCATCTGATTCGGACTCCGTTGGCGAACTCATCCAGAGGCTGGCCGAGGCAAGGGAAGCCCTTGACGGAGGCAACCCATCTCTCGCAATCGGGCTTTCAGATGGCGTAACAAGGTCACTTAGGGAGGAGGCAGAGGCGAAGACATCCGTTCAGAGGGCATTGAGGCAGAGGAAGAGTATCGAGGACGAAATACCACCGGGGGACGCAGGTTCAGAATGGAGGGACAGGTTGGAAGAGGTCGCTTCTCTGGCCGAATCAGGGAATTGGGTCGAAGCTAACGATTCCATGCAGAATCTTGCCACTGAGCTCGAATCCCTTTCTTCGAGAAAGAGAGAGGCTAGAGAGATGCTAGACTTCCTAGTAGACGACTGGAGGAAACTCAGGAACAGACTAGACTCATCGGGAGTCTCCGCAAATAACGAGGCGAGGGTGGAAACAGAGAGATCCCTATCTGAATCGGAGAATTCCCTATCAGAAGGAAGGATCGACTCATGCTTGGAATTACTAGGAAAGGCGGATTCTGCCATGGAAGTACTAAGGCGCCTAGTATAGCATTGCAAGACCCCAACCGAGTCTCTCAATTACCACTACCTTCTCGCTGAAACTAAGCGGACATGGTCTAGTGGTTATGACAGTAGGTTCCCAACCTGCTAACCCGGGTTCAACTCCCGGTGTCCGCACCACACCCCTCCCTTCCTGCCGAGTTTCCAATGACTCATGCAGCCAGTTTGTTTAAATCACAGATGGCGATGATACAACCTTATGGACCAAACACTGGACATGCAGGTTGCCGCGCTAATTTTCCTAGCCGGCACAAAGAGCCTCGTCACTAGTGCGGACACTGGTGGTGACGTTGAGATGACGACCGAAAAAGAAGTGGATTCGGAGGAACCGGCACCGTCGAACAATATTCCAATCAACGGGCCCTCTTTCCCCAATCCCAACACATTCCCGGATTGTACTGATGGGTTTAATCTGTGACACTACTAAATTCAAAAGGATGATTGAGGAGGAATGGGCATGAAGGCAGGAAACGCTCCAACGCTACTGATGCTTTTTTTGATGATGACCGCTGGATGCCTCCAGGCAGTGGATGACGCAGTCAAAGACATTGAACGGACAATCGATGCATTGGAAGGAGACTATCCCAAGCTGGATCTCCCTGAAAGGACTCGTTCTTCACCGGTACTCCAGAATTACGATGCTTGCGAGACACTTCTGGAGGATCTGAAGAGGGCTGTCTATGACGAGATGGTGGTTAATCTGGATCAGCAGAGCTACTGGCATTGGGTTTCAGAGCCATGGATGCTCAGGTCGGGAACTACAGACGCGTTTTTCGACGGGGAACCGATGCTGGCCGAATCAGCAGACGATGGAGCCGCTACTGCAACAGACTCAGACTCAGGCTCAAGAGAGGGGGAGTTCTCTGGAACCAACAACCAGGAGTCAGGCGTCGATGAGGCTGATTTCCTCAAGACGGATGGATACCACATCTACATGCTAAACGGGCAATTGCTCCTCATCATGGGAGTTCCGGAGTTCGGAGATCTGACCATGGAGTCCAACCTTTCGATAGAGGGAAACCCGACCCAGATGATGATCGAGGGGGATAGGCTGGTCATCTCCTCTTCGATCAACTACTGGAACCTGCCTGCAGACAGCGACCTGCGGAATCTAATGTCCGAGGAGGTCACGGTGGAAGGAGATGCGGACGTGTGGCTCGACACTTACACTTACACCAAGGTCCAGAGCCTAGTCAAGTACACAGTGGTGGATATCACCAATCGCTCATCACCGGTGATAGAGAAGGAGATGTACATCGAGGGCAACTATCACACAGCAAGGATGGTCGATGGGACGGTTCGCTCGGTGACACATCTTTGGACATATTTCGATGGAATCAGGAATTGGGTAAGCCTTCCTGACGACTACTGGTCTGAGGATGACCTCGACATTAGAATGGCGATCTGGAACGATAGCATGGAACAAACAATCTTGCAGAACGAGCAGGTTATCTCGGAACTGACGCTGGATGACTTCGTTCCGCATATCTATGAGAGGAGGGACGGGGAGATTTTCACCCACCCCCTGACATACGAGAAGTGCACCGAGTTCTCAGCCAGCGCAGACAGTGCAGGACGAGGATTCACGACGATAATGACAATACGAATGCTCGAGGATGAGGCTTCACTGGAGGTCGACCACATCACGTCCTCATGGGCCCATGTGTATTCATCAAAGGACACCCTGGTACTAGCCGAGCCAGCCAACGACATGTGGTGGTTCTGGAGGAACTCGGACTGGGAGGACGCAACCAACATCCACTCTTTCGACATAAGTGACTCAAATCACACTCACTACGTCGCTTCTGGAAGAGTAGAGGGAACAGTCAACGATCAATTCTCAATCAGCGAGCACAACGGCGACATCCGAGTCGCCTCGACTTCGGACAATTGGGGGATGTGGTGGAGAACGGCAGAGCTAGACGATAATGGAGACCCAGTTTGGGGCGGTCCAACCAATCAAGTCACCGTTCTTTCCGATGATGGGGAGGGACAGCTTGTCCAAATCGGGTTCATCGGTGAGATTGCCGAGGGGGAGACAATCTGGAGCGCTAGATTCGTTGGGGACAGGGGATACCTTGTGACTTTCATGAACATCGACCCGCTATGGGTTCTCGACCTCTCCGACCCATCAAACCCGGAAATACTAGGGGAATTGGAAGTCCCAGGAGTCTCAACATACATCCACCCGGTTGGAGATAACCACCTCCTGACAATCGGTATCGCACCGGGGGAGAACGGACTAGGGCTAGATTGGTCTATGACCCAGGTCTCCCTATTCGATGTCAGTAATACCAGTAATCCGACACTTTCTGACTCAATGATGCTGACTCCCGGATATGCCGACGAAACCTGCGATGAGATCATGTCTTGCGGTTGGTCGTGGTCATATTCCGAGGCCACATATGAACACAAGGCGTTCACATTCTGGGCCCCAGAGTCACTATTGGCAGTCCCACTTTCCACTCATAGGTACGTCTACGATGAGGTCGAGATCGAGGGTAGGGTCTATTCTCACTATGGGTACGAGTACGTCTCGATGCTCAAGATGATAAACGTCGATATCGAAAATGGCTCTCTTTCGGAACACGGCCAGGTTGAACACTCGGAATTCTACAACGAGGAGGGGCTGTCAAACTGGTGGTCAGGTTCTACGAGCATCAGGAGATCCATCTTCATGGGGGACTACGTCTATGCATTCTCTACAGGAGGGGTCACAGTCCACAGGACGGACGACCTCCAGTTGACCGTTGAACTGGAACTCCCAGGATATGAGACAATTGGAAACTACTACATGCTCGAAGAGACGGATGTAGCGGTATCCGAATCTTCGGAGGAAGAAGCGTAAACTCATCCATGCCACGAGCCTGAATCACGAGAATTAGTCAGATTCTAACCGAACCTAAGTGCCCTACCCGATGAGCCCGGTGGAGCCACGGGTAAACCACGGAGAGATCCACCCACCTCCCTCTTGTGGACGACCTTACCATCCACTATGGTGTATCTCGGCCATCCAGTTAGTTCCATCCCATCGTATGGGGTCCATCCGACCCTAGTCCAGGTATCTGCATCAGTAATTGTTCTTGTATCCCCCAAGTCGACAAGAGCCAAGTCTCCGTCAAAACCCTCGATTAGGGAACCCTTGTTCTGGATGTTGTAGACCTTGGCAGGTCCCTCGCACATCCAGCGAACTACATCCGAGACGCTACATTTGCCATTCACAGCGTGAGTCAGCATCAGGGGTAATGATGTCTCTACCCCCGGCATCCCAGCAGGAGAGCCCGGGAACCCGACAGACTTCGCCTCCAAGGTGTGAGGGGCATGGTCAGTAACTATGCAATCTATGGTTCCATCCTTAAGCCTCCTCCAAAGAGAATCCCGATCCTCGGTATACCTAATTGGCGGATTCATCAATGCCCTCTCGCCCAACCTCTCAACGTCATCTTGGTCGAAGGTAAGGTGTTGCGTACACACCTCGGTTGTAACTAGGTCGCCTTTGTTGCTATGCAACCAGTCAGCCTCCACACCACTGGTTAGGTGTACGATGTGTAGCCTATGGTCGTGATCTTTAGCAAGCGAAACCGCTCTCTTAGTAGCTAAAAACGCGCATTCAACATCTCTACACTCAGCATGAGATGCAATGTCAGTACGATGTCTGAAATCCGCAGTTCGTCTTTTCAGACGCTCCTCATCTTCAGCATGGGTCGCAATGATGCCTCGTGTGTTGGCAAAGATATTCTCTAGATGCTCTTGTTCATGTACGAGCAGGTCTCCAGTGCTACTGCCCATGAAAATCTTGATTCCACAAACTCCATCCATTCCTTCGACACTTTGCAAATCGCTGATGTTGTCCTTTGTCGCACCAATGAAGAATCCATGATGGGTAATCGACTTCTTCGCTGCAAGAGAGATTTTTCTCTCCAATGTGATGCGATTTGTAGCATTGGGGTTGTTATTTGGCATGTCAAGGAATGAGGTGACTCCACCAGCAGCTGCAGCCCTACTGCCACTCTCGAGGTCTTCCCTATCGGTATGGCCTGGCTCCCTGAAGTGAACATGAGGGTCAATAGCCCCGGGGAGTAGATGTAATCCTGTAGCATCAATCACAGTCTCTTGATTAATGGGGTCCAAACCACCGCCAGCCGCGATAGAAGATATCGAACCACCAGAAACCCGCAAGTCTCCCTCGACTACCCGATCGGGCAAAACAAGTGTAGCATTCTGGATGAGCAGATGGCCTTCCATGGGGGGTTCAGATGTAGTCGGAATGCTGGCATCACAATACTGTTCCCATCATTCAAACGATTTTCTCTGTCCCGCGCGTTCAAATAACCGAGGCCCCAGCGACAAAGCAGCGGGTTGGAGTAGTCAGGTTATCTCGTCGGGCTCATAACCCGGAGACCGATGGTTCAAATCCATCACCCGCTACCAAAATAAAGTGAAAGTGAAAAATCGATAGACTGCTCAGAATCTTTGAGCATGAATACTTTCATAGAATCGATTGGGGTCATTCGTTTGTTCATATACCTACGATTGAGGTCGAGTGAATATTGGTGATTAGATGGTGGAAGAAACAGCAAGTGAAAATGTGGAAGAAGAAGAGATAGTGATTGATGTGGACGATCCAGAACCCACGATAGAGGACCTTCCAGGTGTTGGCCCTGCAACAGCAGAAAAACTCAGAGAAGCGGGATTCGAGGATCTATTGGGAATTGCCGTAATGAGTCCAGCAGAGCTAGCAGAACAAGCAGAACTGGGAGAAGCAGTTTCGGCCAAGATAATTGCAGGAGCCAAGAAGCTAGCCAATATAGGCGGTTTCGTAAGCGGAGCCGCACTACTCGACAGAAGAAAGAGGGTACAGAAGCTGACATCCGGAGCATCCTCGCTGGATGAACTACTAGGGGGCGGATTTGAAACACAGGCAATAGTCGAGGTATTCGGCGAGTTCGGAAGTGGAAAGACCCAGATAGGTCACCAACTTGCTGTGAATTGCATTCTTGGTTTGGAGCAAGGAGGTCTAGATGGAGAGATTGTATACATCGACACAGAAGATACATTCAGGCCAGAGAGAATAGCCCAGATGGCCGAAGCAGTAGGCATCGATCCAAATGACGCACTGGATAGGATTCACGTTGCTAGGGCATACAACTCGGCTCATCAGATTCTCCTGGTAGATGAGATAAAGAGAATGGGGAAGAGCCTCGATGTCAAGCTGATAATAGTCGACTCACTAACAAGTCACTTCCGTGCTGAATATGTCGGAAGGGGTATGCTTGCTCCCAGGCAGCAGAAGCTCAATCGCCATATGAAGGAGCTAAAGCAAGTTGCCGACGTACAGAATGCAATCGTACTCGTAACCAACCAAGTCCAGGCCAAGCCAGATGCAATGTGGGGGGATCCGACTAGGGCAGTTGGAGGACACATAGTTGCGCACGCTAGCACATTCCGCCTTTATCTCAGGAAGTCAAAGGGGGGCCGGAGAATAGCCCGCCTGATTGACAGCCCAAACCTACCTGAGGGCGAGGCCGTCTTTACCGTGACATCCGAGGGTCTACGCGATTAGCGTAGGCCCCGGGGTCCGAAGGCTAAGTTGGCAATTCGGACAATGCTGTTTCGACAGTACCCATGAGTGACATGAAGTGGCCTTCGTTGAAACCTAGTTCCAAGTCGGCCGCCGAGAATAGTTCTGGCAGAGTTCTAGTGTTGCCCAGGGTCATTGCGTTTGCATAGTCATCAAGCGCCTTCTGGGGATCACTCATCTGAGTCTTCCATAATTGCAGAGATCCAAGCTGAGCTATGCCATATTCGATGTAATAGAATGGAACCCCGAAAAGATGGCCCTGCGCCTGCCATGACAACTCTCTGAGATCTGTGTGCCCCGTCCAATCCATTTTGGAGCCGAATTTATCCCTTATTGAGAGCCATACCTCTGCCCTCTCTTCCCTCGAATGTCCGGGGTTGGCGTATATCCAATGCTGGAATGAATCAATCGTCGCAATCCATGGAAGTAAGAAGACTACTCCTTCCAAATGGGCTCTCCTTGCTCTGTCAGCCTGTTCAGAGTCGTAGAACTTGTCCCACCATGGCTGAGTTAGAAGCTCCATTGACATGGATGCAACCTCTGCGAACTCAATGGGGTAATCCCTTTCGTCAATTAATTCAAGATGACCACAATAGAGTGAGTGGAATGCATGTCCAGCCTCGTGAATCATTGTCTCCAAGTCACCTTGAAGGCCCGCGGCGTTCATGAAGATGAAAGGCACTCTACTCTTTTCCAGATAATACTGATACCCACCAGGGGCCTTCCCCTTCCTAGTATCGAGATCCAAAGTATCCATCTCTACGAGCTTGTCAAATTTCTCTCCAAGGTCATTAGATATCTCATGGAACATTTCTGATAGCTTCTCAACCATTTCGTCTACGGTCTCAAATGGCCTCAGAGGGTCCCTGCCATGAATATCTGGTCCAGAACCTCCTTTTTCATTAACGTCCCACGGGCTCAATTCACCTATTCCCAGACCATCACACCTGTCTTTGTTGATTTTTTCTAGAATGGGCATGCAAACTGACTCAACAGACTCGTGGAACTCTAAGCAATCTTCGACCGTGTAGTCGAACCTATGCATTGCTCTGAACATGTATTGCGTATAACTCTCGAATCCAGCGTTTGTTGCCATCTGATGTCTAATTGATATCAACTCGTCGAAAATCTCCGACAACCTCTCACTATCCTCCATTCGCCTTGCAGAAATAGCCATCCACGCTGCCTGTCTTTGGGATCTATCATTCGACTCAAGGTATTTGCTCATCTGTGGAAAGGTCCTCTCCTCGCCCTCGAATTCAACTGTCATCGCCCCATTGATAGTCTGTGCCTCAGTCACAAGCTCTGTTTGCCTTACTCCCAATGGTATGTTCTCCTTCCTGAAGATCTCGACATCCGTCCTCATGCCCCTAAGCATCAGATCGTACCTGCCTGGTAGATCACCAACAGAGGGGTGATGGACAATCCTTCTATTCAGCGCATCAGAGAATTCAGATAACTTCGGCCTAATGGTGCTCATGAAATCTAGGAAAGACTCCCTTTTCTCCTCGCTCTCGGTATCGCAAGTCATCCCAATGTATAGCAGAGCACCGGTTTCGGAAATATGCTCTGCAAGCTCAGATGAATCAGAAATCAAACCTTCGATACAACTCGAGCAGCTTAATTCTCGCTCCATTAGATCATTAGTTAGGGGGTCAATATTCTCCCATACAGTTGCATCAAAGTCATCTGGAACGAATCCGCTTGCCATGGAAGCCACTCACTTCTTTACCGGTCTGGGGCCAAGGGGGAGGGGCCCCTGTTCACGAGTCCATTTTGCACACTTCCACTCTTCTACCGCGGCCTCCACTTTCTCGCGGATCTCTTGCAAGTCCGGGTGCTCCGGGTTGCTCTTTTCTATCCAGCAAGCCGTGCAGAACCTGCTCCCCTCGTGACTTAGGAAGTTCCCAGATGTACATGGGATGCTGCAAACATCGCATTTCCCGAAGCCGTAGAACTTTGGCATGTTACGAATTCCTGTGGTGCCACATGCCTATCAACATGACTGCTGAAACAACTCATCTCAAATCGGAAAGTGCTAGGTGACTCAGGAACAAATCCTCAATCCCTGCATCACCTGCTCGTTCCAAGGAGTTTGAACCAATTCTCTCAAGACCAGTAGAAGTTGGAATTGGTCGATTAGGCATCAGTGATCCCCCTAGATGCTCTATCAGACGAATTGCATCTTCCGTTGCCTCGTTGTAACTTTCTAGCGGTATGGAAAACTCTCCGAAACTATCTCCCAACTCTGCATCTGGAAGCATCACGATCCAGGCACATTTGTCATCTACCGCTATTCCTGATCTCTCAAACGCCTTGTTAATTTGTCGAGTACCAGAAACCAGCCTAAGGAATTCTGCATCGGGGGTCTTTGCCACCATTTCCCCTGAGTCCTCATTCTTCCTAAGTGCATACCATGCCGTCCAGAGGTGAACTTCACTGGCCGCTGCCTCATATGCTAACATCATCCACCTATTGCTTGGCCTGTATTCGTTAATTATGGAAACCATGGAGAATACGTT
>MPLU02334868.1_pt1 | contig 12132 bp, 3 predicted proteins | sample 1617381 | NCBI WGS metagenome assembly MPLU02 (sample SAMN05944801, study PRJNA350692) | marine metagenome | biome: marine; feature: ODZ; material: water; isolation source: 90 m water sample filtered on 0.2 um supor filter | place: Pacific Ocean | collected 2012-04-08 | depth 90m m | reverse complement strand
TTTTTCAATTGTCTGTTTTTGTTTAGTTTGGTAGTCCCGCCCGGATTCGAACCAGGGTCCCCGGGACCAAAACCCGAGATGATGGACCACTACACTACGGGACTCCGAACCTACCCCCGACCCCACACTCTTTGTATTTGACGGGACTTCAAGCCGTCAATATCAAGCATCAAACTCCTCACCACGGCTCGTGCGTCGCAGACTCGTGCCACTAGTTTTGGCATTGCTAATTTCCTCATCACTGCCCTCTATAGCATCCGACGGACTCTCCAGCAATGACTCCTCGAAGGAAATTTCCGACCTGCAATCAGAGCCTTCGGTTACCTTTGCAAATCCATGGGTGGACGACTCCCTGCTGAGTAAGGCAGATTCCGGACAGGAGATGCTCTGGGTAACCGCAATCACCAGCTCCCTAGCACATCTTGACTCGTGGCAGCGGAAGACCGGCTCAATAGAGAGGCAAGCCCCCCCGGGACCCGGTGAGTCGATGTACCAAAGCGATGCTATTTCAGTGGGCATCGATCACCGGACCTTCTGGGTCAACTCCTCCTTGCTCCAGAAGCTCAACTCGGTGCATGGGATTATTGCACTTCTAGACGCTGAGAAGTCCCCAGAGCCATATGGGGTGATTCCCCTGGAACCAGACCCTAACACCGTCAGATCGGGAGAGATACACGGTGCAAACGATGCCTGGGAGATGGGATATTCTGGAGAGGGCCTGATCGTCGCAGTCGCCGACACTGGGGTCGATTTCGGGCACCCCGACCTGAATGGCACCCAAGCTAGAGTGGAATACGACAACTCCACTTATCACGGATGGCCACTAATGTTCGATCATAACAGCATGTACACTTGGATGGTGGATGGAAATGCATACCCCGAGTCAAGCACATGGTACGCTGACACCTCTACCATAGATTTCGACAATGACAGCGATGGGATCCTGGACGAGTCCGGATTCAACATCTCAGGGGTTAATGAGTCACTATCTGGAGAGTACCACCTCGGAGAACACCCAGACTGGAGGCTTCGGGACAAGGCCGGCGGAGATGTGCCGATCCTCGTCGTTGACGACAGGCTCCCCGGACTCTACGAGACAGTCTGGCCGGATACCGACAGGGACGATTGGTTCGGAAACGAGACCCCAATGAGGCCTGGGGAGGAGACCTCCGGCAGGGATACTGACGGAGACGGGCTATGGGACGTCTCAGCGGGGCTGGTCTACTGGGTTTCTGACGGCCTTAACGGCGTCCCCTACGGAGAGACATACTCCGCTAGGCACGGTTACTCCAACAGGATAGCCGGCCCCGGCAACCTGACACTGTTCATGCTAGAGTCCGGAAGCCATGGCACACTGTGCGCCAGTGCTATATCCGCGCAGGGGGTTATTGACGGTGGCAGAGTATTGGGAATGGCCCCTAACGCCACCATCTCCTCAATCGGGAACCACTACTCGGGGGGCCACTCACTGGATGGGTGGAGATTCATCGCAGAGGGGTACGACGGGGACCCATCCACCCCCGATCAACCCCATATCGGCTCTTTCTCATTTGGTTACTCATCCGTTGACGATTCCGGCTCAGATGGGTACTCCCTGTATCTTGACTGGCTAACCAGGGTCTACAACTCCAACGCATCTTACGCCGTTGCCATAGGGAATGGGGGCCATGGTTTCGGCACGACCAAGGTACCCGGAGCCGCACATGGTGTGTTCTCCGTGGGTGCATTCAGCAGCAGGTCTTCGGACTCATGGGGGCAAAGCGCACCATGGTCCAACAGGGGTCCCAATGTCGTCGGACGGATGGATCCCGACATCGTTTCCGTCGGATGGTCTGCGACCGGCGACATGCCACTCAACAGCTATGACAATGCGAATCAGGCATGGACCACTTGGGGGGGGACGAGTCTTGCAACCCCGGTAGTCGCAGGCCTTCTGGCCCTTGTAGAGGAGGCCTGGTTGGAAGAAAGGGGGGAGCATCCAAATTCCCAGGAACTCCGCGACTTTGTTCTTTCAACGGCCGATGACCGTGGCTACGAGCCCTTCGTCCAAGGGGGCGGTTGGATGAACGCATCCCGGGCTGTAAAGACCCTCGAGGGGCAAAACGGCACATGGGACGCTTCCCCGGCGCAATGGAACACCGGATGGTTCCACGGGAAGCACAGGGATGCGAACCTGAACTCGATCCTCCCCGGAGAGTCCCAGACATTCGACGTGCTGTTCAGCAATCCCGGTGCCTCCGAAATTCAATTGAATCTCACTCCAGTATCATTCCAGCCCCTTGCTCATGAGGTTCTGGTTTGGAACAGCACCGGAAACGGAACAGGCGACGGGGAGAATGACACTTGGGACGGCCACCAGGGAGATAGGCCCGATTTACTAATCCCCATACACATTACCAATGACACAGCCTACCAGCTGCCTATGGACACTGTCCAGTTCAGGGCTAGGGCGACAATCCAGTACGAGGCCTTCGATCACGACTTGGACAGGTCATCGATGGAGAGGGTGTACCTGGAAGTATTCCGATGGAGCGACTTCGACGGAGACGGGCAGTACCACAACGACACAGACTCTGACGGGATGGTCGACGAGTCGGAGTGGGAAGACTCGGACGAGCTTGAGGAGGTGACTAACTGGTGGTCTCACGGGCCCCAGGCGGAGGTCAGGGTGGGTATGCCATTCGAGGACGCAAGAGACGGCCTTTTACTGGGGGTTTGGAGGTACGATGCGTCCCCCTCAGGACTCGACCCTGTCCGGATAGAGGTTGACTGGACGTCCTTCGGGGTCGCCGAGGACGAATGGATCTCAGTGAGCGAATCGATCCAGATCGAAGCAGGCACCGATCAATCAGTGCCAGTTTCCGTTTCAGTCCCTGTTGACGCCACCCCCGGCCTCCATCAGCATGGCATCAGGGTTGAGTCAGGGATGGCTATTGAAAATACATCGAGGCAGTGGACGCTGCCAATCGTCACTAACGTACCATGGGATGGTCCCTTCACCCTGCTTCCGAAGCCCCTTGATGGGAATCCGGACAACCAGACACTGTACTCAGAATCATGGATCAGTGGGGCCATGAGGTGGGGTTGGAGGCCAGAGAGCGGTGACTGGAGGTTCCTAACTATCGATTGGCCCGAGGAGCTTGACGAGGAGGGGGCTGTCATACTGGACGTCGACTGGGACGATAACCCATTCACGGACATAGACGTCATGTGGCTGACCGAGACTCCCCATGAGTACGCTGAAGACGACCCAGAAGCATACGGGCCAAGCACTTTCTTCATCGAAGAAAGGTCAGTGAATAACCATGCCACTAGTGGGCAGCACAACTGGGGGACCTATACTGGAACTTCCAGGGAGACGTTCGCGGTTCCAGCCACGCCTGGAATTCACCAAATGGTACTGCATACTGCATTACACGGGGTCGAGACGAACGACAACCCGCTAAATATCTCCGTGGGATACATTTCCGCCGAGTCATCAGGATTCAGCAGGACAGTATCCGACTGGTCAGAATCAGAGGGCAATGACAGCGCCCTAGTGGTATCCACTATGCCACTACCCGTCGATTCCGTTTCTGCACAAGGATGGGTGCGCCCCATTAGCCTCGACAACCAGTCGGCGTACCAGGACGATCCGGGTGACAAGATGACCTCCTCGTGGTGGCACAACTTCTCCCTCGAGGATGCAACCGAGCTCAGCATATCGATGGACTCGTACGACGGTAACGACTTGGACCTCTTCCTCTTCAGGGACGACGACGGAGACGGCGTCTTCTCCTCGGGGGAGGAGGTGACGAGGTCGTGGAGCGGGACATCCTCGGAGTCAATCTCACGGGCCAATCCACAGGATGGCGCGTACGGCGTCGCCGTGCATGGCTACTCAGTAGACGGGGAGTCGTCAAGATTCTGGATCGACATAGAGGTGGTCGCGGGGTCATCACTGGACGTGCCGTCATTCCACAACCTGGACGAATCAAGCATCGCCAGCATATGGCCATCCGGATCCGAGTCCCTAGGAGGGATGGTTCCAGAGGGGGCCCTAGAGCTCAATCTAAGCTTCCAGAGGCCTCCCGAAGAAGGAAACTGGACGGGCTTCATCGACATCGTACTGGACGGCGGCGCGATGATCAGGCTCCCATACGAATACGAGCTAATCGAATTGGACCCCGAGATATCTTTCTCCACCCCCGAGGATCAAACAGAGGCCAACTCCCAAATACCCATCAAACTCCATGCCACGGACATAGGAATAGGATTCAACATCTCCGAACTGTCTTGGACGTGGCCGGAAAACAACACGACATTCCCCGCTGATTCGGTATGGGGACTATCCACCAACGGCAGTATCCACGACCTGACGCACCTTTGGAACGGGTTGGTGAATGAAACTGAAACGCCCCTCCTAAGGGAGGCATGGGTGAACTCGACGCTACCAGCGACCGAGCAGTGGTTCCATTTCCAAGCATCGGTATCGGATGCCTCCGGTCGTCACGCAGAATCCAACATCGCAGTCTCCTACGACGCAACTTCCCCTATGCTGGCAGTCCATGGGGTCCCTTGGATATCCGAATCCCCGAACCTGGAATTCCAGATACAAACCGAGCCGGGAGCACTCTTGGTCATGGATGGCGCGGCCATCCCTACGAACTCCACCGGTTTCGCGAACATTACCGCGGAACTGGCAGTTTCTTCCTCGGGTCTGCACCAAGATTCCGGCGATGAGTACTTTTTCTATCACAACTCCGGACAAAACGAATTCTCCATTACATCCACCGATAACGCCGGCAACTCGGCGAACAGAACATTCCAAGTCGTCCACGACCCAAACCCCCCATCGGAAGTAACTTTGATTTCCCTCCAGGACCAAGCCTCATACTCATACGGTCCAGATGATCTCCATCACCCGATTAACATAACCAACGGGGAACTCATTCTTGAGATACCAGCAGATGCAATGGAGTGGTGCGTTTTCGTCCTATACTTCTCATGGGTCCAGACATCCGACTGCACAATAGCGGAAGGTCAACCGCCCGTACTCAACGAAAGCACGGGTTTCCCCATGCCCGGGAATGCCCAATACCCATCTACAAGCACAGTCTCAGTGCCGATCGAACTTTCTGGCCTGGGGGAGGGGGAAATCGGAATCACGATAACGCTGGAGGACTGGGCAGGGAATGCCTATCAGCACAATTGGTCACTCGTGATGGACTCGACCCCTCCGGATGTGTCATGGGCACTCTCTCCCTCGGATGGCAACACTCTTGGGGATCACTTCCAGAATCTCTCTTGGTGGTCTTCCGAGGACGTCTCACTGTGGGTCTCTGTCAACGGCGAACGACTAAACGCGCAATTCGGCTCTGAAGGCGTGCAGTCAATCATCCTAAACACCACCGGGGTGCAAAACTTCTGCATCCAAGCCATCGACAGGACCATCGAGCAGGATAATCGCAACTCATTCCAAGAGTGCAGGATTCTCGAGCTCCCAGAGAGCACCTACGACACCTCGATTTCGGGGGAGAACCAACCCTTGGTATCGCTGGACAGCGTTGAGATAATACTCGACAGGCACCCCTCGCAAGAGGTAAGATGGACTAGCCTCACTACGGGGGAAACTGGTGTGATTGAGCCAGGGGAGCAGACATCCTTCCTGTCACTGGAACTAGTCGAAGGAACCAACGACTTCGTAATACAAATCGACTCCCTGGATAGCACAGACTCCTACTCGGTCTCCATAGACCGTGACTCCACGCCCCCTGTATTGGAGTTCGACGAGGAGACTTACCGAGGCTCGACCCTAACGACACTAAGGGAGGTTTCGGGGTACTGCGAGGAGGGTCTACTGGTTAGAATCAGCAGCCCTGTGCAATCAAAGGACATCATTTGCCCCGGGGGCGGGCAGTTCTCCGTCAACATCACGGTACCCGCGATAGCTGGGCAGCACACTATCGAGGGCTTCTCCATGGACCAGGCGAAGAACACGAAGTCATACCAAATCGAGGTACTAAAGCACGATTGGATGGACTGGGCCATTGACGATGCCCAGTCCTCGGGCACCATGCTATGGGTCTTCTCGGCAGGGGCCGTTTCACTTCTCTCGGCGATCGTAGCTTTGACGCTGAGAATCTCGAGAAGAAGGGCTCCGGAGTAGGGGCGCACCTACCCAAACCTCATGTCTTCCACACCGCCGGAATCGACCATGGCAATACGATCAGTCGGAGTAGTCGGCTCGGGGCAGATGGGCAACGGAATCGCACAGGTTGCAGCTTGCTGCGGCATGCAAGTGAGAATGGTGGACATCAAGCATGAGTTCCTGGAACGAGGGGTATCTGCTATTTCGAACTCGCTGGACAAGCTCGTCTCGAAGGAGCGGATGAGTCGAGAAGAAGCGGACAAGGCATTCTCGAGGATATCCACATCCGTCGACATGTCGTCCCTCTCGGACTGCGACCTGGTCGTGGAGGCAATCCCAGAGATTCCAGACTTGAAGTTCTCGACCTTCAGAGAACTCGACTCTATTTGCAAGCCAGAGGCAATACTGGCCAGCAACACATCCAGCATCTCGATCAACGAGATAGCAAGCCACACGAATAGGGCAGACAGGGTGATTGGGATGCATTTCATGAACCCAGTGCCAATCATGAAACTGGTCGAGGTTATCAACGGCAGCGAAACTTCGGAAGAAGTGACATCCGCTGTCGTATCAGCCTCCGAGGAGATGGGAAAGACCCCTCTGTCATGCCAAGACTCGCCCGGCTTCGTTAGCAACAGGGTACTCATGCCAATGATCAACGAAGCCATCCTCGTCCTCCAGGAGGGGGTCGCGCAACCAGAAGCGATAGACGGGATAATGAAACTGGGGATGAACCACCCAATAGGGCCACTCGCACTGGCCGACCTGATTGGATTGGATACCGTACTTCACATAATGCACGTCCTGCAAGAGGGAATGGCCAGCGACAAGTACTCGCCAGCGGATCTGCTTGTCGATATGGTCGAAGAGGGCAAACTTGGGCGCAAGACGGGCCGTGGATTCTACCAGTACTAAAACCGATGCACTCGCGTGCGGTGTAATTTGTGCACCATTTTTCACCAACCTTCAATACATCGGGTCCCACGGCAAAGTCATGGGACCAAGCGCGAGAGCGACCAGAACAGTAGTAGCAATACTTCTCCTAAGCACGATTTCGACCCTCGCTCTTGCAGATGACGCCGGTTCGGGATCCGATGCGGGCAGCTCAACGAGCACCGCTACTTCGCTTAATGCGACCAATGCTACCTACTACGGGAACCTATCCTCTACAGACACAGCCGACTTCTACTCCATCTCAATGCCCAACGGAACGGGCATTTCAGTCGGACTCACTTCTCCCTCTGGAGGGGACTTCGACCTGTACCTGTATGACTCAGGCAACTCCCAGGTAGACTCCAGCCTATCGACGACCTCCTACGACGAGGTCACTTCGAACGGGACCAGCATCGGCGGGACGACGGTTTACATCGAGGTCCGGAGATGGTCAGGATCCGGGCAGTACACGATGCAGATATGGATATTCTCGGAACCACAGGGACCCGCTCAAGACGATGCAGGGACGGGAGCAGACGCAGGAGACACAGCAACATCGGCAACCCCACTCAGCTCAACCAACCAGTCCGTCCAAGGTTGGATATCCGATACATTCGACCCTCAGGACTGGTACAACATCTCCATCCCCTCCGGGAATGGCATTTTCGTGACCATGAACTTCCCAAATGGCTCCACATCGGGATCCCAACTATCCCTGATAGAATCCACTGCTACGTACTACATACAATACGACTACTCTTCCCCCTACGAGGTCACCAGTAATGGCACCAACGTCGGCGGGGGATACGTGTACATCCGGGTCCTGACAAGCTCCGACGAGGGGAACTACACCCTCTCAGTAGAACTCTTCTCCACATCCGGCCAACCCGGCTCTTCTCAGGACGATGCCGGGTCCGGCGGCGATGCAGGAGACACTACAAGCGCCGCGCTACAGATCAACATGACAACCAACACCACGACATTCGAGGGTTGGGTCGATGAGAACTGGGACTCCAACGACTACTACTCCGTCTTCGTCCCCACCAACTGGACGTCTTGGGCCTCACTTTCGTGGTCGAACACTTCCGCAGACCTCGACCTCTACCTCTACGACTCAAACCAGTCCACCATAGCTTACTCCTACTACGACAACCCGGAGACGGTCTCAGCCAACTCCACAACCATAGGCGGCACTACGGTGTACTACAACGTCGTACCCTATTCCGGGACCGACGTTTACTACAACCTGACTATAGGGATAGCAAACCTCTCCGACAGCCCGGCATTCAACCAGAACGACGCCAACTCCGGAGGGGATGCCGGCGACGACTTCACGACATCTCTAGCACTGCAGTCCAACAATAGCACATATTACGGGTGGATATCGGACTCTGCAGACACTAACGACATCTACAGCCTCCAAATCCCATCCGGATACGCGGTAGAGGCCAGCCTTGCTTGGAATAACTCGGCCAACAACTTCGATCTCGGGCTATACGACGACTCGCAGTCCATGATTGACTCGAGCACGTCTGACAACCCCGAGACCGTGGCCAGCGGCTCCACCAACGTCAGCAACTCCACCGTCTACATCCTGGTTCAGTCCTCTTCTGGTTGGTGGGGGAACGGCGGAGAGGGGGACTACACCCTCAACATCACCCTTCTGAACCAGTCCCAGGTCCCTGGGCTAAACCAGAATGACGCATACACGGGAGGGGATGCAGGAGACTCATACTCCAATGCGACACCCCTGGTCAACGTGACCACGGGGCAATCCCTCTGGCCCGGCTACGTGGACAGCGGGTCGGACGACTACGACTACTACCAGGTCTACGTGCCCGTGGACCACGGAATCACGGCAGAGCTATCCCCCGGATACGGCCAGTCAAACTGGCTAGCACTATTCCTCTATGACGGTGCAAACAGTGTGGTCGACTCGGACTACTACAACAACCCTCAGTCAGTAACGACAAACAACTCCGGGGCAAACCTCGGCGGCTCGAACGCAGTGATTGCCGTGAGCGCATACAGCGGAGGGGACCAGTACAACCTCTCAATATGGATCTTCAGCCTAGATGCAGATGGCGATGGCTTCTACGACGATGACGAGTACGCCTGCGGCTCCGACCCATATGACAACGCCAGCATACCAACAGACACCGATGCCGATGGTATTTGCGACCCATTGGACGAGGATATAGACGGGGATGGCGTCGACAACGCGAACGACTCGTTCCCCGATGACCCCAACGAGACATCGGATAACGACGGCGACGGGACAGGGGACAATTCAGACCTCGATGACGACAATGACGGCTGGACCGACTCAGCCGAGTACTCCTGCGGAACTGATGGCTACGATTCAGACTCTTTCCCAGACGACCTGGACTCGGACGGCATATGCGACATCCTAGACGAGGACATCGATGGCGATGGATACGACAATCCCTCCGACAGCTTCGACTACGACCCCAGCGAGTGGAACGACACCGACTCAGACGGCATCGGGGACAACTCCGACGGTGACGACGACGGCGACGGATTCTACGATGGCGTCGAGGTGGACTGCCTGTCGGACCCCCTCGACCAATCGTCCACCCCGGATGACACAGACGGCGACGGAGTCTGCGACGAACTGGATGACGACGTCGATGGGGATGGGATAGGAAACGACCTCGATGACTTCCCATTCGACGATTCGGAGAGCACGGACACAGACGGCGACGGTATTGGCGACGCCTCGGACCCCGATGACGACAACGACGGCTACCAGGACGCTTTCGACGCATTCCCATTCGATCCCAGCGAGTGGAACGACAACGACGGTGACCTAGTCGGGGACAACTCAGACCCAGATGACGACAACGACGGCTGGGACGACGTAGACGAGACGGACTGCGGAACCAACCCGAACCTCATCCAATCTGCACCGGATGACTGGGACGGGGACAGGATATGCGACGTCGTCGATCCAGATGATGACAATGACGCATGGGAAGACACCGTGGACGCATTCCCCTACGACCCCAACGAGTGGGACGACCTAGATGGGGACAACCAGGGATCAAACTCGGACCCAGATGACGATGGTGACGGCTGGAGCGACTCCGACGAAGAGAGCATCTGCGCAACCGACCCAAGGGACCCCCAATCGATCCCCGCAGACTTCGACGGAGACCGGATATGCGACAACCTAGACGACGACGACGACAACGACCTAGTCCTCGACTTCGACGACGCATTCCCCTACGACCCGACAGAGACGAAGGACACCGATGGCGACGGGCAGGGTGACGGCGATGACGCAGATGACGACAACGACGGCTGGGCCGACTCCACTGAGGCGGTCTGCGAGACATCCCCTATAGCGGCCAGCGAGGTCCCGGCTGACTTCGATGGCGACTTGACATGCGACCTAATCGACCCCGACGACGACAACGACGGGGTAATCGACCAGGAAGACGCATTCCCATTCGACCCAGGGGAATGGGTGGACAGGAACTCGGACGGCCTGGGGGACAACTCCCACCCGCTAACCATAATGGACAAGATGAAGCTGAACCCGGAGATTTCCATAATGGCAGTGGGAGGCCTAGCAGCCATGCTGTCCGCAACAATGGCATTCCTCTTCGGCAGGAGCCGGCTCAAGGATCAATTCGACGAGGATGACGGCTGGGGCGACGAAGAGGAAGGCGACGATTACTACGATGACTGGGAGTAATTGGAATATCGGTGTACTTTCTGCACCTTGTGTGTTTTTTTTACTAGAATATTCAATATTGGCATACACGATGAATTTCCGCATAACGTAATGAAAATAAAGAAAATTTTCCTAAATTCATAATTGTTTTCCTAATTTAGTAATATATTTAGTTGATATTACCGTATTAGTGAAAATATGGAAAAGTGAGCATTCTGAGAGATGTTTATATTTGATACGAGTCGTGATAGTCACTAAGTGACGCCTATGAATGGAAATGCTACAAGATCAGTAAATCTGACACTGCTAATGATTGTCTCGGTTTGCCTACCGATGCTGGGAGCCATAGATGCCCCCGCAGAGCTCGACAGAGCCGGTGAGCGAGGCGAGACCTCTGGCACCTGCCAGGGTAACGACGCCTGTACGGGTTCGGATGCGGGGGTAACCTCCTCGACCTACGCCAACCTTACGGACGAGTTCTCCTGGACCGGTGAGGAGACCCTGACCTTCTACGGGGACCATCTCAATGCCGTTGCGTTCGACACAGTCGGCGCGGCCAACAACGACGGTTACCTACTCGATCTTCCTGTTGGGTATGGTTTCACCGCCGAACTAACGTGGAACAACACTGGGGGGTCCTTCTATGACACCTATGCCTTCTTCCTCGCCCTCGGGCCCGGAGACGGCAGCGTAACCAACTACGGCACCGGAACCTGGGGCTACAACTACTACTCCGCTGCCGGCGAGCTAACCATGGGGACGGACGGAACCAAGGAAGGCGGAAACTACGGAGGGTGGTACGGCGCCACCCCACCCATAGACCTCGTAGGAGAGCCCGGACTAATCTGGGTCACCTGCTACTACTGCTACTACTCCGGAGTCCCACAAGACTACACACTCAACATCACTGTCTGGCCAGGGGACGGAGGCAACAGGGGCGACGTCACTTCTCCCCAGTACAACCTCCTACTGGACATGCCAGACGAGCCATCTTCGTGGAGCTACCAGTCCGACACCTTCGAACTCAGTGCGGGCGACTCAGCCGACCTCGTAGTCACTCTCTGCGACGTATGGTGCGATCCCGAGACCTCCATAGAGGTAACCAAGCCAGACGGGACCTCCGACTACTTCGGACCCCTGGCAGACTACTTCACTGGGTGGCTAGCGACCTACTCCGATGCCGGCACCTACACGGTGGAGAAGGTAGATACCTACGGGGACGGAGGAATGGGCCTCACAGTCGGTATCTCCATCGGCAACTTCAGCTCACTACTCTCAGTAGACGACTTCGTCTACGAAGACGCGACCTCCGGGCACGTCGACTCTACTGACACCTCGGACATCTACGCGATTTGGCTGCCTGAGAACT
>MPLU02139497.1_pt1 | contig 12142 bp, 14 predicted proteins | sample 1617381 | NCBI WGS metagenome assembly MPLU02 (sample SAMN05944801, study PRJNA350692) | marine metagenome | biome: marine; feature: ODZ; material: water; isolation source: 90 m water sample filtered on 0.2 um supor filter | place: Pacific Ocean | collected 2012-04-08 | depth 90m m | reverse complement strand
CTACTGAAGGTATAATTACTGATGGTGTTAATAAATTTCCTTTACCTACGATAGTAGCTGTTTTAAGTGCTTTATCATATGCGCTAGCTATTTGAGCAGCAGTGTCTGCTCCGTAACTTGTTTCGTCTCCACCTTCTGCAAATCCATTAAACCATTGGTTTAACTGTCCTTCGAATACTGGCCATAATGCAGGCATAATAATTCTCTCCTATGGCTGAACGTATACAGTTTGACTATATTGTGTTGGGATGTCTGCTTTAAGTGATGCTAGATCTGATTGTTGTGATGCATAATCAGGAGCTTGAACTGGTGGGCCTGATGGACCACATGGTGTTGGATGTATTTCAGCTTGTAGTGTTGTTAGCATCGCATCTACAATATCACAAAATCTAGCTTTCCATGAATCATCTACATCTCCCATAACTAATGGATGACCAGCTGTGCTTCCAACTGTAGGTGCACCTCCTTGCGCTGAGTCCTGTTCTACTCCTATATAAATTAGTGGGCATTCTAATTCAAACTTTTCTGTTGCATTCAAATATACTGATGGTGTATCAACTAGGAATTCGACTCCTGCATCGAATGTCATATCTGTTTCTGTTGTTAATGATATTCCACCTCCACCAAAGATATAGGTTCCTGCTTCCCGGCTATTAAATACTAATCTATTTGATGTTAATAATATTTGCCCTTGTTTTTCACCCTCTCCATCTATTAAGTCATCTGTTGTAGGTGCCGTAAGATCTTCTCCTACAGTATTTGTTCCTGCTTCAAAAGACATTGCATCATATTTTGTTGATCCGAAAGTTAATGGCACAGTTTGACCTCTTGTCATCCATATAGAACCTGCTTCCTTATCAGGGTGCTCAACTACATGATCCCCACCATCTTCTAAATCTTGATCTTGGCCGTTACGAATAATAGTTATAGGTTCTGCTGGATCATCTGTTGAAGGATCCGACCAAGTATTTTCTGGATCTGATTTTACGGCTGAACTGAATCTAATTGATTGACCAAATCTTCCTTCAAATGTAATATCGCCTTCATAAGGTTGTATAGGTCTTATCTTTGCCTGTTCCTTAAATGTTTTCCCAAATTCGATACCATCTTCATCACCCGATTTATTTGGATTACCAAACCCAACATCTTTATATTTTTCAATTAAGGCTTTGTCTAATGAATCGTCAGCATTTGGATTTGGAATACTTAAAAATGGCAGTGCATTATGGTGAACAGATCCCCATAAATTTATTCTATTTGAATAATATAATACTTCTGATTCAGAAGCTTCTACTGCATTTTTATTTACAAAATTAGTAACTAAAACAATCTCGTGCTTAACAGGATAATGTTTTATATGAGTATCTAATGGAACGGCAAATGGTAATCTTTCTTCATCAGCCACATCTGAGTCAGTAAATACACGTCTTACTTTTATCATTCCGATTTGTTCCGCTGGATCTTCTATATCGGAATCAAATAAATCATGTGTATCATTTAATATAATATCAACAACTTCAGCTGGTTCTATTTGAAAAAATTCTTCGGAAGGACCTGCTTTACCAACATCATTTTTTGTTTGTAAACCTTGGTCTAATGAATTTGGTGAATCCTTACCGGCGTTTCTTCTTTTATTTTTCCTTCGTTTGAACATTAAGTGACTCCGATGTTTTTACTTTTACGTCTGCGACAGATTTTTCTACTTGACCCATTTCTTCTAATGTATCTAATAATTGTTTTTTCTCATCTTCAGTAATACCAAAATCTATATCGTTTCCTGTATTTTTATTTGCTATCATACGTTGAACTACAGCTGTTAATTTAACTATCAATTCATCGTTCTTAACACCAATATCAAGATAGTCTTTAATTAACGGAACTATAATAGTAGCATCACCTATATTCTGCATTAAAGGTTTTAATTCAGATATAAGTAAGTTAATTTGGGTTTCCTTCTTCTTAGATGTTTTATAAATCTCTTCAGCTAAGTGAGCGAAGGATGTGCCCTTAAATATTTCGGTATCCTTATCCATATAATATAAATATTAGAAGTGACCAGATTTACTGGCGGTTGTTGTCATTGGAATATTTGATCTATATTTCAAATACATTTCAGCATATTCCTTTTTCATTTCTTTTACTACTTTTGTAATATATTGAGTCTTTACACCAGTCATTTCACGGATCATTATATATAATGCTTTCTTATTAAAAATTTCAATATTTTCCCGTCTTCTAAATAATTCAACTATTGCTGCAGCTACTGCTAAATCTTTTTTTCTTGTAAATTTAGTAGCAAGATGATAATCCCAATAATCAACCATTAAATCCATAAAATCTTTTTGTGCGTCTTTAACTTCCTGTCTAACAACTTCTCCAACTATGTCTCTTTTTATATCAACAGTTTCTAGTTTGGCGCGCTTTATCATTTTCTTATAATTTTCTTGACTATTAAAAATTAAATAATTTTTTGCTACAATACTGAAATATGAAAACGCTCTTCCCTTTTCAGGTGTATACTTATCTATCTTTTCTATAAGGTAAGCTATTACTTCGTTCTGTACATCAGAATATCCTCCTGGTAAATTATAAAACTTAAATGTGTGGATTATATTTTCAGCTAATTTAAGAAATGCTTTGTGTATATATTTTGTATACATAACATCGCGTTTCATCCTATTAGGTTCGTTATTATATGCTATTACAGCCTGCTCAGTTACTATATTAAAGTAATAATTTTTTGTAGGTTTGCGGCCGCGTTTTGGTTTTGGATTTTTTAGTTCCTCTTGATATTCAAGAAGCCATTTATTAAATTCTTCTGAATCGAAAATTTTTTCTTCCATTAGTCATTTCCCAGTGAGTTTAATTCGTTAATAATATTTTTTAATTCTTTGAAAAAATAACCCACTTCATCGTCTGAACTAAAGGATCCATTCTTATCTATTTTTTTAATACGCTGATTCATATCAGTAATTGTTTTTGAAAACTGATTGACCCATGTTTCTAGATTTTCAACATACTCTTCACTTCTTTCATAATTCTTTAATAAATTATAATTTGCAAAAAGTGAGCCTACTAATGCTATAGATAATATTATAATTGCTATAATCATCCAAATAACTCGTCAAATAATTTATTAGCACCTGTTCCTGTATTTAATGCAGATTGTTTTGGTTGTGGTTTTGGTTGTGATGGAGCTGGTTTATTTACAGTGTTAGGAACATGCTTCATCATTTTTTCTTTAGATACATCTTTTAATGTTCTAACATTTTGAAATGCATTTTCTCCAAATTTCCATCTTTCATATTCAATACGTGATGCCATCATATCTGCCTGATGTAATACATATGGTAGATTGATTTGCAGTCTAGCATCTGGATTATAACTTGTTAGATATGGTTTATTAGAATCATCATACATACCATCGTGTAATTTAATTCCTAGAAATTCATTCCAAGTATATTTTATTCCAAATTGATTTAATAAAAATAAACTTCTATCTGGAACTAATGCGAATGGAGTTTCAGGATTAGCTTTATATAATTGTCCTTGATTCTTTCTATGCCATTCACTTGGATTAGGAACATATGCATCAGTATTCATATCACCTACTTTACCTAGATCATGATTTAATGCACTAAATAATAACTCTTCTAATGTGTAGTTATCCATATGCCCACCACTACTTGTCCAACTATTATAAACTTCAAAAGAACAATCCATTACTCTTAATACGTGATCGACATAACCACCAATAAAGCAATTATGAAAATGTTCTCTAGAACTAGCTGGGGCAAACATCATTCTGTCTGCAAAGTAATTATACATTTCAAGAAGTTTTTCTTGGCGCTCTCCACTGAATTGGTGCTTAATTCTTCCTAATAAATCTTCCCAGTTTTGTTTAATTTGTTTTTCGTCTAATTTCATTCAAATATATTTTATGTTATAATTACGTCTACGACGCCTAATTTTAATGCTTCTTTAGAATTTAGATACATATCTGTTTTAATATTTGCATCCCAAAATCTTCTATCTTTATGTGTTTTTTGTTCTAATATCTCATTAGCCATATTATTAAGATATTCAAAATACTTCCCTGCTGCTTTAACATCTGATTGCTTTCCAGAAGCCATTGATGATCCTTCATGTAACATAATAGTGCTTCTTCTGCTTGTCATTCTATTTCCTGTTCCTGCGGCTAATATAACTGCTGCAGCTGACAAAGCTTTTCCTCTACATATTGTATTTACTTTAACGCCCGTATTTTTATCTAAACTTTCTATATAATCGATTATCCCGAACATTTCGAACACATCACCACCATTACTATCGATTACAAGATTGATTGGATCTGATTCTCTGTCAGTTCCTTTATGGTATTTCATTATAGTTCTACATCTTGACATAAAATCATATAATGCATAATCTTCTATTTCGCCACATAAGTATATTACCCTATCTTCAATATCAACAGCAAATTCTATTTCACGATATAAATACTTTTTAATATCTTTAATCAATTTTTTTCCTTGATCAAATTGGTCTGTTGAATCCTGTTCAGGTTCTGCAGACTTATACTCTTCTGTATTTAATGGTTGCTGACTACTTCTTTCACCATATAAATTATCCGACATAACTACCCTTTTAATATTTGTTTAATGCTATCAGCGTCTGGTTTTTTTGATCCAAATGCTTCTTCAACACTATTGCTACTATAACCTAATGCACATGCTAATCTTTTACATATTAACTTAAAATCGTGAACGTCTAAATTTTCTCTAACATCCATTTCAATTTTTTGTGCTTCCTTTGAATAAGTTCCGCGTGTATAGATTATCTTATCCATTATATTTCCATATCATTACTTACACGTTTTGCTCGCCATAATGTCACTACTACATATATAATATTTAATCCCATCATCATCATAAATGATTCGAATAATGATAATGTATCAGAATTAAATATTGGCGTAATTACATAGTTCCAAACAATCCATAATGGTAACGAATAAAAAAGCCAAAACATTGCTACTAGTAAGCATACTATTGTTAATGATATTGATAATGTTACAAATTCCTTCATGAATATATTAAATATACTAAATTTTTTCCACATATCCAAATTATTTAGCTTTTATCTTTTTTTTCTTGGTTCGGCTTAGATATTTTCTGTTAATTTTATTTATTTGAGTCTGTATAGGTTTTTTATCTTTCTTCAATTTAGCTTTTGATAGTTTCCTTTTAAGATCATATAAAAGAGACATATCTGTAGCTTTAATTTTTTCACGTTCGCGTTTAGTAGGTCTTTTCTTTTTTTTCTTTGATACTATCTTTGTAGGTTTTAATGTACCTTTTAATTCAGGTTGCTCTTTACCTTTATGGTATACAGTTCCATCTGAATCTACAAACTCCTTCATCCATTGCCATCCTGGTGGGCGACCTGTTGGTTTATATCTTGGAGTTATCTTAGGTGGCTCAGTTGTTTTATTAACACAATTATTACATAATACTGCATCTACTTCTGGTCCTACTTGAGTGTAATTAAAACATCTTGGGAGATCTTTTAATATTGGCCAAGCCCAATATGATTTATCTTCTGCACTATTTCTACAGATCATATATCGTGTACCCTTTTGGGTGTAACTTCTATATTCTATTTTTGTCTTAGTCTTTCTTTTCGCCATAACTTAATTCCGCGTTTATATTAAATATACAAAAAAAATATTTTATAACCAACAAAAAAAGCTGGAATATCCAGCTTTCTTTTATTTTAATGTTTTAGATTAGTATCCGTATATACAAACTTGTGCTACTCTTCCTGTTCCTGAGCCAGACACTCTCACATATAATGAACCTGTTGCTAACTGGCCTACTGAATCAACAGTTTTACCAGAAATAAAAGATCCTATATCGTCTTTTACACCTATATGATTAAATACAGGCAATGTTGTTCCAAATCTAATATCAGTATACGATCCTGTAACATGTATAGATGCTGATGTAGCTCCTGCATTAGATATGTCTAATGATGCTGATGGATGTTTAACTCCAATACCTACAACACCTGATGAACTAACTACTAATGCATTTGTTCCTAAGTTTCTTGCACCTCCTATATATAAGTAATTTCCTTTTTTAGAAGTTTGTTCAGCTTGATATCCAATATACATTGGTTTTGTACTACCTGGTGCACCAGCTGTTGATCCTAATGCAATTCTAACATAATCTTCTGACCCAGATATTGATAAAGCAGTGTGACGACCTACGGATGATGAAATATGTAAAGCACTGTTATGATGTCCTAATGATGCATCTCCAGCCCATTGACGTAATTCTAATGATCCGTTACTTGCACTTACAAAATATCCTGGTGTGCCATCTGATTCTTGATCATCTACTCCTATATATAATGCTTTTGAACCTGATATATTTCCTTCAACTGTAAGGTCACCTGTATGTTGTGTTACCCCTGTTATTGTATGTGAATCGTTTGTTGCATGATTTCCTAGTGTCGCGGATCCATTAGCTGTTATATTATTAGTAACTGTCAAATTATTACTTGCTGATATATTTGCTGCCCATATATCTCCACTTGCACTTATATCATTTGATCCTGTAAGGTTTCCATAAATCAAAACAGTACCGCCATTTCCATATGATTCCCAATAAGGATCTCCAAATTGATGATCTGTTCCTCTGGCATGTAAGTTTCCTCCAACGTATGCCCATCCACTTGCTGATATATTAGTTCCTGTAATTCCTCCACTTGATGTAACACAAGCAACATGTATACAACCACTTGAACTTAAAAGAGCTGACATAGTTACATCACCACTTACAGCTAAAGTTGTTAATGTGCCTACATTAGTTATATTAGATTGATTTGCTGTTGATAACGTTCCACCAATATTACTTGCCGATATATTATTAAACCATGAATTATTTCCACTTGAACTTATATTTCCACTAGCTGTTATATTATTAGTAACAACTAAATCATCAGTTGAAACTAAATGTTCGGCCTGTATTTGTCCAGTAAGAGTAGTTATATTATTACTTGCCGTTATATTATTAAAGTATGCATTTTGACCACTCTGTGATAAAGTGCAAAGAATATTTACATTACTATTTAATGTAGTAGTATCGTCACAAGAATTTCCTAATGTTGTGTTTCCTAAAACAGTTACATTATTACTTACTGATACTGAGCTTCCTGAAATAACACCACTTGAATTTAAGCTTGTTAAAGTTCCAACTGAAGTTATATTTGCTTGTGCTGCTGTAGTTAATGTTCCTCCAATATTACTTGCTGATATATTATTAAAGGTTGAATTGTTTCCACTTGAACTTAAATTACAACTTAGAGTTACGTGACCATGGAATGTGTGAGTATCATCACAACCTGGTTGGGTTCCAAATGTTGTATTATCTAAAACCGTTAAATTCGAACCAATAATGGTTGAACCAGTAACATTAAGTGCTATTGAATGGGCATTAGATCCTGTGTTAATAGATACATTTCCATCTACATTTAATGCAGACCATCCTGATCTAAGATCTGGTCTTGATGAAGATATATGTAATGTATGTTGTGGGCTTAATAAACCTATACCAGATTGTCCTGAACCTGATAACATGAAATGTAGATGTGGTGCACTTCCTGTATTAGGAGTAACTTGTCCATATCTATAACCGCCCTTAATTGTTGGGTCTGTAGTTACTTGGAAATTTCTATTATCTAATAATCTATTTCTAAAGTTACCCCAGTTAGTAAATGTTGATGATCCTGATACTGTTACTGATCCTGAAAATGCTGTTGATCCTGATGCATTGAAATTTGCTGCATAGACGTTATTCCATCTTTTTGCTGCTGATCCTAAATCGTAAGTTATATCAGCATCTGGAATTAAACTAGAACTTACAAAATCAATTGATGCTGTATTTGTAAATATAGTTCTCCATGATTTGGATATAGATCCTAAATCATATGTATTATCAGCATCTGGTAATATACTAGAACTTACTTCAGCGCCGAATGAAACTGAATCAGTATTTGCATCTCCTAAATTTAGGTGTCCAGATACAGTCAACGATCCAGAAACATTAACTGTGTCTCCAGATGTTGGATATAAAGTATTTACGTATAATGTACTCATAATTTTTGCCCTTTTTCTCTATAATATAAATATGTTAGTTCCAAATTAAACGTTTGCTAAATCTTTTATTTTTGTTTCAGCATTTCCTTGAATTTGTACAGTTGCTCCTGTATTTATTGTGATTGGTCCATACCATAATGCATATGTATTTGTTGGAACTGTAATTTTTTTGTTGATTGTTTTAGTATTACCATGACCATAATGTCTTGCAAATCCTTGAGTTGTAGTATTACCCTGAACTGCTAATGCTGCAGATTGCCCGTTCGAAGCTGATACATGTAAAGTGTAACTAGGATTTAACAATCCGATACCTGCAAATCCAGATCCTGATAGTTGAAAATGTAAATGGGGCGCTGAGCCTGTAGTATTACCAGGTACTGGATTATTTTGTCTCCAACCCCCTTCAGCTGTTGGATCAGTCGTAACTGTAAAATATCTATCATCTGTAGGGAATCTATTTTTGAAATTACCCCAATTTGTTAACGTATTTGATCCTGTAACTACAAGCGAATTTACTGCTATTTCTCCTGCAACTGTTACGTCACCCATGAAGGTAGTGTTTCCGCCAAATGAATGAGAGGCAGTTGTTTTACTTGCACTTATAGAACCTGGTATTCTAACTTCAGTTGCTCGTGTTGTTGTGCTACCTAATCTTATATAATCTTGACCTTCACCATTTGCAAATATCTCAAATGGATCTCCACCTGGTGATCTGAAAAACCATCTACCTGCTGTTTTATGTATAATTGCAGATTCATCATCAGTAGCATGGAATATAACTGTTGGTCTTATATAATTAACATCACTTTCAACTAGTTCAGCATCACCCGATTTTTCAAGTGTTTTGGCATTATCAGCTGATACTATAGTTTTACCTAATTTTAGATTTGTTAAATGAGTTTCAGAAAATGATTGGCCTCCAACAAAAAGTGTTGACCCTGATGTATAAATTTCATGCGCATATATTTTAGATGCTGATATAATTCCGCTAGCGCTTATGTTTCCAGAAGCTGTTATATGTCCTGTAAAGGTATGAGTGTCTGATGTAGCATCTCCAAATATATTTGAACCACTTTGATGTATTATAGAAGATGAAATTATTGAAGATGTTAATTGAGTTACACTTATTGATGTCGCTTCTATAGCTGAAGCATAAATTGTTCCTGATGCGCTTATGTTTCCAGAAGCTGTTATGTGTGAATCTGTTAATACGTTTCCACCAATATGCACATTAGCTAGTGGTGTGCCTATCCCGTGCATTCCTATATTACCGGTATCACCAATCATCTTCAATGAAGGATTATTAGTATTCCCCTTGAATGTAATATCCATATCAGTAGCATCCTCATTGAAAGAAAGTTCATTTGGATTACTATCTCTCTGCCAACCATAAAGATGTGAAACACCACCAGACATTAGTTCAATTTTATCACCGGTTGCAAATCTAATATAAGAGTTGTCATCTCCTGTATGACGAATGTATTCTTTAACCTGAATTGCGCTTGCTGATATTCCACCATCACCTGTTACATGAAGCCTGCTTGCAGTTATAGCTCCGCTTGCACTTACATTTCCATCTACTTCTAATGTTTCTCCTGGTGTTGTATTGTTTCCTAACCCTACACCTAATTTTTGACCATATCCGATATTTACCCTACCATCGTCTTGGTCCATTACTACCATATTTTGGCCACCAGCAACTAGTCTTAATTTATCAGTCCCGTCCGACTCGATCCAAGTTCCTTTGTCTGATTCAAAATATATTCTTTGATCTTCATCTAATAAAATATCCCCACTAGCTGTTATACTATTAGCTATGATAGTTCCACTAGAACTTATATTACCTGATGCTGTTATATGTCCGGCTGTATAAATAGCCATGTGTTACTCTCCTAAGTTATGATGCCGTTATTGACGTTTTCTCTACCCATGCATCACTTTCACGACGTTGGATACTTAAATTATCACCGCTTCTAATTAACCGCCATGAACCATTTGTAGTGGCAGTACCAAATAGGATCGCTTGATCAGATTCTACACCGATTGCTGAGCCACTAGGAATTCCTAATGCTGAATCGATTAGATCAGAAAAATTTTGCGCTGTCGGTATGTCGCCAGTATTGAAGTAACCTTTTAACTCTGTTTTTGATCTTGAAGCCATATTTTATTTCCCTTTAACCAACTATAAAATCTTCCCCAATTGCTGCTACTCCTATACCTGGTGATGAATATCCTGGTGTAGCTGTAGTAGCTTGGGCGATTGCAGTGTTTAATGTTCCATACATAAAATTTGTTAGAAGTTTATTTCTGAAATCTTCATTTAATTCTAACAAATATTTACGCCGTGCTTCTTGCACTGTCAAGGTTCTATTTTCTTTCCTTGACATAAATTCTTGCCACGATGATGTTGGTACGTGCACGTATGGTGTTCCAGTTGCAATCATATATTATTCCTCTAAAATAAATAGAATCAAGAAATAAAAAGCACTCTAAACGTTAGTCCAATTCTTAATCCATCCAGGTGGCTTACCATCTTTATTAGATATTGGAGGCACACCTTTAGATTTTTTTCTAGTTCGCTTTTTGGAATTGCCTTTCCTAGTAACTCCAGATTCGAGTTTAGGATCAGATTCAGGCTCTGCTGTAGGTTCCTTATCTTCTTTATGGTAGAATTCATGCTCAGCTTTCAATGCTTCCAATTCACCATATTTAACAATTTGACCATCAGCTGTTTTATATACTTTACGTTTTCTCTTTTCTCCTGCATCAGTATATACTTCTTGCCACTCTACTGTTGCAATTTCTTCTTCTTTAGATTTTTTTTCTGCTTCTTCTTCCTCGAATACTTCAATCATTGCATCTAACCCAGTTTGCAACTGTTCACCTGAAAGTTCTTGTTTTCTTTGAACTTTCTTTATTGCCTTTTTTATTTTTTTAACTGGTGCAGGTTTATTAAATTCTTTCGGAAGTAATACTTCTACATCTGGTTCCTTCTTTTTTATTTGAGCAAATGCCATATTAGCTGCGACTACTAATGCTATAGCTAATGGATCAAAAACAAATACGATAAGTAATAAGAACCAATTAACAACAACACCCATATCTCTGCCTGTTGTCTCTGCTAGATATTTTAATGGCCCTAATTCTCTCTCAGCTTCATTATCTATTTCTTTATCTAATAAGGCCATGTCTGTTGTATTTATTGAATCTAATATAGCTTCTAATTTTATATTTAGATTATCCCTATCTGCAATTGAAGTTTTTAATTCTGCTTGTAATGCTCTTCTTGTAGAACTAGATGTCGTTGTAATTACAGATTGAGAATTTTCATCCCAATATGATACTGATGTTGGATTTGAAAGTGATATTCTTAAATCAGAAATTGATTTATTTATTTGAGTTTTTTCAAGTGTTAAATCTACTTTCTGTTCTTCGAACCTAATTTGTTTTTGATTTAATATAGATAATGATTTATCTAATAATTCAGATTGAGTTGCAGTTGATTGATATGCTCCAGATAAGAATCCATATATACCACCACTAGTAATTACCATTAGAATAAAACATGCGATTACTAGGTAACCCTTTAATATCTTATTTATAGTATCCCAATATTGATATAATAAAGATGCAACAACTAGTTTTGCAAACTCTAGAGATCCGGCCATTATAATAACTTCCATTGAAGCTCCTGCAAATAACTTACTTAATCCAAATACTGAATAAAAGGCTGCAGAACCAGATACCGCTAATGCTGATAATGCTATTAGTAATGGAAAGAGTCGTTTTTTCATTTTTAATCTTCAAGTTCGACAAGCTCTTTAACAGCCGCGAGTTTATTAGTTAATTCTTCTAATGTTATAATAGTTGCTTTAGCCGTTAACTGCGCTGATTCGATTTGCTTCGCTAAATGGATTATATAATTTTCCATAGCGTCAATTTGATCTAGTACATTTTGTTTATACTTCATATTTGTTCTCCTTT
>MPLU02225646.1_pt1 | contig 12172 bp, 9 predicted proteins | sample 1617381 | NCBI WGS metagenome assembly MPLU02 (sample SAMN05944801, study PRJNA350692) | marine metagenome | biome: marine; feature: ODZ; material: water; isolation source: 90 m water sample filtered on 0.2 um supor filter | place: Pacific Ocean | collected 2012-04-08 | depth 90m m | reverse complement strand
CGTTCTTTGGTGTCCTCTTTCTGAAAGTGACATTTAGCGGCATAGCGCTAATGGGTTGGCCCAATTACTGGCCACCGATTGTGACTGGAGGATTCTTGGTCATCTCGGTGTCCGCATCCGGACTTATAGAAAAAGTATTTAAGGATTGAAAAAGAGAATAAAAATATAAGAAAAACTTGAAGTACGACTAAAAAAATATTAATTTTTTACGCATGCGTAAATAAAAAAGAAAATGGAGATCTTGTGAGCATCACTATTGATATAGACACGGGGGGAACCTTTACCGATGGTTTCATCACTCAAGATGGTGAAGCCTTTAGCGTGAAAGTTGATACAACTCCTCATGATCTAACAGAAGGGTTTCTAAATTGCCTTGAGACAGCTTCGGAGCGTCTCGGCATGAGCCTTACTGAAACCCTAAAGCAAACTTCGGTTATCCGGTATTCAACCACATACGGAACGAACACCATTATTCAACGGACTGGCCCGAACCTAGGCGTCCTTGTCTCTGATGGCCATGAAGGGGATCTCTACGGAGAAGCAGCTGAAGGGTCAGCATATGATTGGCTTCTCTCGCAAAATCTTGTTTTGGGTGTTCCTGTCTCAATAGGAGAAACCGGAGAAGTTGAGGGTGAAATAGTTCAGGACCAAATCCGGAAAAAGGTCATAGAACTTCTAGAAGCAGGTGCTCGAGGCCTCGTCGTTGGGATTAAAGGAAGTCACAAGAATGATGCTGCGGAAACACAGATCCGCGAAATAGTGCGGAATGAATTTCCTCGACATTTTCTTGGCTCTTTACCAACATTGGTATCAAGTGAAGTTTCCCAAAGTAGAGACGATGGGCTTAGACTTCGTACCGCATTGATCTCAGCCTATATCCACCATGGGTTGGCGAGGCATTTGTATAAGGCAGAAGAAGAGATACGCAGACGTGGTTATACAAAGCCACTTCTTGTGGTGCATGCAAATGGTTCAGTAGCGCGGGTGGCGAAAAGCGTCGCAGCGCACACATACAATTCTGGCCCTGCCGCAGGACTTGTAGGTAGCAACGAATTGGGTGCTGATATTGGCGTAGAATCAGGCCTTACCTTAGACATTGGTGGGACAAGTACCGATATCGGAGCTGTAGGCGAGATTTGGAAGGGCGTCGAAAGTTCTGTCACTGTCGACGGTGTAAGCATTGACGTCCCCGCCATTGTTGCTGAGTCTCTGGGCGGCGGCGGCGGATCAATAGCCCGCGTCGAAGACGGTGACGTAAAAGTAGGACCCCAAAGTGCCGGGGCGTATCCCGGGCCGATGTGCTACGGGCTAGGGGGTGACTCACCGACAGTGACCGATGCGAACCTAGTTCTGGGTTACCTAGATGCTGAAACGTTCCTTGGGGGCGGCCGAAATCTCGACGTCGAAAAAGCCCGTCAGGGAATCTCTGAAAATATTGCAGAGCCTCTAGGGATTTCCGTTGAGGAAGCCGCATGGAGAATACGACAAACTGTTGATCAAGTAATCGCTGATGGCCTTACTTCTTATGGCGAGGCCCGAAATATAAGCGCTGATGTGCTCTTTGCTTATGGTGGTGGAGGTCCTACCCATGTAGCGACAGTCGCTGACCTGATTAATGTCTCTACGGCTTACTGTTTCCCGATGAGTCCGGTTTTCAGTGCCTACGGGTCTTCACGGATGGATATCAGCCACCTTTATGAGACATCTGTGATCGAGGATTCATCCAACGTCTCCGTTGACGAAATGGTTGACGGTATGAAAGAAGAGGCGCAAAGGGACATGTTGGGAGAAGGATTTGATGCATCCAGCGTAACCTATGAAATTCAGGCAGGGTTTACCTTAGAAGCTGATCCACAAACCAAAGCTCACGTTGCTCTTGAGAGCGAAGTCACAGATGCTGTCATAGCAGAAGCGAAAAGCATCTTGTCATCTGGAGCTTCTGGCGAAGAAAGTTCTGTCGTGTGGGATAGCGTCCGAGTAAAGGCCACTGCTCCTTCACCACATCCAGAGCTGGAAAATCCAGATTTCTCGGGAGATTATCAGCCCAAAGATGCTGGGTCTTCTCGGTCAGTGTGGACCGGAGACACTTTTGAGGAGGTTCCTGTTCATGAAGTTCTAGCTTTATCAGCCGGAGACCTAGTCGAAGGTCCAGCAATTATCGAGTCAGACTTCACGACCATCTTTGTTACGCAAAACCGTAATGCGTGCATCGATGGGGCAAAAAATATCGTACTGCGATCCAAAGATAGCTAGGAGAAAAAAATGGCAGAACAAACACCAACCAAAGTTCAAGTAGCAGAATACCTGGATATTAATCTCGACGCTGAGACCTGGGAATGCAACAAATGTGGACATGGGCTCGGCGCCGCCACACAGAACTACAAAGAAGGCTGTCTAATCAGAGATAGAAGTCCGGAAGAAATCCATCAACCGATCATCGAAGGTGAATATACCTTCGCACCAGATCCCGGATGGTGCCGAATTGTTGAGTGCTATTGCCCGAATTGCGGGGTACTCATCGATACTGAGTACCTTCCTCCTGGTCATCCGCTCACTCACGACATGGAAATCGATATTGAACAACTTAAAGCTAAGCACGCAGGTAACGAAGAAAAATAAGGAGCCGACCAGTTATGGCAAAAACAAAACAAAAAGTTAAAGACATAGCCGTTGACCTTGACATCGGAGGTACTTTCACTGACTGCTATGTTTCATATGAAGGTGGTTATACCATCGGGAAGTCATCGACGACAAAATACGATGTCTCAGTCGGGGCACTTCGCGCCATTGAAGCAGCAGCAGAAACTATTGATTTGAGCCTGGAAGAGCTCCTCGACGATTGTCTTTCTGTCTCATATAGCACGACCATTTCCCTTAACACACTTATTGAGCGAACCGGCCCCAAATTAGGGCTTATCACCACCGAGGGATTTGAAGATGTGACCCTCATCGGACGAGCGCGTTCGTGGGTTGACGGGCGACAACCTGAAGAAATTCGAAACAAGGCCAATGCACACAAACCTAAACCCATTATCCAGCGAGACATGATTGCTGGGGTCAAAGAAAGAATTGATTGGTCAGGCGAAGTTATCGCTCCTCTTGATAGGGACAGCGTAGTTGAACAGGTCCATTCTCTGGTAGATAAGGGTGCGATGGGTTTCGTTGTTTCTCTCCTTTGGGGTTTCCAGAACCCAGTGCATGAAATTCAAGTTCGCGAAATTATCGACGAGCTGTACCCAGAGAAATACCTCGGCGCTATGCCGGTCCTGCTCTCTCACGAAATTTCACCAACAAGCGGTGAGTATCCCAGAACAATGTCAACAATTCTCAGTGCATACATGCACCGTGATCTTGCACATGACCTTCGGTCGCTGAGTGATGAACTTCGTGCTAGAAATTACTCGAAACCTATTTTGCTGGTAAATAACACTGGTGCAGTCAGTAAGGTCATCAAAACGCCCGCCCTAAACACGTATGCTTCAGGGCCGGTCGCTGGGCTCCTCGGTGGAGCACGTCTTTGTGAAGAATACGGAATAACCAACGCTGTACTCACAGACATGGGGGGAACTAGTTTTGATGCCAGTCTCGTCGTTGATGGAAACCCAAGGCATTACAGTTATCACCCTGTCATTGAGAACTTCTTTGTAAGCCTTCCCATGCTGGAAGTAAGCACCATTGGAGCAGGGGGAGGGTCCATAGCTTGGGTAAATCCTCTAACACAGCGCCTTCAAGTAGGGCCACAAAGTGCTGGGTCTATGCCTGGCCCAGCCTGCTACGACACTGGCGGCCGCGAGCCTACCGTAACTGATGCTGACCTTATTCTCGGTTACATCAATCCAGATAGATTCTGCGGAGGAAGAATAGGTCTTAATGCTGAACGGGCTCACATGCTGATGGAAGCAAACGTCGCTGAACCACTAGGTATGGACGTTGCCGAAGCAGCTGCGGCAGTCAAGCTTACCGTTGACGGACATGCTGGAAATGACCTGTTCAAGAACATTGCCCTACGAGGGTTACGGCCAGATGACTTTGCAGTATTCGCATTTGGCGGGGCCGGTGCAACCCATGCAGTTGGGTACACAACTCACCTCGGAGCAGGAGGACCAATATATGTGTTCCGCTTTTCACCAGTATTCTGCGCCTTTGGTTCTGCTGTCTCGGATATCTCTCACATATACCAAAATGACTCTATGATGGTAGTCCTTTCACCAGGAACAAATGACATTGCACTAGATGCTGATGCCTACAATGCTGCAGTCGATGGCCTCTTTGAAAAAGCACGGCAAGGTCTAGAAGAAGATGGATTTAATCCGTCCGATGCCGTCTTTTTATTGGAGCTTGAAATGAGGTACGGATCACAACTCCAAAACACCGTGGTTCCATCTTCAGTATTAAGAGTGGAGAATGAGGAAGATGTTAGCCGTTTAGCAGATGCATTTTCCGAACAATATATTGAACTGTGGGGACCTGGATCTGCTTATCCAACAGGCGGGGTTGAAATCAACCTCTTCCGCTTACGAGCTTCTATCCCATCGGAGCGTGGACGTTTACCGGCACGTAAACTAGGTAAAACAGATCCAGGCGGTGCGCTTCTAGGAACTCGTGAAGCGTACTGGGAAGGCAGTTACCGGACAACTTCTGTTTATGATTTGGGCAGATTAGAGCCCGGTAATGTCGTGACAGGACCTGTGCTTGTCGAGAGTGATACGACAAGTCTTCCTATCCCTGATGGGTGGGAATGTAAGATAGATGAACATGAGTCAGCTGTGATTTCGCAGTACTGAACGAAAGAGAAATTCGAGCTATATTAAATATAATTTAACAAAAAAGGAGAAATACAAATATGAGTATTCAAGAAGATATTCAAGAAGTAATTATGCCGGAGTTCGATACAAACATCGAAGATCTGTTTGCACGAATGAATCCAGAGCCCCAAACGAGCTTGGAGGAGGAGTATGCGGATGAAATGTCCGATATTGAGTTCTCCATTTTCCGCCATAAGCTCGCCACCATAGCGACTGAAGGGAAGGAGGTAATGGCGAAATTAGGTGTCTCATCTGCTTTGCGTTCTGAAGATAGCGGAACCGGTATTTATACTGCGTGTGGAGATATGTCAAGCGCGGCCGCAGGTGTCTACTACCATGCGCTCAGTGGGCAACTTCCCGTGAAGTACACACTGTCTAAATGGGGCACTGATACCTCAGTGCGGATAGAAGATGGAGATATTTTCTTCTCAACTGACCCAATTTATGGCGCAACCCACACTCCCGACCAAATTGCGTTCATGCCAGTGATCGTCGATGGGGTTCTTGTCAGCTGGGTTAGTGCTGTCGCTCATCAGGCTGACGTTGGAGCGATGGAGCCTGGCCTCTCTGCTATGTCTACTAATGCCTGGAGCGATGGAGTTCGGCTTCTTCCACACAAGATAGGTACAAACTTTGGACTCAGAGAGGACCTTGTCCAGTCAATTGGAAATATGACTCGGGTCCCGGATGAGCAAATTCTTGATATTAAAGCTCGCGTAGCGGCATGTACGAGAATGGTTCGTCGCCTCAAAGATCTTGCTGAAACCCTCGGTTCGGAAATCTTTATCGGCGCTGTTCGCAGATGTGTAGATGATGGGCGCGTCCAGGTCCGCCGACGCTTAATGGAATTCAATGATGGTACCTATAGAAGTACGGTGTTCATCGATGGAGTAGGTGGTGATATGGGACTACAGCGCATCCATTGTGCCATTACAAAGAAGGGTGACAAACTTACCGTCAAACTCGAAGGTACCTCACCGCAGAATCCATTTTCCTTCAACGCTTATGCATCCATGCCAGTGACGACCCTAGCGAATCCTTTCTTCAGCTATCTCCTTAGTGACGTGCCACCAAGTGTTGGTCTTCTCGATCAGATAGAAATGGAAATTCCTGACGGAACATGCCTCAGTGCATCAGCTGATGCTGCTGTTTCCTGTTCACTCTGGCCAACGTTCCTTCTTCAGGCAGCTGCCCATTGTGCAACTATGAAGATGGCATTTGATAGCGACCATAGGGATAAGCTCAGCGCTACTCAGAGTGCTAACGCTGTAGGAGGATATGGTGTTGGTGTTAACCAGCATGGTCTCCTCGCAGCAGACCTCTACGTGGATCCAGTAAACGGATCCGGTGGCGGTGCTCGTCCAGATGCCGATGGTGTTGATGTTTTTGCCGGAATATGGGGTAACTACATGGATACAAACGACGCTGAACAGCTTGAAATCCGTGGACCGTACTATAAGGTCTATAGCCGAATAGCTCGAGACGGTCACGGCTTTGGAAAGTTCAGAGGAGGATCCGGTCAAGATACCGCCTATGTTGCTCACAAGGTTCCCGACGCCCTTTCACATGGAACAATGGGCTTTGGTACGAAATTCCCCACAGCTCCCGGAATTTTCGGCGGCTACGCAGGGAATACGACACCAGGCGCTTACATCCTTGGATCAAATGTCATTGACCTTATGCGTTCAGGCGAATGGGATGCACCGACTTCAACCGGTGATCTCGTAGAGAACCGTCTTTGCGAAGGTGAATACAAATTTGATTATGCAACGTATCCAGCTCTAAACGTTACTGACGGTGATGTCTGGATGATGGTTGGAGCCGGTGGCGGCGGATGGGGAGATGTCCTTGAACGAAGCCCGCAAATGGTTGTAGAAGATCTTCGTGCTGGAGTTATTTCTGACTTCACAGCGAAGGAAATCTACAAGGTTGCCTATGATCCTGAAAGTTTCATGGTTGAAGTAGAAGAGACCGAGAAGCTTCGCGATGAAACCCGTGATGAACGGAAACAAATCGGAAAACCATACAGCGAATTCATTCAGGAATGGGAACAGCAAAGCCCTCCAGAGCATGCTCTTAAATACTTTGGGGAGTTCCCAGGAACTGTTGCATGACCAAGAGCGGTTCCGAACCGCAAAACACATCTCTGTCTGGATCTTTTGTCCCGTGGCTTTATGCCATGGGTTCAAAGATCCGGCAGGTGAACCTTCGAGAGATGGCCCTTGACGCCAGCGTAATGGCGTCAGGGGCTATCGATAGTGCAAAGCTATTTAACCTCCCAGTCGCATGTGTGAACTTTGATACAACCTTATGGGCTGAGGCTGTGGGTTGTAGCGTGGATCGTGATGGTGCTTTCCCCATGGTCGAATCGGGGGGGTCTACTGATACAAATCCAGATTTAGTTCGGGAGGCGGACCAAGTAATAATTCTTAAGGATGCCATAAGTCGTGTAAAAGGAGCTTTGGCCAGCCACCAAGTAGTGTGCGCCATCCCTGGTCCAGCGACTCTGGCTGTCGATCTTGCTATTCCCTCGCCAGCGACCAAAAAGGATCAATTTATCGTTGGTGAGCTCTTAACAGAGTTCGTCAATGTTCTTTGTGAGAATGGCATCGACAATATATTGGTTCTTGAGGGACCTGAGTTGAGTGACGATGACTTGGAACCTTGGATAGAAGGAAATCACTACTCGCGAATAGTAAAGCTCACTAAACACTATGCGGTGGAAACAACACTGCTTTGTCCCCAAGCCACGTTGACAGAGGAGCAGATACAAGCATTTGACGACTTCACGTATGTTGCAGCTAATCCGGAAAGCACGGTTATGGCTGATTTCGAAAACGCAGTGAAAGCTGTATACGTCGCCGGCTTTGGAACCGGAAGTGTGGCAATTCCGGAAGGAGTATCTGAACTGCAATTCGGAAACTACATTTTAACCACAGGCTGGGATCTGGATGTTTCACACGACTTCACCGATATACAAAACGATATTGCAGAAATTCAAGATTTTCTCGAGGAAGCAAGTGGATAACCCAAAGACCATTCCCGCTGTCATACACAATTCGTGCTTGGCGAATGCAGACAAATTCGCGATCATTGAAGGTGAAAAGAGAGTGACCTACGAAGAGCTGGATTCAAGAGTTGTTGAATGTGCGAAAGCCTTCATTGCAGCTGGGATCACGAAAGGTGACCGAGTAGGACTATGGGCTCCGAATTCGGCGGAATGGATCGTGATTGCGCTAGGGATTCAATCCGTTGGTGCTGCACTCGTTCCAATCAATACGCGATACAAACCCGGGGAAGCTTCATACCCATTGCAAAAAACTGAAGCAAAGATGCTTTTCACCGCCGATGGCTTTATGGGTATCGAAGGTGAAGAAGCTGCAACAAAGGCAAAGGGAGAAGGTGGAATCAAGACAATCGACATCAACGGAGCTGACACTGAAGACCGTTCATTTTCTTCTTTCCTTTCCGGCGCTGAAAGTATTGATGACGATTTGCTCGCTCAAACCCTGAAGGGAGTTTCGGCTACGACGTTATGTGACATCATGTTCACATCAGGTAGCACAGGGAAACCTAAAGGAGTCCGGCATCGCCACGAGCCGACAGTCCGTCAGACATTTAATACAATAGAAGAGAACCAACTTACCTCTGCTGATCGGATGCTCGTCATTAATCCCTTCTTTCACGTTTTTGGATATACAGGAGGTTGGGTTCCCGCCCTATTTAGCGGCGCAACTATCTACCCGTTTCCTGTTTTTGATGTCGACCAAGTGTTAGAAATAATCCAAGATCAGGGCATCACCTATTTCCCTGGACCCCCTACGATCTTTCATTCCCTTCTCGAACATCCGCGACTCCATGAGTATGACGTGAATTCTCTCCGGTTCTCCTTAACCGGTTCAGCAGATGTACCAGTTGACCTCATCCAAAGGATGTTGGATGAGCTCACCTTCGACCGGGTTGTTCAAGCTTATGGGATGACAGAATGCGGGACAGCAACGAATACAATCGCTTCAGATACCCCCGAAATAATCGCTACAACTATTGGGAAAGCATCGAAAGACCTTGAAGTACGGATTGTTGATGATAAAAATAACCCATTGAAAGCTAGAGAGAAGGGAGAAATTGTCGTTCGTGGATATGCAGTGATGGATGGTTACCTCAACGATGACGAAGCGACCTCATCAGCAATAGACGAAGAAGGCTGGCTACACACTGGTGACCTTGGAACTTGTGACGAAAATGGCTACTTCCAGATTCTTGGCAGAATAAAAGACATGATTATTGTTGGAGGTTTCAATGTGTACCCTGCTGAAGTTGAAGACATGATACGAGAACACCCGAGCATACGGGATGTTGCGCTGATCGGTGTTCCAGATGAACGACTAGGTGAAGTTGGGTGCGCGTTCGTGATTTTACGAGAAGCCATCGAGCCGGATGAACTCCACCTTTGGTGCCGTGAAAACATGGCCAATTTCAAAGTCCCCCGTTACATCGAATTTCTTGAACAGTTCCCCTTAACAGGATCCAACAAGATCTCGAAGCTAGACCTTCGAGACCTTGCCGACCAGAAACAAATAGGTACATAGAATGTCTCGGGAACCAGTCATCGTTGGAATCGGTCTATCGGATTATCCGAAAGCACCCCACCTCGACTCTCTCATGCATATAGCACAGGCGACGAAGCGAGCTTTAGATGACAGTGGCTTGACCCTCAACGATATTGACGGATTTGCCTGTGCGAGCATGCCCACAGACCCAGAATTACATGTAGAAGCTATTGAACACTTAGGCTTGACACCAAGGTGGCTTAACACAACTTACACCGGCGGCTCAGCGGCCCAATTTCAAATCCCCGATGCCATCGCCGCTATCCGTGAGGGACGAGCTGAAACCATCCTCTTTGCTTATGGTTCTGACTTCCTCACCCGATACGGGCGAACGCTTGGCACAGGAGGCCTTTCAGTTGATGGCGGCCTCTCGGGCCCACTTCTCTATGAGCAACCATACGGGAGCACCATAGCGACTTGTTATGCTCTAGCGGCCACCCGTCACATGGCTGAATACGGAACTCGACCCGAGCATCTTGCTGAAATAGCAGTAGGTGTTCGAGAATTCGCAGGCTTGAACCCTAACGCAATGTATCGCGAACCGCTTACAGTTGAAGATGTCCTAGCAAGCCCGATGATTGCCGACCCCTTGCATCTCCTTGACTGCTGTGTCGTTTCCGATGGCGGAGCAGCATTCATCATAACGACCGAAGAAAGAGGTAGAGATCTCAAACAATCTCCCGTGCATGTTCTTGGCGCAGCGGGGGCGAACTCCCATTGGCATATCCACTCCATGCCTGACTTCAGCACCACCGCTGGAGTTGCAAGCAGCCAGGAAGCCTACCGACAAGCCGGAATTGGGCCAGAGGATATAGATACGATTCAGTTCTATGACTCTTTCACAATTACTGCTCTCTTGCTTTTAGAGGACCATGGGTTCTGCAAAAAAGGAGAAGGTGGAGGATTCGTTGAAGAAGGGCACCTTCGTAGAGGAGGGTCGCTACCAATGAACACAGATGGCGGCTCCTTGTCTAGTTGCCACTCCGGCATGAGAGGGACAATGCTTATTACCGAGGCAGTTCGGCAACTACGCGGCCATGGTGGAGATTCGCAAGTTCCTGATTGTGAACTTGCTCTCGCAGCTGGCTGCGGCGGCCTTCTTTCATATATAGGAACCACGATTTTAGGAAGAGACCGACGCTGATGGAAGTGATTGATAACCAGCCCTGGAACCGAGGACCACTCGACCCCAGCCCAATTGACCGCGAGTATTTTGAAGCCGCAGCGCAGGGGCGACTCATCATTCAGAAATGTGCAGATTGTGGAAATACGCAATTTCCGCCGAAAGCCCTCTGCGTGTCGTGTGGACAAGTTCCAGATTGGATAGAAGCCTCCGGTAAAGGGAAGATATACACCTTCACCGTAGTCCGTAGACACGGAGTCGAACCTTTCTCAAGTCTCGCTCCATTTGTTCTTGCAATGATTGATATCCCTGAGGGAGCGCGTTTCATGGGGAATATAACTTGCAGAGACCCAGAAACTACCCAAGTGGGACAAAACGTGGAAGCCTACGCATTACGGATCGATGAAACTATGGCGCTTCCGCTTTGGCGCTCAACCCAGAGTACCTAAGGCGCAGATGAAGACACTCGCCACAGGCTTGAGCTTCCCAGAAGGACCTATAGCGATGCCGGACGGTAGCGTCCTCCTCGTCGAACTGTCTCGAGGGACCTTAAGCAAGGTAGACCCAGAAGGAATTGTCAGCGTCATAGCTGATCTAGGTGGAGGACCAAATGGAGCAGCCATAGGTCCCGACGGCAACATCTATGTCTGTAACAATGGGGGATTCGATGACGAGACCGATCCATCTGGCCAGTTCGCATCGACAATGCCCAGAGAATATGTAGGAGGGTCGATCCAGCGGGTAAACCTTCTCACCGGCGAATCAGAGGAACTCTACCGAGAATGCGGTGGACACAGCCTCAGCGGGCCCAACGACATTATTTTCGATGAGTATGGCGGATTTTGGTTCACGGACCTAGGGAAGACTCGACTCCGATCCCATGATCATGGGGGTGTATACTATGCGTCTGCTGATGGTACAACCATTCAGGAAGTGATTTACCCTCTGACTACTCCCAATGGGATAGGGCTATCCCCCGACGGAACTACTCTCTATGTCGCAGAAACAACTACCGGTAAGCTCTACCAGTGGACTATCACTGGCCCAGGTCAACTTGAGACCGGAAAGAGTTCTCGGCCTCGCCCAACACTGCTTTACGCGTTGCCAGATGGACTCCGCTTTGACTCGCTTGCCGTAGATGCAAGTGGGTATGTGAACGTTGGGGTTCTCTCAAGAGGAGCTTTAGATGAAAACGCTGGGGGTATTTGTGAAATCTCCCCAGAAGGAGAAGGAAGAATGGTCCTAACAGGTGACCCCATGACAACGAATATCTGCTTTGGCGGTCAAGGTCATCGGACTGCGTTCATTACCTGTTCAGCTTCTGGAACCCTCCGCTCGCTTCCATGGCCCCGACAGGGAATCAGGCTTCCTTTCTACGACAAAGCCCTTTAGTATCTCGTCAATTGCGAAGGGCAAATGATTATGTAATAATTGATTTACCAACCGTGTGGTTGGTAATGGGTTTCCTGATACAGCATTGGGTCCCGGACGGTCAATGAATGGGGAAAAGATATGAATGAAGATCTTGAGTTAATGATTGATACGAAGAATGGTGAGTGGATTGACCTTGGGTTGCCAAATAGTGAACCAGGAGAAAATGCCATGATGATCCTTCGAATCAGTGAAGAGAATGG
>MPLU02227840.1_pt1 | contig 12199 bp, 9 predicted proteins | sample 1617381 | NCBI WGS metagenome assembly MPLU02 (sample SAMN05944801, study PRJNA350692) | marine metagenome | biome: marine; feature: ODZ; material: water; isolation source: 90 m water sample filtered on 0.2 um supor filter | place: Pacific Ocean | collected 2012-04-08 | depth 90m m | reverse complement strand
CTTAGCTTGCCCCAATACGGACTACGGAATCAGCTTCAGAAACCGACTAATCATTCCCCAGCCCACGGATAGCGACTACACCGTGCTGATGTCGGATCTCTTGGATAGCAACAATTTTACGACTGCGGACTCACAATTCAGAATCAACAAGGGCAGTGCGGATTTCCTCGTGGGCTTCATACCGTACCAGGAAGACCAGTTAATCGTATTTTTCCGCAACAGTTTGCATCTCATAAATAATATAGCGACTACATCAGCCGCCAACGTTTACGAGATAACCCGCCAGCATGGTTGCGTAGCACGCAAGAGCATAGCGCAGTCAGGCCCACAGACATACTTCCTCTCTGACAACGGAGTAGTAGTTCTCTCCCCCGGCGTAGACCCCGCCAAAGGACTAGGCGTGGCAATCAGTAAAGTGCAGGGTGAGACCATACCGCTCACTCGCCCGATCCAAGACCAGTTTGCTGACGTGAACTATGCTGCGGCAGACAAGGCGTGCGGTGTGGTTTTTGATAATAAATACTACCTTGCCTTACCTACGGGTACTTGTTCTTCAGCTTCCAACAAAACAAAGTCCGCATGTTCAGTGGCTGGCGGAACATGGACGGGAGCTACGGTCAATAATAAGGTTTTTGTCTTTGACCTCCTGACATCCCAATGGAGTAGCGTAAATGACTACCCCGCCATGAGCGGTAGTCTGGCATTCCACGTGGACGATTGGGTCATCTGCTCGCACGGTAGCAATCCTACTAAGCGCAGACTCTTCGCGTGTAATGACACCGGCTGGTATCTAATGGATGAAAATTCCACGGATGACAGCAACCGCAAAATCGGCAGTAGTGCGGAGTCCAACACCACCGCAATCGCCGCCAAGCTGAAGACGAGAGATTACCTTTTTGGTGAGCAGGGCATAAAGAGCTTCAAGCGTGGTCAATTGGGAGCAAGCTTCGTATCTTCGGATGCATTCACCGTAAAGCTCAACACCACCGATCCCGATTCCAGCACCACGGTACTCAGCTACACGGGTGGCAGCACCGAAGAGGCTTTACTACGGTTCAGCGGTGGCAGAAAGCGTGGTTATTCGGGAAACATTGAGCTAGACGTCACAGTGGGCAGACCGTCCTTCAGGCACGTCCAAGTGGAAGCGGAAGGGCAGGGGCTTAACGCACGGCGGGAGGTGGCGTAATGGCTATCACCGCATCAGTTACGAGGGGCTACACTTTCGCCACAGGCGTTGACGTAACCGCCGCAGCGTTAAACGAGCTAGGCGAACCCGGCGTGACTGTGGCAACTCCCATAGCAGTCGGCAACGGTGGAACAAACGCAACTACCGCAAGCGCGGCTCGTACCAACCTCGGACTAGGAACAATCGCCACCCAAGCAAGCAATGCGGTAGCGCTTACCGGTGGCACTATCAGCGGTACGATAATGACCTTGCCATCCTATGCCGTGAGCGGCGTGCCATCCGCATCACCTGCGGGACAAGTAATTTACGTGACAGACGGCAACAGCGGGGCGGCTACGGTAGCGTGCTCAGACGGCAGTGATTGGAAAGTGGTAGCTTTGGGGGCTACGATAAGCACATGAACGCCATTCCAAAAGTTCTGCCTGTTGATTCTACGGAGTTACGAGCAAAGGTAATTAAGGAGGGGCAAGCCGACAATCATGACGTATCGGTAGCTACTCATTACCTTCAAAAGAATAACGAAATCGTGGGAGCTTGGAATCTAGGGGCATTGCCTTTGGTCATGAATTGGCAGCACTCGGAAAAAGTTAGCTCAAGGGATTCGCTTTATCTTCAGTCCACGCTAGACGCGCTTATGCTGGAAAAGGGGCATAAACTTTATCTATCGGCGTGCGCTCAAGATAGTCCCTACAGACCATATATGGAAAAACTAGGATACTCACTGGTCATGAGTAGTGATATTTTCGCAAAACCAACAGGAGGATAAAATGGGACTTTTTTGTAGTAATTATAATGCCGCGCCAGCACCCGCGCAGCCGTCATACGGGGAAGGGATGGCAGACGCGATGGCGGCTCAGATGCAGCAGTTGCTTGGCACTGGAACGTTTGGAGAAATTTACGAGGAAGCAGGTTACAAAGACGCTGACTTTGGCGACATTTTAAGGGAAGTGGAAGGGCCACTCCGCAAACAGGGCGCACAAATTGACACCGACGTCCTACGCCAGACGATTCTTGGAGATTCGCAAACGGCAAGAACCATCACGGAAGCCGACGTGAATGCGGGGGCGCATCCAAGCAGTTTGGGTAAGGTGGGTGTGCCTCAGTCCGGTTTTTCCTACGAGAAGGGTGATGACAAACTTACGGGAGGAGCGCTTGATGCCCAGAATCAACACGATTTTATTCAAGAGACGATAAAAAGCGGCATCAACCCCAAAACTTTTGACTCGGATTGGTTTGCGAAGGCAGATCGTCTAGGGTTTGAGGGGAGTGACGGTGAAACGGGAGGACGAGTGCTTATGTTTAAGTTGGCAACCTTCGGTGGCCCTAGCGTAACGGCAGAATACTCTAAGAACCTCAAAGAATATGAAACTGAGATTGAGAAAGCGGGGGGACAACTTGTGCCTACGCAAACCTTCACCACTACCAACCCGAAGACCGGAGAAGCTTTCAAAGAGGGTGAAGTAGTCAGGGCCGGGGAAGGCATGGTAGACCTGCTTGGTGACGCTCGCGCGGTGCAGGAATCGGTTAAAGGTGATGGCGATTACGCTTCCTATGTCAGCAACGATCCCGATCTTATAAAAGCATTTAACGAAAAGAACGCTATACTGAAAAGCCGATGGGAACCGGAGATGTCCATAGAGGAATGGGGTCGCGAGCATTACGAGACCACAGGCAAAGGCGAAGGTCGCGAAGTACCGGGTCTTGGTTACTCCCTGCAAGATGCCGGTCGCCAAGCAGGGTTTGACGAGTCGGGGAAATTCCTCGGCTTATCCGCCCTAGCGGAAGACATTGGCAGGGGCGGTCAGCAAAGAGCCAGGGAAGCTGACATCTCGGACGTGGAGCGTCTTGGCGGTAGGGCAACTGACGCATACCGCGCTCAAGGTGATTTGAGTGGAGCACTGGCCCAAGCGCGTGGAATCGGTGCGGGTGGCGAAAAGGGATTGTCCGCAATCCCCAAAGACCCATTATTTGAGGGGGCGGCGCTTGACTCTTTGGAGGCGCGCACAGCAGCGGAGAACAAGGGCATAGACGCGATAACCAGTGAAGGCATGACCGCGATTATGGCGCGATCTCCCAACGCCCTAAGAGCGGCGACCGACTACCGGCCCACAGCCGACATCGCAGGTGGGGAGATAGGAGCGGACACCCTGCGTACAGCCCTCATGTCGGATGCGGAAACTTCTTTGGCGGGTGGTTTGACCGGTCGCGAGGAGCGCCAAATTTCAGAAGCCATGAAAGCCCAAAGCACCATGATGGGCAGAACCTTTGACCAGAGCGCCGGGTTGGCGGAAGCCAAGGCACGCCTCTTGGAAGACCGCAACCGCCAAGCGCTTAACCGACAGTACGCCCAGCAAGTACTCGGACAGGAAGCCGGACTACAGCAGTCTGACTTGGGTCGCGGACTACAAGCGTCCCTAGCGAATCAGCAAGCCGCAAACCGCGCCGCCGAATTTGGGGTGGGGTCAGGGATGCAACAGGAGCAAGCACAGGCTCAATTGGATCAGCAGACCGTCCTGGCGAATCAAGCCGCCCGACAGGATGCCGCCAGATATTCGGCTCAAGAAGAGATGCAAGCCAAGCAGATGGAATTGGGTCGCCAAACCGCAGGGGTGGAGCGCCAATTGACGGCAGAGGAAAAGGACATTGAGCGGATCATGCGACAGCAGGCGATGGAGGAGCAATACCGCCAGCAGGGACTAGGCGCGGAGCGAGCAAACGCCGCCCAAATGGTGGGGCTAGAGCAAGCTACGAGTGCCGATCCCTTCCAGGCTATACTTCAGCGCCAAGGGCAGAACAACCTCGCCTCCGGTGGGGCGTTATTCGGTCAAGCCGGATACGGACTGCAATCCGGGCCACAGTACCTTAATCCGGAGGCAGGGCTAGGATTCATTAGCAACCAAGCGACCAATGCCGCGAACATGTTTAATGCCCAGCAAGCCGCAGATGCTACGAGAAGCGCGGGGCTGATGGGCGGGTTGGGGAATATTGCGGGTGGAATCTTCCAAGGTGCTGGAGCGGCGGGTAGTGTTGGAGCACTCTTCTGCTGGGTAGCACGCGAAGTTTACGGCGCACACAACCCCGCATGGTTGGACTTCCGACAGTGGATGTTCAGTTCTGCGCCAAGGTGGTTCTTTAAGCTATACCTGACCTTCGGGGAACGTTTCGCGAACTTCATCAAGGATAAGCCAAGACTCAAGGCGCGTATCCGCCTATGGATGGATTCAAAAATAGGGAGATAACAAAATGGCAAGACAACCATATTTCAGCGGCAACTACGGAAGCGCACTAGGGCAAATTGACACCCGCCCCATAATGCAGGGTGCTGCGGCGCAAGCGGCGATGTACCAAGGGCTGGGGCAGAATATTGGCGGGGCTATAGAGAAGTATGGGTTGAATAAGGAGCGCGAGAAAAAGGCAAACGCCAGAATCAAGGCAAGCATTCAAGGATTGGACTCGTACGTAGAGGCAGGTGTAATAACTGACGCCCAACGATTGCAGGCAAAGGAAATGTTACAAAACCCCGATGCATCCTCCTCTGAAAAGGTTGCCTTCATTGAGCAACAGGAGAAACAACTATTTCAATTACCCAAGGCTCTATTGGCTAAGGCTCAAGCAGCGAATGCCGCCTTGGAGAACCGAGTCTTGAGTGCGACGGAACAAGCCAGAATAAACGATTTGAAAAATAAATCTATCCTTACGGCCATTAATACTGATGTTGCTAAGTTGAACCTTGAAGGTCTTCCCGCCAATATAAGGGCAACCCTTGAGAACATATTGGCCCGAACGGCAGGCACGAAGGCCGATACAGCACGAACGATAGCCGAGACGGAGGGGATTCCCGCAGCGCGGAAAGCGAGCGCGGATCTTAAAAAGGTGCAGTTGGAGGAATTGAAGCAGAAGTTATCGGAAATGCCCCAAGACGCCAAAAACCGGGATGCTTTGGCAAAAGTGAACCTCGCATTAAAGAACCTAGAGCTTTGGGATGAACCCGGAAGACTTCAACGCAAGAGAACCACAGAGGAGCTTGATATAGAAGAGAAGGAACTCAACGTTGCCGCGCTCCCCGCAAGACTTAGGGATGAGGCGACGAAAAGGGTGATTGATCAAGAAAAGGGTTTTCAAGACATTGAGAAATCTGCCGCCGAATTCGCCAAAGCTGCGTCGGCAGAAGAAGCGTATTCCTCTGCCGAGCAGGCGGCGGCAGCGAAGGAGAAAGACCGCCTCGCTGCGGAGGAGACGACAGTGCGAACCGATAAACTTATAGCCGAGCTTGGCGTGCTTCAAGAGGCTAACAAACCTATAGACGACTCAATGCTGGTAGGCGTTGAAAATGCGATATTACCAATTGATATTGCCACCGCCGCCGGTGGTGATGCAGTCGGGTGGTTGACTGATACGGCGAACTGGGTGGCTGGGATTCTTCCCGTTGGGGGAGGAACGGGCATAAGCCCGGAAAGAATAAAGGAAAGGACGAACCTTGCCAACTTGCAGGGAATGGTCGTACCCGCCTTCTTGCGGGGAATTTCCACCCACGGTGGCAAATGGGCCAGAGAGGATATAATGAGGATGATTCCTCAAGAAGATGACAGCAATGCGGAGATGCGGTCAAAGATCAAACGATTGATCCCGCACATGCGGAAGAAGCTTGTGGAAGCACATCACATTTACAAAAAAGGAACCAGCAATGCCTCCGTCAGAAATACGGCATTACAGATTAAAACTCAATTTCCGGGGGTCATCAAGATACTGGTTCAGTCTGTTGGCGGTGGAGATAAAGTCGCAGAGGCGGAGCAATTTCTTAGGGAGGGGCAATAATCATGCCGGACAACTACTTGACTCTACCTCGCCCGATCTCCGCATCAGCTCCGTTCATGCCGACGCCACCTACGGAGCAGGAGCGCGGGCAGCAGGAGGAGCAACAACAGAGGATCGGACGGGAGGAACGCCGCCGCCAAGAAGCCGAATGGATAATGGCGAACAAGGACAAGAGAGGCACGGATGAATTCGCGGAACACGAGAAGGAGTTCAACCTTTTGCGCCCCACTGGACTTGGCGAGAAAGTCAACACAGGCTTCCAAGGATTCAACGTAGGTTTCTTGGCGAATATCTTGGGCGCCCCCGTTGATGTCGTCAATTGGGCCATAGGCGGCGCGGGCGGCGAGCAACCGTTCGGCGGTTCCGCTTCCATCCAGCGAGGATTATCCGCAATTGGGTCTGCTCCGGAGTCTGCGGAAGACGTTCCATACGACGCCAGAGGGGCATACCGTGGAGGAGAATTCGCCGGGGAGGTGGCAGGTATGGCAACGCCCGTCTTCGGAGCCGCGAGTCGCCTACCGGCGGGTGTAGCGGCAGCGAGGGCCGGTGGTCTCGTTCCGCCCGTCACGGGCAGGCTTGCCACGGCCAGAAATTTAGGGAAGGGAATGGTGACGCAAACAGCCAAAGCTCCGGGCGCGACGGCAGCGACGGAAGCTGCGGCAGCAGTCGGAGGCGGTTGGGGCGCCGTCATGGCTGAAGAGGTCGCCCCTGGTGACGAAGACCTTCGCGTTTGGTTTGAGATGGGGGGCATGCTGACCCCTACCGTGGCGCTTGCGACCATGACCGGCAAGAACGCGCAAGCCTTGAAGAGCGTCGTTGACCGTTGGCGGGGAGCAGCCGCCAAGGCAGGGGCGAAGGGAGAAGGGTTCTGGAAGCGTCAAGCGGCAGGAGCGAAGGAAATAAGTAAACTCGCCCGCGCGGAACCCAAAGCTGCGGAACTCCTCCAAAAGAAACTTGCCGAGGAAGGCGAGGACGTCTCCGCCATCGTGACGGCGCTGAAGGCGGACGTCGGGAGCCGAACCGCCGCCCAAGCGACGGCCAGTCCGACGTTGACCTCACTGGAAAAGAGGTTGATTTCGGACAGCAAGGAGTTGGGTGTCAAGGTCGGGAAGCAGACTGCTGCAGCGATCAAGGAGTCAAATGCCGTTTGGCGAGCCGCGCAGGGGACGGGAAACCCCGAACTTATTTCACGGGCAGCGCAGGTGCGGAGTAGTAACTTTAACAATATGCTGAGTGCGCGCGTAAAGCATGCAAAGGTAAGGGCGCAAGCGGCGGAGGCCGCGATACCCGGAGCGGGTGTTGCCAGTCCAGGGCAACAGGCGCGGAAGGTGGAGGCCAGCAAGAAAGCCCGCGCTATACTGCAAGGGGAAAAGGAACTGGCACGCAAGCAGGAGTCCGAACTTTGGAACCTCGTTGACAAGAAGGCCCAACTAAATGCGAAAAATTCCCTAGCGGCGTACAATGAGATGAAGGCCGAATTGGTGGTCGGGGAAAAACTTCCCGCCCCTATTGAGGCTTTCTTCGCCCAGAAACCTCCCAAGGTGAAGGTGGGGGGCGTGGAGTTGGCTCCCGAATCGGGCATGCTTCGCGCGATGGAAGATCAAGGACTCATTCAGGGGGTGACGCCACCCATACAGAAGAGCGTTGAGGCTGGAGACCTACTCAGGTTGCGTAGTCGCGTCCTTGACGCCGAGAGGACGGCAAGGGCAAACAGTGAATTCGGGGATGCTCGCCGGTTAGGAAACATAGCGGACGGGATACTGGACGACTTGGCACTACTTCCGGGGGATTCAGCCGACGTGGCGCGATCCTTTTCGCGCGTCCTCAACCAAGACTTTAAGGAAGGCGTAGTCGGAAAGATTCTTGGAAAGTCGGCCAAGAGCGGCGAGGTAGTCGCCCCCAGCGTTACGCTGGAAAAGGCATTCGGGGGTACCGGCGAACAGAGCGCCCTGAATTTTGATGCCCTGCGAAGGGCGGCGCGTGGAAACGCCGAGGACATGAAGGATGTCCAGTCAACCTTCATTAGTGCCTTGGTGCGCGATACCGTTGGATTTGGGGAAAAGGTAAACCTCAATAAACTTGACGATTTCTTGGGGAAGTACGCCCGGAACGTTGAGGAGGTGGGTCTTGGGGACGTCCTGCGGACGGCGGGGGGCAAGGAACGCTTGGCGCAGATGGTGGAGAGATCGGCAAATAGCGCCAAGGCGTTTGCCGAGACCAAGAGCGCGGCGGGCAAGGTTCTAAAGACGAAATACCCCGGCGAAGCCGTGGATGCCGCCTTAAAGTCAGCGAACCCCGATCAAGAGATCAAGGCACTCGTGCGATTGGTAAAGAAATCGGGAGACCCAGCGGCAGCGGAGGGTCTCCGCTACAGCGTCGTGGAGGAATTGTTGAAAAAATCTTCGGTCTCACAAAGAATTGGAGGGGAGGAAGTTGAAGTGCTTTCCGGACGCGCCCTTGACTTACTCCTTCGCGACAAGGTGAAGGGAAAGACTCTCGCCAATACGCTCGTTAATTCCGGGCTTTTCACCAAGGAACAGGCAAAGGGTTTTTATTCCTTGATCCGAGAGACCGCGAAATTTGAGAAGGCCATTGCGAAAACGGGGGCGATGGATGAACTTTTCGGACAAGGCTCAAAGGTATTTGACTTGCTGCTTCGGATAGCGGGAGCGAATATAGGGGCAGCATCGGGCTTGGCGCAAGCGTCGGGTTCCTCACTCGTCCTCGCCCAAGCAGGATCAAAAACCATGCGAAATATTTTTGCAACAATGCCGAAGCTACGAGCAAGAGGCGTCCTCATGGAAGCAATTCAAGACCCGAAGTACATGGCGGATCTTCTCTCAATGGAAACTTCGGTGACCAAACGCGCCGCCTCCGACCGTAGAATTAGACTAGCCCTAATCAATGCGGGGGTAATAGACCCATTGCGCGAAGACTAAACCCCTTGACTTACCCCACCACCACCCAATAAAACTTTACCTGTCGTGAGGGAGACGTCCCTTTCGTTCCTTTCGGGAGGTGTTGGGTGTCGTGATCCAGCACCTCCTTTTTTGTGGGGTTGCACAATCCTGCGTGATTGACCGATGATACCATTTTAATAAGTACGACTAAAGTGGATGGTTAGGGTGAGTAACTTTCTTTGATTGCAAAATAACCACCTAAAATTACGAGAACGAAAATAGGTGCGATAATCCAAAACTTTTTTTTAAAAAAAAATAGGGACTTAACATTCTTCTGGAACATAGATGAATAGTGGGTTAGGAAAGATAACATGAATTGTTCGGGTATGAACCATTTTGCTTTACTCTTTACGATTTCGTGCGAGTATGGTTAATCCCTTAACTGATAACAAAAATGAAATCACGTTTCCCACAGTCCCAAGAATTGTTGCCCGGTTGTAGCCGGGATCACAGCACTTCTGTTCGGACTTTCGTAAGTCCTTGCCTATCAGTTTTTTGCCCGGATGGCGGAATTGGTAGACGCTGCGGACTTAAAATCCACCCTGCGCGTAGACTATATATAGGGTGGGAAATCGGTGGAACGTGGTTTCAGCAAAGAGAAAGCTGATAAATGAGTGACCAAAAGCAACGGATTAAATCGGAGGATCGTCCAGCCCAAAAGCGAATTATGCAAATAAACGATCTTGTTTATGGGGGAGACAATCCTCTTGATGGAGGTTCACCTCTCCCTAAACCTCCTCTAATATCCCCTAAAATGAGTATTCGTAGAAAGCCCCAGTCTGACATAATTGAATTAGTTATAGAGGAAAGCGATGGAAAGCGCGTTCGCCGGTCGTTGGACACAACGGACGAGCAAGTGGCTTTGGGGAAAGTGCCGGAGACATACGCCGGACACGTTCGGGACGAGCTTCAACTGCAACGTCCACTGCTGAATGACTTCTTCTTCACTTACATGGATGCGATCCATCACATGGACAGTTCAAAGAATGCATCTTATGAATCCCGCCGAAACGTGGTGAACCGGATGCGGTGCATTCTCAGGGCAGCGGACATTGATCCTGCGGAGAAGGACATAGCCGCTCTCGCCAACAAGATAGGGCCACACCGGTTGTTCCTTGGAGATTGGTACAAGTCTGTTCACGGCGCGTCAGCTTCCACAATGAGGCAAGCCAAGAGTTTGTTCACCAAGGCAATGATACGCTACTACAAGCTCAAGGGCATAGACACGCATTGGTTCAACGATTGGATCTTGATGGACGTGGGATCGTCAAAGGTGAAAGCATTCAACCCCAAGCAAGCGGAGCGTCAACGTATAGTGGATGCTTGTGAGGCTCTTAGGTTTGACCACCCTGAGTTCTACAAGGTGTACTTGCTGGGGTTTGGTTGCGGTATGCGTAGCAGTGAGATCCAGCGTGCCAGGTACTCGGACTTCCAGAGGGAGGGTGACGAGTATTACTTTGTAGTTCGCAAGCCCAAGTGCATCACGGGTGCAACGGAAGACACCGTGCAAGAGCGGGTGTGTGAGAAGAAGTGGTATGACGAGATCATGTCGTTAGGTAGTGGCGACAACCCCATCATCACCGGGACTCACCAGTTGGTGATTCGCCGCTTTCCTCAATTCCTCCGCAAGCACTGCGGGATGGAGCACGAGAAGTACCCGCTTCACCGGTTAAGGAAGTATGCGGGGCATGGTATTTATATTCGCAACGGCAATAATATGGAAGCGGCGGCACATGCGCTGGGACATACTAGCCTAGAGATAACGAGAAAGATTTATACGGGTAGGCCACGATTGATGACGGATTCTCAATCCGCCTAACCTCCGCAACTTAAAGCATGAACAAACATCAACCTCAAGGAAACAACTATGGCTACATTAAAGGGCAAAAAACTACGGGAAACCGTAATCATAGATCAACTAACACTTAGTATATACGATGACGAAACAATCAGAATTGAAACGAGCGGGTGCTGCGAAATCAGCCTCAGAGACCTCAACGCAGAGCTTGCCATTCTCGGTGGACTTGATCCCGATCAGCGAGGCGGCGGAACGGTTGGGCATGACGCGAGGAGCGTTCATGACGTTGCGCAAGTCGCTAGGAATTAAAGCGGTGGGCTACAAGATCAATTGGCCCACGGTCATCAAGCGTCTGGAAGACTCTACTCTTTAACCACCTTGAGCTTAATGGGAAAGGTAAGGCGGAAGTCTTCCTCCTTAATGGCGGTCAGAGCCGCATTACTCAAGAGGTCGTACAACTGGGTCTGTGGAAGACCGGTTGTCATGCGAAGCTCCTTCATCATCTTGGCAGTACTAGGACTAAACCTAACGCTAATAGAACCCAGCTTGGCAGGCTGGCGGGAAGAATTTTTTGGTCTACTCATAAGACCGCATTAATAGACAAAACAATACAAACACAAGCAGAAAGTAACAACTATGTCATTTCTAAGCAAAGACTATAAACCGCTCCAGCCATCCGGCGGGGGCTACATGAAATTCGCGGAAGGTGAAAACCGTGTTCGCATCCTAACATCAGAGGGAGATGACCCGCCGACAGCCATAGTAGGCATGGAAGCATGGACAACTGATGCAGAAGGTAACCGCAAGCCGGTTAGATGCCAACCCGGTCAGAAACTAACTGGGGATTTTGATGAAGACCCGAAGGAATTTTGGGCAATGTTGGTCTGGGACTATCAAGCTGAACAGGTGCGTATTCTGGAGATAACTCAGAAGGGTATCCAAGGTGAGATTCTGTCGCTGAAGAATGACCCGGAGTGGGGCGACTTGCGGGAGTATGACTTGAGCATTATTAAAACCGGAAAGGGTCTGGAGACTCGCTACAACGTTGTCCCGAAACCCAAGAAGGAACTGCCGAAGGAAACGCTGCAAGTAATAGCAGACGCAGAGATAAACCTCAATGCGCTCTTTTCCGGTGACGATCCATTCGCCCCGGTATCCGGCGGGAAAGACCCATACTGATGGACGGCTTAACGAAAGGAATTAGCAACTCTGAGTACCACGGTGGTAGTGAACTCAGTCGTAGCACGGCAAGCTCCCTGCTCACCACTTCACCTGCGAAGGTGCGGTGGGAGCGGGAGAATCCCCGTCCCTCATCTTCTGCTCTGGTTATGGGAGGTTGCTTCCACTCTATGGTGCTAGAACCAGAATGTCTGGACGTGGAGTACGCCATCAAGCCCCCTGACATAGATGGCAAGAGTCCGCTTACTAAATACTACAAGG
>MPLU02035939.1_pt1 | contig 12217 bp, 11 predicted proteins | sample 1617381 | NCBI WGS metagenome assembly MPLU02 (sample SAMN05944801, study PRJNA350692) | marine metagenome | biome: marine; feature: ODZ; material: water; isolation source: 90 m water sample filtered on 0.2 um supor filter | place: Pacific Ocean | collected 2012-04-08 | depth 90m m | reverse complement strand
CTTCCCGTTGGTAGTGAATTGGAGTATGCAGATGAAGTCACTCTTTCTCGTGCGCTTGAAGGCCGTCGCGTTATGGAATGACGGCAATGTCTCCCACTTCCCGTCAGAGTCAATACAGCACCACCCTTCCTAAAGAGCGCCTGCCGGAATGGCTAAGTCGGCCCATTGGCACCGTTTTTCAGTTGGAGCAGATGCAGCAACTGGTGAAGGGAAATGAGCTCCACACCATTTGTGAGGAAGGGCGTTGCCCCAATCGCGGTGAGTGCTATCAGGCAGGCACTGCAAGCTTCCTCTTGGGAGGATCGATCTGTACGCGCAGTTGTGCTTTCTGTCAGGTAACTAAAGGCGAAGCTCCTCAGCCAGTAGATCCTTTAGAGGCAGGGAGAGTTGCAGATGCGGTAAAGCAGATGGGTCTTCGTTATGTGGTGCTTACTGCAGTGGCTAGAGATGATTTGCTTGACCATGGTGTGAGCATCTTCACCAACACAATGGCGGCTATACGCCATCTCAGCCCTCTTATAAAAATAGAAGTGCTTACTCCAGATTTTTGGGGTGGACATTCGGATCCAGTTAAGGCTGCAAAGTCTCAGAGAGAACGACTGATTACGTTGCTTTCGTTTGCACCAGATTGTTTTAATCACAATCTCGAAACAGTGGAAAGCCTCCAGGGTCAGGTTCGACGCGGAGCCACCTATCGCAACTCTTTGAATCTACTGGCGACAGCTCGTGAATTAGCTCCCAAAATCCCTACTAAATCAGGGTTGATGCTTGGACTGGGAGAAACCCATGAGGAGGTTGTCCAGACCCTTGAGGACCTGCGCTCCGTGGACTGTCAGCGACTTACTTTGGGGCAATACCTACGCCCCTCATTGGCGCACATTCCTGTGCAGCGTTATTGGCATCCAGATGAATTCAATGTTTTAGCTGAAGTGGCTCGCAAGCTTGGATTCGCGCAGGTGCGAAGTGGTCCTTTGGTGCGAAGTAGTTATCACGCTGGAGATGATTGATCGAACCGATCTAAGTCTCGGCAGACTTGCCATCGGCGCACACTGCGTTCGAGGACCTCACTGCATTTTGCGACCATCAATTCTCCGGCTCCACCCCAGACCAACCTGAGCGGGAAATCCATAGGTGCAGCCCCCACTTTGCGAATAGCAAGAAACCCTCGCTGCCGGAAATAACGAACTAGGCGATGGTGTTGGCGGCTCTCATCGCAAATTGCTAGCAGCCTTGCTTGTTTGCAAGGGGTGGTTTCAAGTGCCCAGGCCATGGTGCCAGCCCAAATGAGATCACCTACACCAGCAGGAGCTTCAGGATGTACTCGCATCGTGTCTAGTTGCAATCCCTTTACACCTCCATAGGCCCAGGCCTTCATCTCTCCCCAAATCTGAATTCGTTCTGCCTCAAGCGCTTGTGCCACCACTAATTTCAACGACCAGAGATTTAGCGGTCTTCCTACTTTGAGCCTCAGCAACAGGTCAGACTCACAGGCCTGTTGCTCCAATTTAATCAGGCTTGGTTGGCACATGATTGAGGCATCAGAGTGATAAGACTTTCCTTGGTAATCAAAATTTAGTTTAGTCATTGATGACATGATGGACTAAATGATCCCGAATCTCAGGATGAAGTTTTTCTCTTTTTCCTTGCTTGCTTTCTCGGCGTTGATTGGCGGAAATTCTTTTGCGGCAGAAGTGGATTCAGTTGCATACGAGCACATTAGTGCAGTTCCGATGAAGATAGAACATCGTTCAACGACTGTGTTGGGCCAAAGTTATAATTACCCTAAAGGTATACCGGCACTTTATGCATACAATATCACTATAAAACCTGGCCAGAAGACCGATTGGCATAAGCATGAAGTCCCTTTGTTCGCCAGCATTGTCTCTGGCTCGTTGACCGTAGATTATGGCTCTAACGGCAAGCGAACATTTACGGAAGGGATGAGTTATGTGGAAGCGATTGATTGGTGTCATCAAGGTTATTCCACTGATAGCAAGCAGACTGTTATTTTCGGCCTTTATCTTGCGCAGTTAAATCCTGATCAGGTCAAGCCTGTTCCTTGCCTTGGCCCTCAATAGCTGGCGGTTTGTATTTGTTTGTCTGTAATTCATGCCCCGCTGCGCATGGATGAGCTATTGCCAGGCAAATAAAAATCGCAAGGTTTGGTATTGACTCCTTATTATTTTTCAGTTTCTGCGCGAATTTGGATGTATCTATGTTCATTTGAAAAGAGTTAATCAGGATTTAAATGACTTGGCCTTGAATTCTCTGATGTAATAATGCCCAGGCAAGGTTGATAAGGCTTGCTTTGTTTAATAATTAATACAAGCAAATTAATATAAATAAGAGCTTTGTTTTGGTGCCTTATCGGAACATAGAGCTTACTGAGCTTTCCTCATGGATGCGCCAGATTGCTTCACCAAGCATGTTGGCCACTGAAAGCACTTGTAATTGTGGGAAGTTTCGTTCTGGAGCAATGGGAATGCTGTTTGTAACTAATACTTGTTCGAACAACCCCTCTTCGGACAACCGTTTGCAGGCAGGAGGGGAAAAAACTGCATGAGATGCACAGGCAATCACCCGTGTGGCCCCCTTTTGTCGAAGTAGTCGAGCACCAGAGCAGATCGTGCCTCCAGTATCGATCATGTCGTCGATAAGGATGGCTGTCTTCCCGGCTACGTCGCCAATCACTGTGAGACTCTCGGCCACATTGTGTCCTGAACGGCGTTTGTCGATAATCGCTAGCGGTGCGTCCTTCATTTGTTTGGCAAAGGCTCTGGCTCGTGCGACTCCTCCGACATCTGGAGACACGACAACTACCTCTTTGAGGTCTTGCGCGGAGAGGTAATCCACCAGTACCGGAGATCCGTAGATGTGATCACAAGGGATATCAAAATAGCCTTGGATTTGGGCGGAATGCAGATCCATGGCGAGCACTCTGTCTACGCCAGACTTCACCAGTAAGTTGGCGGTGAGTTTGGCAGTGATCGATTCGCGACCAGCTGTTTTGCGGTCGGCTCTTGCATAGCCGTAGTAGGGAACCACAGCTGTGATCTGCCTGGCTGATGCGCGCTGACAGGCATCCACCATGATCAGCAGTTCCATCAGATTGTCGTTCACTGGAGCGCAGGTGGGCTGTATCAGGAAGACATCGCATCCTCTGATCGATTCTTGGATTTGTACATATAGTTCGCCATCGGCGAAGCGCTTGCAGATCCTTGGACCGTCTGGCACGCCTAGGTAGGCAGCGATTTCTCGAGCAAGAGCCGGATTAGAGGTGCCACTGAACAAACGGAGACGATGCATGTCATGGCTGATGCTCTCCTGTTCAGTTCGGGCTGCGGTCAGAAAACTGGTCACGTGCCAGCGAGCAAGATCAGCTGTACTCCGATGCTAGTGGTGAGTCGGCGCTCTTCCAATCTTTTTCATTCAGTAGGTTCGCCTGATGATCGCTCCTATCCCTTTTTTGGTTGGTGCAGGCTCCCTGCCGGAAAGTCTTATGAGGCAGGGTTGTTTGCGCTTGGCTAGCGCCTGGGGTGGTGGGTTGATCCACTATTGCTGTAGTGAAAGCCCTCGGCAGCATCTTGCAGCACTGCCTAAGCAGAAGGGGTTGGTGCAGCTCAGTGGTGATGCGGCGATGCTCCATCCAGAGGGCGTGAGTTGGCTAGAAGCTCTTGGCGCTTGGCGTCAGCCCACGGTATTAATTGTCGCGCCTTTGCTTTCTGGCGATATCCCTGGGGTAGCACCTGCCTATGTGTCTCTTTGTAAGAACCTTGCGGTTCCTCTTGTAGGGATTCTGCAATTGGGGGGGGCTTGGGACATCAGTAACCGCAAGGCCGACGGTTTGCCATGGTGTGGTTTGCTTCCAGATGATTCCGGCGAATTGATGTCAGCCCCTACAGGTGACTGTTTAGAGCAGGAGCTTTCTCTGCAAAACGTGGTGGCGTTGTTGCGTCGCCGAATGCTGCTTTGCCAATAATGATGGCTTTAGTTAATTGCCATGCGGCCAGAGCGGCATGGGGTTGTTTGCTTTGAGTTGACGCAGGGTTTGTTCACCAGCCCTTGGGGCTAGAGGTAACTGACTAAGGACTGGGAACTGATTGCTGCTAATGGCTGCTGCTGTAAGGCTCATCAACTCTCGTTGGGATAGGTCGGTTTGTACGGTTTCCGATAGCTCGTTCAGCAGCTTGGGCAGTTTCGCGATGGTGTTGGGCTTTTGCAGCTGCTTGGCCAGAGCGTTCAATATCCATTGCTGCCTTTGACGTCGACTGGCTTCTGCTTTCGGAGCAGAGCGGTAGCGAACCAGTTGCTCTACTTGGGCTCCATTCAGACTTTGTTGACCTGCTTGCAAGTCCACTGAGTAATTTTGGGTTTTGTCTTCGTATTCAAACGATTCATTGAGGTTTACTTCTAATTCTCCGAGTCCATCCACGAGGGTGCGCACTGCCTTGCGAGGGATAACCACATAGCGTTGTGGCTCTCCTTGTGGCAGACCGACGATTTCAGCAATCACATCAGCAGTGAGGGCAACTCCCCCCTGTCGATAAATGGAAGCTAGCGGTTGTATTGAATCGCTCCCTGGCAGGGTCACGGCTAGTTCAATCGGTAATTGGAGTAGTTCAACTGGTCTCCTGGCTTCTACTTTTACGAGCATCAGGCTGTCGGCATTGGCTGGACCCATAGGTGCTGCCTGGTTGATGAGATCGTTCACTTGGTTTGAATCGATTCCCACCAATAGGATTGTGACTGGCCTGCTGGGGAGCGGTGCCAGAGAAGTTGCTTCATCAATTGATGGGTCACCGGCAACTTGATCTTGCTTTGGCCAGATCAGTCCCAGGGCCATGCTCGTGAGCCAAAGGCCGCCCAGGGTTGCTGCTAGGCGAAGCAAGGTGCGGCCAGGAGATTTCCCCAACCAGCGGTGCATGTTTGATCGAGGGGTGGTTTTGCCTGAATCTGGTGTGGGCATGAACCGTGCTGAATCCAGCGGTTTACCAGTCTTGCTTAGCTACAGCTCATTAGCGTTGAAAGTCTGAATTAACTGAGACTTCTGATTTGGCTGCGGCAAATAGCAATGGCTGCTCTAGATGACAATGGCTTTTCTAGATGTTGCCTTTTCACAGGTTCCATTTTTGTTTTCCCGTCTGGTGTTTTTTGATGGTTGAGCGCAGTTCAGAATTCGTACGTTCGATCGGAGTTTTGCTGCATCCCACGGCACTTCCTGGAAGCCCGGTTTGTGGCAGTTTCGGAGAGCCTGCGCGTGTTTGGTTGCAAGCTCTTGCTTCTCATGGCATTGGCGTGTGGCAGTTGTTGCCTTTGGCGCCTCCTGATGCAAAAGGATCTCCCTATAGCTCCCCTTCAAGTTTTGCTTTAAACCCTTGGCTGCTTGATGCTGAGGATCTTGTTGATGAGGGGTTTTTACCCGCATCGGTTCTTAGTGAATTGCCTGGAACAGTTCCTTTTGAACAACCATGTTCATGCGTGGATTTTGCCTTGGCTGATCTCCGCAGTGAGCGGCTTGGAGTGGCCCTTAGAGAGGCTTGGTCGCTCCTGGATGTTAAGCATCACATTGCCTTTGAGACGTGGTGTCGACAGCAGTTATGGCTTGAGGACCATGCCTCTTTTATGGAGCTTCGTCGTCAGCATCATGGCCTCCCTTGGTGGGAGTGGCCGCTGGCTTTGGCAGGTCATAAAACTAGGGCTTTGAATATCTGGCGGGGTCAGCATCAGGAGGCATTGCTTGAACATCGTTTGCTGCAATGGCATCTTGACCGGCAGTGGCAGGCGATCAGACAACTGGCCGGTGAGCTTGGCGTTCTCTTGTTTGGTGATTTGCCTTTTTATGTTGCCCGCGATAGTGCGGACGTTTGGAGTCATCGGGGCCTGTTCTCGATCCTTTCGGGAGGAGAGCTTGAGATCCAGAGCGGGGTACCACCTGACTACTTTTCCAGTACAGGGCAGCTATGGGGCACCCCTGTTTATCGCTGGTGCCGTCATCGTTGGAGTGGATTCAATTGGTGGCGCAGCCGATTTGCGCGTCAATGGCAACAGGTGGATTTGCTCCGACTTGATCATTTCAGGGCACTTGCGGCCTATTGGGCGGTTCCTGGATCAGATGCCACTGCTGAGCATGGCCAGTGGCGGCCTTCGCCAGGAGCAGCTCTTCTGCGGCGTTTGCGGAAAGATGCCGGCGGTTTCCTGCCGCTTGTTGCCGAAGATCTAGGGGTAATCACTCCTGATGTGGAAAGTTTGCGTGACGAATTTGGTCTGCCTGGAATGAAAATCCTTCAGTTTGCCTTTGATGGCAATGCCGAAAACCCCTACCTCCCAGAAAATATCAATGGTCATCGTTGGGTTGTTTATACAGGTACCCACGACAATCAAACGACTCTGGGCTGGTGGCAGCAGCTTGACTTTGAAGCTCGTGAGCGTGTAGCAGATCGATTGAAGTGTGCAGTGGATGCTCCTGCTTGGCAGCTGTTGGAATTGGGCCTGGCTACAGAGGCGTGTCTAGTGATTACCCCTGTTCAGGATTTGCTTCATCTCGATGACACTGCGCGTTTTAATACCCCTGGCACTATTGAGGGAAATTGGTGCTGGCGTTTGACATGCTTTGACTCGGCTCTCGATGGAGCCCTCTGTGGTTACGGTGAGAGAGGTGCAGTTTGGGGACGTTCGTTGGAGTCGGCAGCTGGTTTGCTTAGGGCATCGGCGAATCGATAAATACCAGGACTTCTCGGTTCATGAGCATGTGGTTGACCATTCCAGACCACTCGGTCTCCAAGAGCAGGAGGAGGCGTTATCTCAAGCTGAAGTGGCATTATTAACTGAAGTGTCAAGGCCCCTTCAACTTCTCTGAGATTTGTGCGATTCCCTCCGGCACGGGTGATTTTCAGCATTCGTGGTTCGCTGAGGTTGACCTCGAGCAGTCCTGTTTGGGATTGAGATTGATGCTCATCAAGTGTTGAGTTGAGCCATTGTTCGGGAGATCGCGCTTTGGCTTCTGTTAGTGGTCTCAGACCAGCGAGAGCAGGTTTGGCTCTCGCTGGAGATTGTTGAGCTCCTATGGATTCAGTGCTGAGCGTGATTGGTTGCAGTGTTTGACTATTGAGTGCGGCGAGATGCTTTTGCTGGTTATTCAGAGTCAAGAGGCTGCTGAGCATTACCACGGCATAAATCACACTTCCTTGCCAGGTCGTAAATACGTCGATGCTTCCAGGAGTGAATCGACTTAGCTTCCGACTTGAACTGTGCAGATCTTTATTACTTCTTTCAGGCATGGCCCCATTGAGGCTGCCAGGAGTCAGGTCAAGGTGCTGTTCCAGCAGCGGAAGCATCGAGCACAGGTAGGCAGGCTCTGGCAATCTTGTGACCCACCCGCGTTCGATTGCCTCAAGAACGGGAGTGGTGATTCGTGTTTCTTGAGCCAAATCACGCAGGGTCTTGCCGCACTGTTCGCGACGTTCTCGCAGCTGGCGACCAGCTTCTATTAATGAACGTTGGAAGATTTCTTCAGGATCTTCTTTTTTCGCGAGCTCAGGCTTTGATTTTCGCCATGGAAGGTTTAGTTGCATCGGTATTTTAATTGCATGGCTCTTTTGATCGCATTAATGCGGTGAGTGTTGTGCGACTTTTAATAGGGGCGCCCATTCTCTCTCGCTGAGTTCACGCCAGCTTCCTTCTGCTAAGGCCTCAAGAGCAATATTTGCAATAGCTGTTCGCTGAAGGTCGATAACGGGATGGCCTAGTTGATCGGCTACACGACGGATTTGCCGGTTGCGACCTTCTCTTAAAACCACTTTTAGGAGGCTTTGGTTTGTGTCTGATTGCAAAAGCTCCAGCTCAGTGGGCAGGGTCGTTTTTTCATCCAGCATTACGCCATCACGCCAGTGCGCGAGCGTTATGTCTGAGGGTTTGCCTTGAACCAAGACTTGATAAGTCTTTGCATGCGCATAGCGAGGATGGGTTAATCGCAGCGTGAGCTCGCCATGGTTTGTAATTAGCAGGGCGCCTCGGCTATCGGCATCAAGTCTGCCAACAGGATGAAGACCCTTACTGATAGTGATGGGCAGCAGGCTCAGAACAGTCGGTCGTCCGTAGGGATCATGGCAACTGGTGATAACTCCTGCAGGTTTGTTTAATAGCAATACCTTTGTCTCGGTTTGCGGGATAAGAGGCACGCCGTCAACAGAGATGTTGTCAATTTCTGGATCGGCCTTGTCTCCTAACTTGGCTATTAAGCCGTTGATCCTTACCCGTTCCTTTAGCAGTAGTTGCTCTGCATGACGTCGTGAGCAGAGGCCTGCGGCAGCAATAAGCTTCTGAAGTCGTTGTTGCGTCATGCCAATGTTTTTGGTGTGGACTTCAGTTGACAGCAAGGATTATTCACGTCAAAACCAGCACGAAAACATCTAATCGCCATTTCAGCTGGCAAGGCTTGTTAAGTCATTAGACCAAAGTCAGATAGTTTCTGTGGATTTCTCTTGGAGGTGTAGGAAAAACCTCTGTGCCTCTCATGTGTGGCCTTTTGGTCATGGTGTGAAATCCGTCCGCAGAGCACTTATTGCCACTTGCCAGCGATGGTAAGTTAGGAAACCTGTTTGTTTCGTTATTGAGCATGACTCCTTTAGCGGTGCTTTCGGATGTCGACCTAATGCGTTCGTATCTGCGCGACATCGGTCGAGTACCGCTGCTGTCGCACGAACAGGAGATCACGCTGGGTCGTCAGGTGCAGGAGCTGATGTATTTAGATCAGCTTGAGGCAGAACTTGAAACTAAGGCAGGAGAACCGCCTAAACGAGAAGAACTAGCGAAGGCGGCGGGATTAAGTGTGCTGCAGCTAAAGAAGAAGTTGCAGAGCGGCCGACGAGCAAAGGAGCGGATGGTGTCGGCAAACCTGCGTTTAGTTGTCAGCGTTGCCAAGAAGTACACGAAGCGGAATATGGAGCTTCTTGATTTAATCCAGGAGGGAACGATCGGTTTGGTGAGGGGAGTGGAGAAGTTCGACCCAACGCGTGGGTATAAATTTTCGACTTATGCTTATTGGTGGATCCGTCAAGGGATCACGCGTGCGATTGCAGAGAAGAGCCGGACGATCCGTCTGCCAATCCACATCACAGAGATGCTGAATAAGCTCAAGAAAGGCCAGCGAGAGTTAAGCCAGGAGCTAGGGCGTACGCCAACGGTGACAGAACTTGCCAAGTTTGTGGAGTTACCTGAGGAGGAGGTGAAGGATCTGATGTGCCGTGCGCGTCAGCCGATGAGTTTGGAGATGAAGGTGGGAGATGGTGACGAGACAGAGTTGCTTGAGTTGATTTCAGGTGATGAGGATTCGCTGAGTGAGCAGGTAGAAGCGGATTGCATGAAGGGAGATCTGCGCACACTTCTAGAACAATTACCTGAGCTGCAGGGTCGGGTGCTGCGGATGCGATATGGGATGGACGGCCAGGAGCCGATGAACCTCACTGGTATTGGTCGCATCCTTGACATCAGCCGTGACCGTGTTCGCAATCTGGAGCGCCATGGACTCAGTGGTCTGCGCCGATTGAGTGCAACGGTTGAGGCTTATGTGGCTTGCTGAATGATCCTGAGCAGTAAGGGATTTACCTTTTCAGGGACTTCGTCGTGTGGGCAATGCCCTGCATCATCGACTACCTCTAGGGAACGTATGCAGGGCAGCAATGCAGCCCAGCGATGGGCCTCCTCTAGTGGTTCCCAGGGATCAGCTGCTCCCCAAATTAGATCTACTGGCATATTCAGATCGGCCATCAGCTCTGGTGCCAGGTAGTCGTCGAACAGGTTTATGAAGCCGTGGAAGGCTTCTACGGCACCTGTTCGTTGAGCAGGCTTTTGGAGCATGCTCATCAAGGAGTTGTCCAGATTGTTGCCGCTTGGGTAGGCCTGCTTCAGCACTCTTCTAATCACGATTGGGTTTGATGCGTTGCGAAAGAGGCTGCTACTCAGCCAGCGCTGTCGAACCAGACTTTTCAGCCATGGCCGTGTCCAGCGCATCCAACTGTTTTGTTCGTCTAAGCGCTTGTCATCCAATGTGCGCTGTGCGCAGTCGATCAACACCACACCGCAGCAGGCGTCTTCGAGTAGCTGAGCTGCACGTAGGGCAATCACACCGCCGATTGAATTGCCCACAATTCTTACCGGTGTCTGCACCACCTCGCGGCAGAAGGCTGCTACTTGGCTTCCCCAGCTATCGAAGTCGTAGCAGAAGTCGCCTGGATGAGGGGCTTCACCGTGGAGTCTTGCTCGTGGTTGGCTGCTGTCACCGAAACCGAGTAGATCAATGGCGTAGCAGGGGCTCACCTGGGCTAATACCGTTTGGTTGTGGCGCCAATGTTCTTTGCAGGCTCCAAATCCATGGATAAGCACCGTTGCAGGGATCGATTGATCAGCGACTGCCTCTGAGCTGAAGCAGCTCCAGCTCACTTGCCATCCTTGCCAAGACCAGAAGTTTTCCTTGGTGTTTATCAAGTTTGGGGTTCGCTTCTGAACCAGAGTTCCTCTAGATGCTTGACCATCACATAAAAGGGTGGCACTACTCCTAGTGAAAGCACGGTAGCCACCACTAAACCTCCGAAGATCACTGTGCCGAGTGATTGTTGGCTATTAGCACCAGCCCCGTTGGCAACCACTAGAGGAAGAAATCCGGCCAAGGCTGCAATAGCAGTCATAAGGATTGGCCTTAGACGGGATTCAGCAGAGGCAATCACAGCGTCGCTTGGCGTCATGCCGTTTTTCAGGTGTTGCTCGGCTACTTCCACAATCAGGATGCCGTTTTTGGCTGCTAGCCCAATTAGGGTAACCAGTCCAACTTGGGCGTAAATGTTCAGGTCGATCGAGCGTATCGCTAGAAACACCAGCGCTCCAAGCATGGCTAATGGCACTGTCATCAGGATGATCACTGGTGTGACATAGCTCTCGTATTGGGCAGATAGAACTAGATAGACGATCAGCAGTCCGAGTCCGAAGACGATGACGCTTGCACTACCTGCAGATAGCTGTAGAGCTGCAAGCCCAGTGAAGGCATAGCCGATGTTGGAGAAATCTTGCTTTTTGAACAGGGTTTGAATCGCCTGTAATGCCTCTCCTGAACTTTTGCCAACAGCTTCTGCACCTTGAATCAGCACCGTGCGGTAGAGGTTGTAGTGACTGATTATCGGAGGTGCACTACTGAGCTCTGCGGAGGCAAATTGCGAGACCTGCACTAGTTCGCCATCGCGACTGCGAACGTAGTAATTCAGGATATCGTCGATGCCGCTGCGTTTTTCAGCAGTCGATTGCACAAAGATGTTGCGGACTTGGCCGTTGTTGTAGGTGAGACCTGAGTAGTTGCTACCAGCTAGGGAGGCGATGGTGTTCATCGCCTCTTGATAGTCAATGTTTAGGGCTCCCATTACAGCGCGGTCAATCTTGAGTTCGTAAGCAGGAGAGCTAGGAATGAACTGGGTGTAGAGGTTTGAGAATTCGTTAGTCGTCTTGCCAGCTTTGATTAGATCATCGGCAAGTCCATCGAGTTGGTTGAAGTCATAGGAACCGTTGCTGAGATCATTGAACTGGAAGTAGAAGCCTCCTTGAGAGGAGAAGCCAGGCACGGCTGGCGGCTGCGCAGAGACCGCCATGGCACTACTGAGCTTCACCAACTTGGCGTTAAGCCGGTCGACGATGGCTGCTGCACTGTTGCTGTTGCCCTTTCGTTCATTTAGAGGTTTGAGCCCAAAAAAGAACACGCCCTGATCGGGGCTGGAGCCATTGAATCCGAAGCCACTGACGACAGCAGCCGATTCGATGTTGTCTTCTGTTTTAAGGATTTTGGCTATTTCCTTTCCTGTTTGTTGGGTTTGACTTAGTGAGGCACCATTTTGAAGCTGATATAAACCCAATGCATAGCCTTGATCTTCTTCTGGGATGAAGGCTGTGGGCAGCGCCGTGAAGGCGAAGGTGGTGAGCAGAATCCCTCCCGCAAGACCTGCAAGAATCAAGCGGCGCCTAGAGATTAACCATTTGATTAGCTGGGCGTAGCGATTTTGTAAATCGTCGAAGAAGCTGTTGAAACGACGAAAAATTAAGGGGAGGTTAGTGCTGCCAAGCACACCCAATATCAAGCCAAGTATGTAGGTCCAGCTGCCAAAGGCAGCAGCAGTAAAGCGACCAAAGGCTAATCCCACCAATACTCCTGCGAGGATCCAGCCCCAGCCTTTTGGTTCTT
>MPLU02310345.1_pt1 | contig 12236 bp, 20 predicted proteins | sample 1617381 | NCBI WGS metagenome assembly MPLU02 (sample SAMN05944801, study PRJNA350692) | marine metagenome | biome: marine; feature: ODZ; material: water; isolation source: 90 m water sample filtered on 0.2 um supor filter | place: Pacific Ocean | collected 2012-04-08 | depth 90m m | reverse complement strand
AATCTGTTTCTTCTTTTTTTTTCTTATTTCCATAATTATATAATTCTTTTTCTTTTTTTGTAGCTTCTAATCCATCTTTTTGAATAGCTTGTAATTGTCTTAATTTATCATTGGCTTCTTCTAATCTTGCATTTAAATCATCTAATCTTCCATCTGAACCAAAATCCATGTAGCCCATGGTATTCATTTCTTCAATTTTTTTTTGTCTTAAAAGTATTTTATCTTGGATGGATTCAATCTCTGCTTGTACTTGAGATACAGTACTTAACATTCCAATATTCTTATCAGCATCAGCCATTGAATCAGCTAATCTATTAATTGACCAAGTTAAAAAATCTACAATCTTTCTACCCCAAACAGATTTTTCAAAGAATAAAGTAAATGATTCTCTTAAAGAATCTATTGCACCATGTAATCCTGATGCCGCCTTAACACCAGCACCACCTACTTGTTCATTTAAAGCTTTTATAATTATTTCTTGTGCTTTAGTTTTCTCTCCTGTCATTGAAAGAACTCTTATTTGTTCTTTTTGTGATTCAGTAAAAGAAACTCCAACTCGTCTTAAAGCTCCAAGTCCTACAATAGGTTCTTCTAATGCTTTACCTAATTGCATTGATGCTGTTCTTAAATCTCCAAATCCAACTTCAGCTAAATCTTGTGTTAATCTTAATGCACTTCTAAATGTATCTCCTTGAATAGATTTAAAAGTTAATAATATCTCTGCCGCATCTCTAACTTTTTGAGTTGATGCTAATGTTTGTATTCCTATTTCTTCTGATAAATCTTGTATATCTCCTAAACTTAAATTCGCCGCACCACCAGTTGCTTTTAATATAGCTTGAAGTTTTAAAAATTGTCTTTCAGCATTTGCTACAACTGATACCATACTTTTTAAAACTACAACAGTTCCAACTGCCGCCGCTGTAAAAGCTAATTGTGCTATTGTAACTCTACCAATGATTGCTCCAATAGAACTTATTCTTCCAGCAACAGGACCTAGAGGACCTTGAACTGCCGCGATTGAACCAGCAGTATTTTGAAAAGCTGATTGAATAGCTTTATTACCTTTAACAGTAGATTTAGCTACCGTTTTATTTTTTCTTCCAAACTTTTCAACCTGTTGACCAGCTGATTGAACTTTAGAATTAAATCCTCTGGTATTGGTTTCTAGTTTTACTAATATTGTTGCTAAATTTGTTGCCATAATTTTAATCTGGGTATTTTCTCATTAATTGACTCATTTCATCTTTAAGCAAAGGTCCTTTTCTTCCACCTGCTTTTGTATTTCCTTGTGATGCCGCATATCCCTCTAATGCAGACATAAATTCATATATTGATAATTTCCAGAATACCTCTGGTGTAAAGCGAAGAACTCCTAATCCAATTTCTAGGTATTTTTGGATGGGGTATTCGGTTGCTTGTTCTCCGCTGGTACTAAAGGGGAATCATCTTCTGCAGGATTAGAAAATATAGTTGCTAATATATTTCCAGCTAATACAGCACATTTATCTAATGCTCCATTAGTTACCATATCTCCAACTGCTTTATATTGAAGATGTGCTCCTGATCCTTTTAATCCCTCATGTAATATTGTTACTATTGTAATAAATGAAAATTCATTACTTGCTAATTCTTTAGCAATTTTCATAACTGGTTTATTTAAAGTATTTTCAATATTAACAATACTTTCAAAGGTTAGCCTGAAAGTTCTATCTTGTCCTCCCAAGCTACCTTTGATTTCGCCTTTATACTGATTTGCCATCGGTGTCCTTATCTGTTGTTTGTTCTGACTTTTTAAGTTTTTTCAAAGTTTTATTTGCTTTTACTATATCACTTGAAGCTACTGCTTCGCAAGTAATTTCGCTTCTGCTTTGAAAAACTTGTACTTTCTGAACAACAACCTGATCTACACCGACAGTTATGGTATCGTATGGTTTGATAGGAACATCCTTTCTTGTTTCAACGATTATTACTCCCTTTCTAGTAACCTTGTAAAAAGCGTTATAGGACTCGCCTTGAAATTTTATTTCTACCATTTTAAACCCATTTGTATATTCCATATTTTTTCCAATTAATATTTAGTATTATGCGTTTGTCCAAACCACAGTATTATGTGATTCTAAAGTTAATGAATAAGTTTCCTCTCCATTATACTCTCCAGCTCTCTCATAAGATGTGATCATAAAATCAGCTTCTAATGTAGAACCATCGCCAAATAACAATACATATGATTTAATAGTTCCAGCAAAAGCTATTGCTCTAGTAGTATTTTCTGCAGACGAATCTGTGAAAACTCCACTTGCTGAAATTGACATACTTCTAACTCCACCACCCTCTAATAAATCTCTTGCCTTATCTGCTCCACCAGATACAAATGCATTTGATTCTTTTTGAGTTATATCTACCATTTCTCCATTAATACTCATTGATGTACTTCTTAATCCACCAATAGTTACTGGAGTTCCTGTGCTATTATCTTTTAATAAAAAGCTACTTCCTTTTTGTGCCGCCATTGTTTGTTTCCTCCTTAATTATTTTATTTAATTTGTTAATACAAAGGCACTAAACCTTTGTACTCCATGTGTCGTTAAACCATCAGATTCTTTTATAATATCAGAAAATTCAAATCTCATATTATTCATAGTGCCTGAAACTGTTAAACTTGATTCATGTAATATATCGTACACTAACGACATAATTTCTTTAATTTCCTTACTTCCTCTATATCTTGAAAAAGTATGAACAATAAGGGTAAAATCACTTCCCTTTTTGTCTTTCGTACCATCATCTACCATTGTTTGATCTCCTACCTTAACATAGGGAAATGATGTGTTCTCTGGAACAAAATCGTATATTCCTGTCACTGCTGAAGTTAATGAGGAATTTCCATTTAACGCATTATAAACTGCTGTTTGTACTGCAACTGAATAATCACTCATCTTCCAATCTCCTGTATTTTTCTTTTAACTCTATTGAATACTGCTTGTATAATTTTACTTTGACTTTTTTTATAAGCTGGAAATAAAAAGGGTCTTGGTTGCATCTTACTTGTTCCATATTCTAAAAATTTAGAATAATGTGCGTTACTCTCAACATTTACTTCATCTTTATTTTTTCTCTTAACTATTATCTTACTAACTAAATTACCTGTATCTGATGCTGGAGATTCTCCTGGAGCTGATGCTCTATGTTCTCGTCTAGGATTATATTTTTGATATACAATTCCTGATTTAGAACCAGTTTGAATACTACTAATTGCCTCTCCTCTTATCTGCTGTGCACCACCCATTATAACTTCTCTAAATTCAGGAATCATTTGTTTATTTAAAGTATTTAAACTTTTTAAAACTTTTTGTAAATTCTGAACTTTAATTCTTACTTCCATTATGTACCTACATTTTCTATTGCTTCAATAGTAATGAAATTATTATAATCATTTTCATTATTTATTTTTACTATATCAAATGTTCTTGATCCAAGCAAGATTCTCATTTTAGGAGATAAACCACTTCTATATCTTATTTGAAATTCGTAAGTATGTGGATTCTCTATCTGCCTACCAGTTTTATCACTAAAAATTTGTTTTCCACTTTTAGGAGTCATTTTAGCAAAAGCTGTTACATAAGTTGATCTTGCTGTTGTATAACCACCTATATTGTCAGTTGTTAAATCTGTATTTTGAATCGTTATTTTATTTCTTAATTTTCCAATTCTTGATACACTTGGCATATTATCCTCCTAGAATGTTTTTCAATCTTAATACTCTATACGGATTTAATAATGCCGAAACTGTATTAGGTATTGAATTTACACTCATTGAAGTTACTATTTCTCTATTTTCATAAAGATGTGCTGTTAATAATTTAATAGCATGAATAACAGGAGTTGGTACATCAGATGCACTACTTCCATATCCTGCTGTATATTGAACTTCGTAAGCATTAGCTTGTCTTAATTCAGATAAGGTCGGCCAACTAGAACCATTTTTTAAAACTACTCTACCGATTGTTGATGTTGTATCCTTATAATAATTACTAGCCGCAAATGTACTTGCTGTATCATCATTAGCATAATATTTAACATGAGCAATAGCTGATACCGGTGGTTTTGGGAGAACTATATAATCTGCATTAGAGTTTAAATCAGGTGCAGTATAAACACCCTCCCTTAACTGTTCATTTGAATAATAAGGTAATCGGTCAAGAAATAATTGTAAAGTTTGATTCGTAATTGCTCTACCAGTATATTCTTCTGCCATATTTTGAGAAACTTTTATTAATGATGCAATTAAAGAATCGTCATCACTATAATCTACTCTCATAAAAGACTTCTGATCTGATGTAGCTACTGCACTTGTTGTCCAAGCTGTATGTATTACTAATCCACTCATTGTTTAATCCTTATTTTTTTCCGAATACTTTTTTTAAAACTTTTTTTGTTTTAGAAGTTTTTTTCTCAACATCTGTAATTACTTTTGTAGCTTTACCAATTATTGACTTATCAGCTTTACCATTGTTCATAAATTTTGTAGCTAATTTCATTTGCCATTCTGATGACATATCATATTCAACTCCTGATTTATAAACCATAGCAACTGAACCACTTTGGTTTGCTTTAGCTTTAACATCTGTTTTCATTTTTATTTTCATTGTTTCTCCTGTTTAATTCCTTTGCCCTCTAGGGCGAGTTAACTCTCGCGCTCTCGCCCCAAAAGATTCTAACATTTAAATTAGATTATGCTCCATCATTACTGTCAGTAGTCACTGGTGCAGATAATGGTATGCCTTTTGCAAAGTCAACACCGATTATTGTACCTGATGAGTGAGTTCCTGTTTTCGTACAAACTACTTTGATGTATCTCTTACCACCAACATAGCCAATACCATAAACTTGTTGGCATTCGCCAGCCAAGTCTAATTTCAACCATCCATTAGTAGATGAGTCCAAAGAACCACCAGTTACATCATTGTTAGAAGTAACTGTTGAATAAGATGAATCATCATCACTGTGAGTGATTGTGAAAGTCCAGTACACAGAACCTGATAAGGTATCACTTGTAGCGCCAATCGGAGCAATTATCATAGCACCGTTAAATCCTTTAAGATCACAGGCTTGAGTAGTTGCTGTCGCTGTTCTAACTGCAGGTGAGAAACCTTTATAAAGTTTAAGATTATTTTTAATATCAAACATTTTTTATATCCTCCCTTCGCTTACGCGCAAGTAATTGTTGCAAGTGCTTCTGGTAATATAACTTGACCACCAACTCTTCTACGAGCTATGTATCTTACATTTCCTGAAGTCGCTTGTGTGAATGGATCTCTCATTATTGATAATGAAGTTCTATCCACGATTAAGTATCCTCTTCTAAAGTCGCCGAAGATTACTGGTTTAGCACCATCTGCAATATCTGGCATATCAGTTGCTTCAACAATAGGATGTCCTAAAATAGAACTTCCTACTCCCATTTGATATAAACCTGGTTGGAATACATATTGTCCTGCACCATCTCTTAACTTTCTCATTGCTGCTAAAGTTGATCTGTTCATTACATATGTTCCATTTCTTGCGTACTCTGCTTTAACAGTATGTGCTACTGCGATTAGTGAGTTTGCATCAATAGCATCATTAGGTCCAGCTGTATTTCCTACAGATGAATTTTCTAATACGCCTTGAGGTCTCCCAACTGAATTTCCAGAAACGAATGCGTTTCCTTCAGCTTTAGCAAATTGTTCGATGAACTCGGAGTTCATTTCAGCTTCTAAATTAAAAACTGAATCTTCAACTTCTTGTTCTGATATATCTACTAATGCATACAGTTCGTGAGCTGGAATTTCTTCTAACCCTACTGCATAACCAGTTGTTTCCGATCTTGTGCCACTTTCAGCAACCCAAGCCGCAGAAAAATTGCCAGTTCTTTTTGGCATTTGAATGCTTCTATGTGTTGTTTGTCTGATTCTAGCAATAGATCTGATTGGACTGTATTCTACGATACCTTTGATTAACTCTCTCACATATTCAGGTGGAGCTAGATAACCAGCAGTATTGTCGTTAGAAACAGTCAAGACTTTTACCTCGTCAGGAGATAATGCGTCTTTACCAACTCTTAACCATTTATCAAAAACTTTCTTTTGCATAGATTCTACTGGAGAACCTTTTCCAAAATCAGGTCTTGATACAATAGTTTCAAGTCTTGCCATCGCTTCTTGGTTTTGTTTGTTAGCTTCAGCTTGAGCTTTCATACCTTTTTCAACATCAGCAAACTTATTTAAATCTTTTTCGATTTTTTTAAGTTTATCTTCTGTGATTGGGTCAGCTTTACCTTTGCTTTCAATCTCATCAAGTCTTTTATTATTTACTTCTTTAAAAGACTCAAATGTTTTACCAAGAGTTTCAACAGCTGTTTTTACTTCAACATTGTCCATTGTTTTTTCCTCTTGTTATTATTGTTTAAGTTTGTTAGCGACTTTGAGAATTAAATCCGCCAACGATTGTTTGTTATCAGCATCTCGCTGATTTAAAGAATCAGATAATGCTTTCGCACCTATCTTCGACTCTGTTCGAGAAAGTCCTCCTGCATCTCGCAAGATTCTTTCCCACTCTCGAATATTTTTAGCATTGCCTTTAACAGTTTCAATTAAAGCACTTTCATTCATTGGGAAAGTAACTAAACTGATTTCCATAAGATCAACTTCTTTAAGAGTTCTAACTCCTCTCTTATTTTCATTGTATCCTTGTTTATCAGGGTCTGCTCTAAATCCTATGGACATACCATCTAATGCACCCATTTTTAAAAGCTCATAAGCTTCTTTTCCTCTTTGGGTTCCCATAGCTAATTGTCCTTTAACAAATAAACCTTTTTCATCTTCATAAATATCTTGAAAGACTCCTATCGGTTCATCTGTTTTATGTTGATATAACATTTTAACTTTACCTGATGGTCTATTTTTTAATGATTTAGTAAATGCACCTTTTTGCATTATGTCCATTCCTTGATCTTCATTTCCAAAAATAGAACCATATCCAGTAAATATTCCTTTAGAATCTGCTTTGACTTCAGATTCAAATATTACATGTTTTAATTCTGTATCGCATTGGCATTTACCATCTCCACCACATGAACAGGTAGATTTCCATTTCTCTTTATCTTTTGGCATCTTACCTTTTTTAACTGCATCTTCATATTCTTGCATTGATCCACATGGCATATAAAAAACATTACCATCTTTATCGGTATGTCTATGAGAACCGGTACATCCGATTTCTCCTGCTCTAGCTTCCGCCGCATCTTCTCTATCAAAATGATCTGTATCTTTGAAATACCCATCTTGACTATCTTTTGGTTTTTTTTCTTTTGATGAGATAACATCTGTCAAAGATTTGATTGCTTCTCCCATTTTTTCAATATCGTTCATTGAATATTCCTCCTTTTTTTTATTTTTGTAGAGAGAGCTACATACTGCTAACCTTTGGTCAGTGTTAGAATATTCGCTTGTGCTAATTGTATCTGACATACATCTAGCAATGAAATCCTCTCTTGTTTCTTTATCTTTTGGTTTTGGTAATGGCATTATTTTTTCTTATTAATAAATCCCTTAATCTTTTTAATAATTCCCATTCTATCGTTAGCTTGGCATAAACCAATTCCAATTATTATTCCAATTATTAGTTCCATTTTTTTTCTCCTTATATAAAATCAGGTGTTCTGTAAATAACAGCGCACCGACAATTAATTGTATTACCTGCTGATCCAGCTGGATCTCCAGGATACTTTAACTTTTCTCCACCCACTATGAAAGATTGTTCTAAAGGTACTTTCTGACCTGCCGCATACGAATGAGCTATTCTAGTTCTCTCATCAAGGATAGCTACCCATTCTTTTTCGGTTCCTCTGATATTCATATTAATAGCCACTTGTTCATTAGCAAATGAAGCTATCCTATGAGTTTCAGTTCTAGAAATAAGATTACTTCTATAAACTCCCATAGCGAGTATCATATTTCTTAAAGCAGTTCCAGTTTCTTCGGTTGATAATCCATCGTTATAACTATTAGCTATTGATTTAGCCATTCTTTTTCTTGTGGTTTCATCAATCTCTGTAACCCAAACAGCCGAATTTTCATCTATAAACTCTCTTAATGCTTTATCAAATTCATCATCAAAGTCTTTAGAATAATATCTTCCTAGTGCATAGTCTTTAAAAGCATTTCCAATAACTGTATATTGAACTTTAAATATATTAGTTAAAAGATTTGCTTGTTTTCTTAACTCTTGATCTAACATTATTTGACTAGCTGTTTGATAAGCTATCTTAACTCCATTAGCATACTGCTTAAAAAAGTTATTTAAAACATTAAACCATTGTCGTCTATATGGTGTTCTTAACCTATCTTGTCTATACCAAGTTCTTTCTTTAACTCCTCTAAACAAATTTAATTGACGACTATTAAAAAACATTATGATGCCAAAGTATTTCCAAATGAAACTGGCATAACTGAAATATGTCCATTAGAACTTCCCACTCTTAAATGTGAAAAATAATATCCAGATGGTACAGTTAAATAATAATTTGTATTTGGCATTAACATTTTATCACTTGATGTTGCATCTGTTCCTGATGCCGCGTTAATACTTAAATATGTTGCTACCGTACAAGTTACTAATACAACATTGTTTGGTATAGTGATTGCTCCACTTGTAGCTGAACTTGAACCAACTGCCGCTGTATAATGTCCACTTAATAAACTTACTATCATTTTTTTTTCTCCTCTTTTATAATTAATTTTAATATTGAAGTTGTAGGATCAAATTCTATATCATGATAACTACAACTATTTAACATTAACATTAAAAAAATTAATAATTTAATGTAATGTTCTTTTATCCTCATAAATCCAATCTTCAAGCTCTGATATATTTTCAATTAACTGACTTGGACTAAAATCAATACTTTTGGTTAAAGCAATATAAGAGGCATGATGTGCTGCTTCTTTTTTACTTCCAAATTTACCGACCACCACTACTACTTGAAATTCTTTTGTTGTTTTATTTTCTTCTATATATAATCTAGATTCCTTTGCCATTCTCTTTTGAATCCTCGTTTTTAATTTTACTTATTTCTTCCTCTGTAATAATTTCTGTTTCTTCTTCTGGTTTTTGTGGATCGTTTTCTAATCCCTCTGGAACTTCTTCTTCAGGTATATCTTCTCCTCTATCATCAGGAGCTGTTTCATTAGCCATATTCAAAGGCATTAAATTTGCTGGAACTAATAATTGATCTCCTCCCTCTAAAGGTTCATATCCTAATTGTTCTCTAGCTTCATTACGAGTTAGTATTCCATCTTTAACTCCTGCTGTTACAGATTCAAAAACCCTTCTTCTTTGTTCTGCCATAGCTGGAATTGAATCTATATCATATCTTAATTCTAAATTCGGTTGATTAAATTGAGGAACTAACCATTCATTTAAATCTCCTTGTATTCTATCTAATAAAGGAATAATTGTTTCATTGTATAAAGCTAATTTAGCTTCTGCAAAGTTTGAATAAGTTTGTGCGTCAGGTATTCCAATTAATTGACTTGGTACTCCATAAACTAAAGCTATATCTTTTGCTGACATATTTTTTAATTGTATGAAATCCATATCTTTAGGACTTAATCCCATTTCTTTCCAATCAAAATCTCCCTCTAATAACATTGGCTTACCAGCATTACCTGTTCCTGAAAATCTTGAATTAACATCATTCATTAATTGATTTCTTTGAACATCTGATAACTGAACATGACCACCTGTTTCATCTTTTGGTTTAAAGATAACTGCTCCACTAGGTCTTGCTCCATTTTGTAATAAATTAACATTATGTTTATTTGCTAAATTATGTTGATCTATATCTACTGAACTAGCTTGAATAGGACTCATACCATAATAATCATCTAGCGGATTAAACAATTTAAAATGTTTTATCTTTGAATCTCCTGATGCCTGATCTACTTCATAACTATCAACAACTTGACCAGAAATAATATATTCATAAGCCAATGGCATAGCTCTCTTACCAGTTCTAATTCTTAATCTATCAGGTCTTAAATTATAAAGTTCTGTTGGTGGTTGTCTATCTCCTCCTATTGATAATGTATAATTATTTCCTGATATTAATAAATAAGTAAATAAACTTTGAAAAAATTCTACTTGTGATTGGGTAGGACTTGGATTGTATAATAAATCTAATAATGGATGATTCTCAACTAATTGATCTCCATTAAATAATTCTAATTTAACTCTTGAAGCATTATTTGCTATTTCATTTATACATCTATAAACGATTGCGTTTTCTTGATAACCATCTGTTGCTAAATCCTGATAAGATATTTTTGTACTAACATCATATCCCAGTGAACTGTAATAAACAATCGGTGCTTCTTTTTTTGCTTTTTGTTCTTTTGTTTTAAAAATGTTTTTTATATTATCGTATATTGTTGCCATTATGTAATTCTCCAACTTACTTTACCAGTACGAGCTGATAACTCTGTTAATCCCCAAACTAATGCATCTAACCTATCAGGCGATCCATCAAAAGTAGTTGGGTTATAATTTGCCATTTGATCCTCTAAAAATTGAAATGGTTTTAAATGTTTTACTCTATTCTGTTCGTATAAAGCTGATATTGGTTCTGCTCTTAAATACTTACCTTTAGTTGCTCTGACACTTCCATAACTAATATTTCTATCAATAGTCCTTATCACTTTTTCAACTAAATCTCCACCATTATTTACTTCGGCTATAATCTTATCTGCTTCATATTTATAATAATTCTCTACTGCTATCTTTGCCCACGCATCAGGACTATATTTACCACTCACATCATCTAGAATATAAAATTTATCATCTGAACCTCTAGCACAAATAACAATTCCTGTTTCATTTGAAGTTTTATTATGAGTAACTGCTGGATCAATTGCAACCACAGTTCTACTATAATTTGGTATTGTATCTGTATTTCTAATGAGAGCCTTATGTATCATATTACGATTCCATAAAGCTCCCTCCACATCTTCTAAAATTTCAGCAAATAACTCTTGTCTGCCCAGCCGAGTTCCTTCATATTTTTCTTTAAGTGTTTTAACTGCGGACCCTGCAAGGTTATCTTTGTTTTCAAAAGTGCTACCTCTCGTTACGAGAGAATCTTTGTTATTAAATAATTCTTTTATTAGTTTGGTTGGTTTAGGAGTTGTTGTTATTATTACTTGTGGTTTATCTCCTAATCTTAAACCAAACATTAATTGATCCCACGCATCAGGGTTTTTCCAACTTCCTAACTCATCACACCATGCTCTATGAAACTGTGGACCTCTTAATCTATCAGGTTGTTCAGAAGAAAAGGTTTTATATACTGTTCCATTTTTTAAAGTTAATTCTCCAATACTTCTATTCCAATTTAAAATTGAATCAGGATCAAGACAACTTAACAAACCTGAAACTCCCTCCATACATGTATCTCTACCATCTCCAAATGTTGGAGTTACAATAGCTATCCTTGAATTAGGTTTTGTTAATCCATAGAAAGCTATATCCTGTGCTCCTGTTCTTGTTTTTCCCCAACCTCTACCAGCTAGTATTAACCAAACACTCCAATCACCCTTTGGTGTTATCTGTTTCGGTCTTGCTGTCTTGTACCAAGATAGGTGCTTCAATAATATTTTTTGGTTTATTGAAGTCAATTTCGTCAAATATTTTTCTGATTTCAATAAGTTGTCGTTCTTCACTAAAGAGTTTGTCTCCATCTTTTCCTGTAAGTTCAAGTGCATTTCTTTCTTTCCAACCTGCCTGTGTTTTTAACCAAAATATTTGAGCAACTACGTTACCATCTTTTGCTTTTTTAAACAAGGCTTGACTGATTATGGCATTGGCTCTTGCTTTACTTGTATCTAATTCTTTTCTAAAATTCTTTCTTAATGTTGGTTCACTTATTTTTACAATTTGAGATATAAGAGTTTGTGTAACTCCTGCAATAGCTAATGCCTCTACTAATTTTCTATCTTCCTCTGTTTTAACATAAGGTGGTCTTCCAACTTCATTAATATTTTCTGTTTCCATATACCTTTTTTATAACCGAAAAAAATTCATTATTATTGGTATGTAATGGTTTTTAATACAAAATCATAGTAAAAATTATCTTTTATTACGTAATTAATTAATTTTGATGAAATTAGTTAAAAAAGCCTTGTATTTAGTGGTTTATT
>MPLU02023171.1_pt1 | contig 12275 bp, 5 predicted proteins | sample 1617381 | NCBI WGS metagenome assembly MPLU02 (sample SAMN05944801, study PRJNA350692) | marine metagenome | biome: marine; feature: ODZ; material: water; isolation source: 90 m water sample filtered on 0.2 um supor filter | place: Pacific Ocean | collected 2012-04-08 | depth 90m m | reverse complement strand
TCGTGCGGAACATCTGGGAGACCCAGATTTTAATGAGTCCATGCCTCTTGATCGATTGCTAGATAAAAGTTATGCATCTAGTTTGCGGGCTTCTATTGATATGAATCAAAAATCCGAGAGTTCACCTTCAGATTTTGCCCACGCTTATGAAAGTGAGGAGACTACTCATTTTTCTGTTGTTGATAAAGACGGCAACATGGTTAGCATGACTTACACGTTAGAGTTCGGCTATGGTTCTGCAGTTGTAGTCGAGGGGGGTGGTTATTTATTAAATAATGAGCTGGGTGATTTTAATGCGGTACCAGGTCTCACAGATTTGAGAGGAAATATCGGTACTTCGCCTAATCTAGTAGCCCCAGAGAAAAGACCACTCTCTTCGATGACGCCTACAATTGTTGCTCGCGATGGTAAGCCTTTATTTGCTACGGGCAGCCCGGGAGGGAAAACGATTATTAACACCACTATGCAAACGATTCTTAACGTGATTGACCATGGATTTAATATTGCTGAAGCAATTGAGGCTGGTCGAATTCATCATCAATGGTTGCCAGATGTTACGAGGTTTGAGACAAACTCTATCTCTGTCGATACGCTTCGTCTTTTTGAAGCCAAAGGGCATAGGACTAGCGAAAGAAGTTCCCAAGGGGCAGTAATGGGAGTTTACTATAACCGCGAAGAAGGACTCTTTGAGGGCGCCTCTGATTCTCGACGGGGAGACGGGGCCGCCGTTGGTTACTAACGCTAAAATTAATTAGGACTCTTAATGAAACTAAAACTGTTTGCGCTGCCGATCCTGTTTTTTGCAAATCTATCTTCTGCTGCCGATGATCTAGAGGCGATTAAGGAGAAGTTCATTGGCGATTATCATTTGGTGAGCTATTTTACCTTTGCTGAAGATGGCACCAGGCGGGATATGAACTACATCGGAAGACTTAGCTACGATAGATTCGATAATATGGCTGGGCTCGGAATGCCAATTGACCTGCCTGACCGCGCCTCAAAATCTTCGGAACGGACAATTGGGGGATTCGGTTATTGGGGAAAGGTTTCGTGGGACCTTCAACAGGGAACTGTAACTCATCATGTCGAAGGGTCTCCGATGGTACCCAGGTGGGTAGGGGGAGACAACGTCCGTTATTTTGAATTTGTAACAGACGATCTTTTAGCCTTGTCTTTAAAGGATGATCAAGGAAGAATCACAGGTACTTTGACCTGGCAAAGGCTAAAGTAGCTGAGTAAAAACACCGTCGGCTGATCAATTAAAGATTTCTATAAAATCTTCCCACGAAGTAGGTTGGCCATGAATAGGCACGATGGTTTCTACTTCCAGATCCAGACGCTCTACGTGGTTACGAAGGCTGCGATTTGCAGGCGAAGCCTCGTCTCCTGTTTTAAATTCAGTTGAGTCAAATAAATCTGCTTCGATGAGTATTTTTTCTTCTGGAAGGTAGGCGACTAGCATGCCCTCTGAATGTCCTAAGGGATGAACATAGGAAATTTGCATCAGGCGCTCGCCGTCGGTCAAAACGTAATTCTCACGCACAGTTTCGTACTGATACCCTTCCGCCAGTTCAGTTGGTGGCCATAGGCTTACCATATCGGGGTCCAATGTTCGTTGTGAATAATTCAAAACATCGTTAGTGTAAAAATCGTAATTCTTCCAATGGGTAATTATTGTGGCACCTATATGCATGTACGTGCGAAGACCGCCAATGTGGTCGTGATGCTGATGGGTATTGACTAAAAAACGTATAGGTTTGTCAGGAATACGTGCGACGATTTCATCAATAACTGCAAGATTGCGTTTCTCATAAAGAGGAGCTTCTACAACAGCAATATAGTCCTCGAACTCTACAACAACACTATTATGTGAGCCGCCAGCGTATAGGGAGACCCCTGCACTTAATTCCTGTACTTCTACTTTTTCCGAGAAATCTGCATTTATCACTTCAGATGGAATCGCAACTTCTCCTGGGCAGTTATTTGCAATTAGATTTTCTTGTCGTCCTCCGAAAGCATTGTGTCCGGCGTTGATGCTTTGTGCTTGATAGTTGTCGTCCCAACCGGTGTGGTGATGCCAGTTTGTCGGAAATCGAATGCCATTCCCGATATCGGCGTAATCTGAATTAGCAAATTCATGTTCATAGTTAGTATCACCGATTACGGCATCTGGTACCCATGTGTGGATTCGCTGCAATAGGTTTTCTGAATTAATTGTTGCGTCGACCCGGTATTTACCCATAACAGTTATTGAGACGATGGTTACTTTCTCTGGAGCAATTGTTGCGCCATCGCGTCCCATTTCTCCCAGTTCCCAGCGCCAGGTAGCTCGTGGGTCTGCCCCCGGTAGGCGGGCGGCTTTCAAAAACCCATGGGGGGTTAGCCACATATCAAGTTGCCAGCGCTCGGCATCAACGGGCCGGGCTGCAATTGGTTGGCCGGCCTGGCCGTCTTGATGCCAGGCATATTGACCGTTAAGGCTGAAGGTTTGTCTTTCTTCTTGCTGAATTGACGTCCCGCCATACCAACCAAGGCCATATTTCCATGAAGCGGGATTGTTCCCAGGATCACGATCAAAAGTCTCAATCATGCGAACATTTTCCCAGTCGATAACACGCGTGTAGTTTCTTAAAGCTTCGCCTCTGGGCCAATCAACTTCGTAGCCATTCATGAACTGTTGTCCTACCATCCCGGAGTAGGCTGTGCCGGAAATTGAAATGCAGGAAAGTTTGTCCTCACCGATTGCTGCAGACGCTGCTGCCAGAATTGGTTCTGGATCAAGATATCCTGGCTCAAATTCTTGGGCTGCGACTATACTGGACAACGTTAAAGAAAGAAGCGCTAATCGAAATTGGGAAGATGTAGAAGTCACGAGACCTCCAAATTAAGGTAATTATTATTAAACGAAAGGGTAGCGTAATGTAGCGGCGCTGCTAATTCAATGCACTTTTATTTCTATTGGAAATGATTGAGCGATGAGCCAGTGATAGTATGCACTTATATAATCTTTTCAAATTTATATGGTATAAATCAGCTCGTGCAGGCCTTATAAAAGCGACAATAAATGAATAATAACAGTGCATTAGCCGGCAAACTCAAAAAGGAAATCCAGGGGGATATTCTATTTGATGATTTTAGTCGTGGTCGTTACAGCACTGATGCTTCCATTTATCAGTTAATGCCAATTGGTGTAGTTGTCCCTAAGTGCGATGATGACGTTGAGGCTGCGATCAAAATCGCAAGAGAAGAGGGAGTTTCAGTTTTACCCCGAGGGAGCGGCACTTCACAAAACGGTCAGGCGATTGGTGAATCGCTCTTGATCGACACCACTCGCCATCTTAATCAGGTCATTGGGTTCGATACAGAGAACCGCACAGCCTGTGTTCAGCCGGGATTGGTGTTAGACCACCTTAATCGATATTTGAAACCCCATGGCCTGTTCTATCCGGTTGATGTCTCCACTGCTAATCGAGCGACCCTCGGTGGAATGACAGGGAATAACAGTTGTGGAGCAAGATCCATCCGCTATGGGAACATGGTTCACAATGTGCTTTCGGTAGAGGCGCTGTTGGCTGATGGAAGTAAAGCCCACTTTAAAAAACTAAATGGTGATCCTGCTAACGGGAATGTCCCCCCGGAACTGGTTCAACAGCTTTTAAGCCTCGGAGAGCGGGAATCAGAAGAAATTGTTAAGCGTTTTCCAAAACTTCTCAGAAGGGTTGGGGGATACAATATTGATGAGTTAACAAAAGACGCTCCAAATCTTGGTAGATTATTAGTTGGATCGGAAGGGACGCTAGGATTTTTTCAAAGAATTCACTTGCAATTACAACCGATCCCTTCTGAAAAAGTATTAGGGGTTTGTCATTTCCCGACTTTCTATGAGGCAATGGAAAGTACCCAGCATATCGTGAAGCTTGATCCTGATGCAGTAGAACTAGTCGATCGCACAATGATTGATTTGGCTAGGGCAATACCAATGTTTACTTCAACAGTGAATCGTTTTGTGCAGGGCGAGCCAGACGCTTTGCTGTTAGTTGAATTCGCCGGGGATAGTAGAGAAGAGCAGCTTACTAGATTGGCGGGTTTGGTGGAGTTGATGGAAGACATGGGTTTCCCCAATGCTGTTGTTGAAGCCACAGATAACGAATTTCAACCAGCAGTTTGGGAAGTTAGAAAGCAGGGTCTAAATATCATGATGTCGATGAAAGGAGATGGGAAGCCTATTTCTTTTATCGAAGATTGTGCTGTCGATCTCAAAGACCTGGCTGAATATACCAGCCGTCTAACAGAGATATTTGAAAAAAATGGGACTACAGGCACGTTTTATGCCCATGCCTCGGTCGGAACCTTGCATGTCAGACCAGTGTTAAATATGAAAGAGGAGTCTGGCGCCAAAAAAATGCGCGCAATTGTCGAAGAATGTCTAGAAATGGTTCGAGAATATAAGGGTTCTCATTCTGGAGAACATGGTGATGGTATTTCTCGATCAGAATTTCATGAACCAATGTTTGGAAAGCGAATGGTTCAAAACTTCGAAGAAGTAAAAAAGGCCTTCGATCCAATTAATATGATGAACCCAGGAAAAATCGTCAATCCACATAGAATGGATGACAGGAACATTATGCGGTTTGCTCCGGGGTACCAGCCGATCAAACTCAATACCAAGCTGGATTGGTCGGAGTGGGACGGCATGCACAGAGCGATCGAGATGTGCAATAACAACGGAGCTTGCCGTAAGGCTCACGTAGGGACCATGTGCCCTTCCTATCGGATAACCAAAAATGAACAGCACTTAACACGGGGTCGCGCCAACACTCTGCGACTTGCAATTACAGGACAGCTAGGGTCGGACGCGTTCGGATCCGACACCATGTACGACACTATGGATCTTTGTGTCAGTTGCAAGGGCTGTAAACGAGAATGCCCGACCGGCGTCGACATGGCGAGAATGAAGATTGAGTTTCTCGATCATTACCATGAGCGTCATGGTATTAGATTTAGAGAAAGACTCTTCGCGTATCTGCCCCGCTATGCTTCTAGTTTAAGGGCATTTGGGTTCTTGCTTAATCTGCGCGATCAGATCCCTGGGCTAGCTAAAATTTCAGAGTGGCTGTTGGGTTTATCCAGCCGGCGACGCCTGCCTAAATGGAGGACTGATCATTTTAAGTATTACTCAGAGGACGCTTCGCCTCCTATGGAAGGAAAGGAAGTTGTCTTGCTTGTTGATACGTTTAATAGTTGCTTCGAAAGTGAAAATGCCAACGCAGCTCTTGAGGTATTGAAAGCGGCTGGCTATCGAGTTCATTGTCCTCGTCCACTCGATGGGGGTCGATCACTTTGTTGCGGCCGCACCTTCCTTAGCAACGGGATGGTTAGCGAAGCAAAAGTCGAAGTACTTCGCACCATGGAAACTTTAAAACCTTACGTTAAAAGGGGTGTGCCGATAGTAGGCATTGAGCCTTCCTGCTTGCTGACCTTAAGGGATGAGTATTTAGTGTTGTTTCCAGGAAAAGAGACTCAGGAGCTTGCCCAAAATAGTTTTATGCTGGAGGAGTTTCTTGCAAAGGAATTAGATATGGGTTGCCTCGACCTAAGGCTTCGTGCTTTACCAATTAAGCAGGCTCTCCTCCATGGACATTGTCACCAAAAAGCCTTTGCTGTGCTTTCTCCTGTACAAAAAATTCTGGATCTAATTCCTGAGTTGGAAGTAAAAACCATCGACTCAAGTTGCTGTGGAATGGCGGGGTCTTTTGGCTATGAAAAAGAACACTATGACGCTTCCATGGAAATGGGGTCTCTTAGCCTTTTTCCAGCTATCAATGCAGCTGAGCCAGACACACTCATTGTGGCTGATGGTGTGAGTTGCCGAGGACAAATTGAACATGGTACCGGTAGACAGGCGATGCATGTCGCACGAGTACTGCAAATGGCTCTCGAGACTTAAGCCTAAATGGTCATTTCCAGAACCTCGCATGTTACAAAAACTTGCACTGTAAACAGATAGATAGCTTCAGTTATAGTCCTTAACTTCTTGCCAAAAACTGCTATGAGCGGTATCGTTTCACTAATAAAAATAATTTCCCTGGGGTCCGAGACGTGAAGGGCCTTCGCGAGGTGAAGATGCGAATCAGGCTTATCTTTAAGCTAGTATCGAACCGAGTTATGTTGTTCGCTATATCGGCGATTTTCGGCTCCTACTCTCTACCCATTCAGGCCCAATCAGATGCCGAGTTTTTTTCCCATGAAATACGTCCCATCATGGAGCGCACCTGCTGGAACTGCCATGGTGAGGCGGTAAAAAGTTCAGGTCTTGATCTCAGCACACGCGAGGCCGCCCTGGAGGGTGGTGCCCGTGGCCCTGCGATCGTTCCCGGCAACGCTGAGGAAAGCCGTTTATTTCGACAGCTAGCTGGTCTAGAAGGCCCTCAAATGCCATTAGGCGTTCCTCTTGCACAAGAGGAAATAGATAAGTTTCGCACCTGGATCAATGACGGTGCGGCATGGGATGACGGACCAACAACGACTGTTGCCGGTAGCGAATTTTCGGCATTTGCTACCGATGTGCCGGCCTCGGCCAGAAATTATTGGGCATTCCAGCTGCCAGAAAAGCCAGAGTTCCCTTCGATAGAATCCTTCTCCCACCCGATTGATTTGTTTCTTGAAGAAAAAAGGCAGGAAGATGGAGTTGCCCCGGCACCTCAAGCAGACGATCTCACACTTCTTCGTCGGGCTTATCTAGACTTAATTGGGTTGCCACCCACTACGGAAGAAATCAACGAGTTTCTTAATGATTCGGGTCCTGATGTCTGGGAGAGGCTCATCGATAAATTATTAGCGTCTCCTCATTACGGGGAACGATGGGGGCGTCACTGGCTAGATGTTGCACGCTATGCGGATTCTGATGGTTACGAACAGGATGTGGATCGCGCTGATGCATGGCGCTATCGCGATTATGTAGTGAATGCATTTAACAACGACAAACCTCACGATCAATTTATTACGGAGCAAATCGCGGGAGACGAGCTAGACCAGACTACTCACGAGTCGCGTATAGCCACGGGGTTTTTGAGGGCGGGACCTCGGGTAAACTTTCGCGAAAAAGATAATCCGGAGCGCCGCTGGGATTACCTTGACGATGTCGTTGCCACTGTTGGTCGTGGCGTATTGGGGATGACTATTCAATGTGCCCGTTGTCACGATCACAAATTTGATCCGATTCTTCAGAAAGATTATTACAGTATGACTGCTTCTATCTTTGGGTATGTGGAAACGGACTGGCCTATGCTTCCGGATGATCAGGCACTCGAATATCTCTCCAAGACTGCAGAGTTCGATGATCGTGTTTCCTCGATTCGTGAGCAGATCAGGGAAATTGAACAGCCTTACCTGACTGAACTAAAAATCGAAAGAATTCGGAATGAATTCCCGTCAGATATTTTAGAAGCGGTTTTGATCCCGGAAGACGAACGTACTGACGGACAAAAGCTACTGGCTGCTCAGGTACTCACATTGGGAGTTCCTAGGAATCAGGTTGATGCGGCTATGTCGGGGGACGCGAAAGCCAGTAGAGAACAACTGCGTGATCTGATCGCAGAGGTTGAAGAAGAGCGACCTGAAGAGCCTCCAATGATTGAGGTGGTTACTGATGGTGATTACCGATACACACCAGACCGGGCAGGCGATAATGTTTTGGGGTGCCCTGAGTGCCGAATTCAGATGGATGCCGCAGGTAGTTTTTTACATGACGGTGAAGGAAGTTATGAAGTGCCACCTGCTCCCTTTTTGATTCGTGGCGACCCCTTTAGTGAGGGGCCAGAACTGCAGCCAGATTTTCTGACTGTAGCAAAGTATGGAAACCCACCAGTAGAAATTCCTCGCACTAATGGACGAACTTCCGGGCGTCGTTTGGCATTAGCGCAGTGGCTTACATCAGATGACAACCCTCTAACGGCGCGCGTTTGGGTTAATCGTGTCTGGCACCATCATTTTGGTCGCGGCATCGTATCAAGCCTGGATAATTTTGGAGTTGTTGGCGAGAGGCCTACCCATCCCGAGTTACTGGATTGGCTTGCAGTGGATTTTATGGAAAAGGGCTGGAGTACGAAAGAGCTGCACCGCACCATTATGACTTCTGATGCCTACAAGATGGCGTCAGCTTATGAAAATGAACAAAATTCTCTGGTAGATCTTGAAAACCATTTGTTGTGGAAGTACCGGCCGCAGAGGCTTGAAGCGGAAGCTATACGGGATGTGATGATGGCAACCAGTGGTGGCATTGATTTAAGTGTGGGAGGGAAGCCTATCTTCCCGTATATCCCCCAGGAAATACTGGACACCGCTGTGCTTTTTGGCCGCTGGGATAATCAGGTAGATGGCCCAGAGGTTTGGCGACGCAGCCTCTACGTATATCGTCGCCGTACGCTGAGTTTTCCGTTCTTTGAGACCTTTGACCTGCCAGACCAGAACCAGACTATCAATATTCGCAATACCTCAACGGTAGCTCCGCAGGCGCTAACCCTGATGAATAACCCGTTCGTGCTAAGTCAGGCGGAACTGTTTTCAGATGTGATAGAAGAGCAAGTGCCCTATGACATCGACCGGCAAGTTGCGATGGTCTATCAGACTGCCCTGACCCGGCTGCCAACAGAGGAAGAAGCTGAAGTTGGGCGACAACTGGTTGAAATGGGTTCTTTGAATGATCTTACTCACGTTGTTTTTAACCTGAGTGAATTTTTGTACAGGAGATAATTAAGCATGACTGACAAGCCTAAGAAAAAAATATGGTCACGCCGGGATTTCCTTATGCAGTCTGGTGGGGGGATGGCCGGCTTAGCCCTGGCCTCACTAATGAATGATGACAAGGCTTTCGCGCAGAATGCCGCCCTTGGGGGCGATGAGTGCGGCGCCGTCTTTCCGGGGGCCTTCGAGCCGAAACCTCCGCATTTTAAACCGCGCGCGAAGAGTGTAATTTCCCTCTTCATGAGCGGCGGACCTAGCCAGGTCGATACCTTTGATTACAAGCCAGCCCTGACGAAATATGCAGGGGTACCACTGGAAGATTTAATCGGGGAGAAGTTTGCAGTTCGCCAGGGAATGCCTGGTCCACTAATGCCAAGTCCCTTCGAGTTCAAGCAGCATGGTGAGAGTGGTATGTGGGTATCAGAGATTTTCCCGCACCTTGCCAAGCAGGTTGATGATATTGCGTTTATTAAATCCCTGTACGGCCGTTCCAATGATCACATTCAGTCTACCTATGAAATGCAGACTGGTCAGATTCGAGTCGGGTTCCCGAGTGTAGGATGCTGGGTAACCTACGGGCTCGGTTCAGAAAGTTCAAGCTTGCCTGGCTTTGTTGTGATGAATGACTATCGGGGAGGGCCGTTAGGTGGACCAGCCGATTGGGGCTCTGGTTTCATGCCCGCGAGCTATCAGGGTACCCTTTTTCGCTCATCGGGAGACCCCATTGTAGATCTGGAGGCTCCGGAGAATTTAACTACTGACCAGCAGCGGGCGCGCCTTGAGGTGCTTGCAAAACTAAATCAGATGGATATGGAGAAGTACCCGGGTAATTCGGAGTTGGCCGCACGTATCTCCTCTTATGAGCTTGCCTATCGCATGCAAGGCTGCGCGCCTGAAGCAATCGACATTCGCTCAGAGTCCGATGCAACAAAAAAGCTCTACGGTATAGACGAGGGAATCACTGATCCATTTGGTAAACAGTGCCTCATGGCACGTCGATTAGTTGAGCGCGGCGTGAGATTCGTCCAGCTCTTTATGGGAGGCGTTGGCGTTCAGAATACTGATACCTGGGATGCTCACTCCAACCTTGTAGAAAATCATACCCTCCATGCGAAGGAGTCTGACAAGCCGATAGCAGGGCTTATTCAGGACCTAAAAGCGCGAGGGTTACTCGATGACACGTTAATAGTCTGGCACGGAGAGTTTGGTCGCATGCCGATATCCCAGCGCGGAATTGGACGTGACCATAATCCGGGCACGCAGACTGCGCTAATGATTGGAGCGGGCATACAGGGTGGTCAGGAGATCGGCGCCTCTGATGAGTGGGGTTATAAGGCCTTTGACCAGCCGATTTCGGCGCACGATATGCATGCGACAATATTGCACTTGTTAGGGTTAGATCATGAAAAGTTAACCTATCGCTACAGCGGTCGGGATTACCGATTGTCAGATATTTCCGGAAAGCCTATACCGCAAATAATCGCGTAGTAATAAGTCAGCCCGATCTTGGGAATTAAGGGGTAGAAATTGGACTACAATCTCTACTCCTTTTCGGTTTTAGTCGTTAGAAAAATGTGGGAATAACATGCAGCGTAATGGTTTTCTAAAAAATACAGCAACGATTTCTCTCTTTACATTAACTGGCTTATCCCTAGTCATTCACAGTAGCGATTCCCTGGGGCAAGAAAATGTCAGTTATAGAGAGGATCAGGCCGTGGCCGGTCAGGTAGTTTATGAGCAGCGCTGTGCTTCTTGCCATGGCTACAATCTGGAAGGCTTTGAGCTGGCGCCCAGACTGAACGGTAACTTTTTTAGCCGAAGGTGGGGCGATGGTGCGGCTGATAACCTTGCACGAAACGTTCAGCGCATGCCTCCCAACGAAGCCGGATTGTCTGGGGAGGAAACAGCAAATGTTCTTTCGTATCTATTCAGCCGCAATGGAGTAGAGGCCGGCTCGTTGGCTTTGTCGGCCGATCTGGATCTTCTTTCCGGTTATATTATCCCAGCCCAGGAACTTGTAGATTCACGCTTTACACCAAGGTTGCCGAGTTTTTCTACCAACGGCCCGGTGTTGCCAGTCAGTAGATTGAATGATCTGACCCCTGTCACCAATGAATTGCTTCTTGATCCGCCTGCCGATGACTGGCTCGTATGGCGCCGCACGCACTCGAATCTGGGACATAGCCCGCTTACTGAAATTAATAAAGATAACGTCGATGACTTGAGGCTCTCCTGGACATGGTCACTCCCGCCGGGGGCAAACATGATGACGCCAATCGTCCATGACGGTGTAATGTTTGCGCTCAGTTCGGGGGATGTCGTTCAGGCGATTGATGCGACTACCGGAGACTTGCTGTGGGCCTATCAGCATGAACTTGAAGGAGAAAATCCATCGGAGTCTAAAAAAGGAGTGGCGATCTGGGAAGATAAAATAATAGTGGGCACCTCGGACCTTAAACTCATCGCCCTTGAGGCAAAAACGGGAAGACTGGCCTGGGAGCATGAGATAGAGACTAACGGCGAAACTGACCACCGATTTAAGTCGGCGCCTATGGTAGTGAACGACAAGGCGATATTCGGCCTCGTGGGACAGATGGCTGTGGCCGGTGGGAATTTTATCGTGGCCATCGATCTTAATTCAGGGGAAGAGGCCTGGCGCTTCTACACAATCGCGCGTCCGGATGAGCTGTATGGAAACAGCTGGAACGGCTTGAGCCTTGAAGAGAGGACCGGTGGGTCTGTATGGACACCGGGAAGCTATGATCCCGATACTAATCTGGTTTATTTTGGTCCTGCGCCGACCTACGACACGGTAACAATGAGAGAATTTCGAAACGTGCCAGGTACCACAACTGATGCCCTGTATACTAACTCTACCATAGCCCTGGATGCTGACACCGGCGAACTGGTCTGGCACTTCCAGCATGTCAAAAATGATCTGCTTGACCTGGACTGGGCTTTTGAGAGGCAGATAATGGAGCTGCCTGTGAATGGTGAGATGCGAAAGGCTGTGGTCACCGGAGGCAAGGCCGCAATCTTTGAGGCGATGGATGCGGTGACGGGTGAGTATCTTTTCTCGATTGACCTTGATATGCAGAACGTCTTCAGCGAGATCGATCCGCGCACCGGTGACAAGACCATGTTTCCAGGCGCTGTGTTGCAGCCTGGGGAGGAGACTCCGGGTCTTGCCAAGAATGGCGTTTGCCCCGATGCGCTTGGTGCCAGGAATATGCAGACCACGTCCTATAATCCAGCCACCAGGATGCTTTATGTACCCATGCAGGATACCTGCATAAATAACCTCACAAACCGGCGATGGCAAAAGTATCCCAACCCTGAGCAGGATGGCTTATGGGGTCTGGTCAAGGCGGTAAACCTTGAGACGCGAGAAGTAGAGTGGACGACTCGCCAGTTTGGGCCACCGGCAAGTGGTCACCTCACTACCGATACGGGCTTGCTATTTAGGGGCACGATTGACCGGTTGTTTCAGGCAGTTGATCAAGAAAATGGTGAAGTGTTATGGCAGCAGCGGC
>MPLU02161243.1_pt1 | contig 12342 bp, 8 predicted proteins | sample 1617381 | NCBI WGS metagenome assembly MPLU02 (sample SAMN05944801, study PRJNA350692) | marine metagenome | biome: marine; feature: ODZ; material: water; isolation source: 90 m water sample filtered on 0.2 um supor filter | place: Pacific Ocean | collected 2012-04-08 | depth 90m m | reverse complement strand
TGCTTTTCAAATTCTTCATTAAAAACGCTTGAAGCATTAATTATAGTAAAATCTGGAGAGAAATTTTGCAATTGTTCTGTTTCAGGTCGTATAAACATGTTATGTACAAAATGAGCTTGCCATGCCCTTTTAGCTAAAATTCTAACATTGATACTATAATTAGGATCAAACCCTGCAAAACCATCAAACAAATATGTTTTTGAATCATCTGAATTATAGTAATTAATTACTTTTTCATATAGTTCATCAAATATTTTTTCATCTAATTTTTGATTAACAGGACCCCACCATAATTGATCAGTCGATGAAGGCTCATCTACTATATATTTATCTTTTGGAGAACGCCCTGTGTATTTACCTGTATCAACTATACTGGCTCCATTTGACCCCACAACTCCTTCGCTATTTGCTATTGTTTCTTCTATTAAATCATCTATAGATAAATTGCGATGTACCTGATTTAATCCAGTTAATCCCAAAACATCTAATCCTAATTCTTTTCCACTAATGGTCATTTTTTTCTCCTATTTCCCATGAGGGTGCGCTTGAGCATGAATTTTCTTCATTCTCTCTGGCTTTATATGTGTATAGATTTGAGTAGATGACAAGCTACTATGGCCCAACAATTCTTGAACTGATCTAATATCTGCACCTCGATCAATCATATGAGTTGCAAAAGAATGCCGCAAAATATGAGGCCCCAAACCCTCGCCTTCAGCTACTAATTTAATATAATTTCTTATTCTCCGTTTAATAGTACTATATGCAACTGGTTGCTCTTTTGAATTTGCAAATAATGGTGAATCCCCCAAACCCAAATGGATTGAGAACCCTCGAGTTTTCAAATATTTATCTATCCAATTTTTTGCCTCGTTACCAAAAGGAATTATTCTTTCTTTACTACCCTTTCCCAAAACTCTAATTATATAATTTTCTTTACCATTTTTGTTCTTATTAATTGTTATTGATGAAAAATCAAGGTTAGTCAATTCACTCAACCTAATTCCAGTCGAATAAAATAATTCAAGTATAGCACGATCTCTAAGTCCCTTGTCTGTCTTTGTATTTGGGATGTTCATTAACTTATCAATCACTTTAATATCTACAAAATTTGGTAATTTTTTTACTACCTTTGGAGTTTTGATATTTATCGAAGGATTATTACTAATTTGTTCTGAACTAATCAAATATTTGAATAAAGATTTAATCGAGGCTAATCGCCTAGCAATAGTTTTAGCTTTATAATCTTTATCAAATTCATCGGATAAAAAGTCATAAATCATTTCCCTATCGATTTGACTAAGCTCAACCAAAGATTTTGGGAGTGAAGTAAAAAAGCGAGCCAAATCATTACGATAAGCAGTAATTGTATGATAAGAGAAACCTCTTTCTTTCTTTAAATAATTATAAAATCCATCCATAATTAATTCAATATTATTCATTAATAGTTTTTAAATCATTTTGTAATAATAAAAAATCTGAAGGGATAGGTGCTTTTATAGAAAACTCTTTTTTTAAAACGGGGTGAAAAAAAGTGATTTTTTTTGCATGTAATGCGTGTCGATTAAAAAACTTTATGGACCGAATAAGTTTTTTTGATATTTCTGGGATGAATCCTTTTGTCTTATTTTCACCCCCACCATATTTAATATCTCCGAAAATTGGATAATTTTTGCTTGCGGAATGAACTCGTATTTGATGGGTACGGCCAGTTTTAGGATAGAATACAACTTCGCTAGTATAAACTCCAGATTTTATTACTTTAAAAAAGGTGATAGCTTCCCGTCCATTCTTATTGATTTGATAAGAAGTGGGGTCTGTTCTTTTCCGTTTAATATTATCTATTATCTCTCCTTCTTCTTGACTCCAGTTACCCCATGTAATTCCAAAATATTCCTTCATTATTTCTCTTTTTTCAAACTGAGTAGCTAATGCAGAATGGGTCGAATTATCTTTTGCTACTAAAATTACTCCAGAAGTATCTTTATCTAATCGATGCACTATCCCTGGCCTCATCAATCCATTATAATCTGATAATTTGTTAAAATGATATCTTAATCCATTGGCTAAAGTCCCATTGGACTGTCCTGCACCAGGATGGACAAGTAAACCAGAAGGTTTATTAATTGCAACGATATGATCATCTTCATAAAGTATATTGAGGTTAAGATCTTCAGGCTCAAGTTTATCTTCAACACCATCTTGCTGTGGAATAGAATAAGTTATTATATCAGAACCTTCTAATATTGAACTTGGCTTAACTAATGATTCATTTACTTGAACAAATCCATCTAAAATAATTTGTTTTATTTGAGTACGACTCAAGTTTGAAATATGATTTGACAAAAATTTATCTAATCGAATATTCTCATTCCCATTGGCTGAAAGAGTTATTTTATTCATTCGACACTGATATTACGCTTTTTCTCTAAAACAATTGAATCATATAATATGATTCCCATTCCTATCGTGACAAAAGAATCGGCCAAATTAAAAACATACCAATGTAAATCACCTATCATAAAATCCAGGAAATCCACCACTTCTCCCAATAATAATCTATCTATAAGATTTCCAATCGCTCCTGCCAGGATAAAACCTATACCAGATCTAATAACAATGCCTTCTTCTTTAATTGTCCATAGATACCAGAACAACATTATAGTAAAAATAATTGAAATTCCGGAAAAAATATATATACCAAATGGAAAATTAATGCCAAAGGCCATACCATCATTAGTGATATAAGTTATATGAAAAAAACCAGGTATAACTGTAATTGATTCATACAAAGTCATTGTAGAACGAATTACAGTTTTTGATATCTGGTCTGCAAGCACCATTATAGCACTGGCAAACAAAATTTTCATGTTAAACCAAGCTTTTCTTTTTCTTTACAACCAACGCACTTTGTTGCATTTGGAACTTCCATCATTCTTTCTTCTGGTATCAGATCATCACAAATCTTACAAACACCAAATGTTCCTTCTGCAATCCTTTCTAATGCGATCTCTAAATTCTTATAATAGTCACTACCGCGATTCATCAGCATGAAATTTTTCTCTTGTTCATGAGAGTCAGTTCCAGCATCAGCCATATGTACGCTATATATTGAATCAGGGGTTACTCCACCCTGTTTATTTGAAGCTGGCCCCAAACCTTCTTTTATTGTATCAACTTCATTTGACACTGAACCCATTTTTTGTTCTATCGCTTTTTTAAATTTTTGGAGTTTTGTTTTAGAATATTGATTAGCCATAACTACCCCTTTCAAATATTGACCCGTTTTAAACCAAATTGGACTTCCTGACCATTCATAACAAATTTATCAGAGAAGTCGCCCTCATTAAATTCATAATAAATTTCCGTTGCTAGAACTTCATTCTTAAATAGCTCTTCAAATGAATGAATTGCATCTTTTATTGCACCTTCAATATCCATATAAATTTTAATTCGATCTTCGACGGCGAAATTAGCATTTTTTCGCATAGTTTGCACCTGTCTTATGATATCTCTTACAATACCTTCCATAATTAAATTATTATCAAGTTTTAGAGCAATTCCAACAGTAATACTATCGTCACCATTAGAGGAAAGTCCGTCATTTGAAATACTATCAATAAGCAAATCTTCTCTAAGCAAAAATATCTGCTTGCTGTCGAACTCTAACTTATACTTTTTACTTTTTCTAATCTCGTCAAGAATTTCCATACTATCAATATCATTAAGGCACTTTCGAATCATATTGAGGTCCTTTCCAAATTTTTGACCCAAAAGTGGCAAGTTAGGTTTTACATCGTACTTAATTAGTTCGGACGCTGATTCTACCCTAATAAGAGTCTTCACATTTAACTCATCTAGAACAATACTCTGCTGATCCTTGATAAAATCTGCAATATTATCATCTTCTATATGAAAAGAAAACTCTGATAGAGGTTGCCGTATTTTAATATTTGCTTTGTTCCGAGCTGAACGACCATATTCTACCAGTTTCCTTAGCGCATCTATTTTTTTTATTAGTTCATTATCAATCTTAGATTCATCTGCTTTTGGATAATCACATAAATGTATACTCTCAGGAGAATTTTTATCAAGGTTGTAAATTAAATTTTGATAGATCTCTTCAGTAACAAAAGGAAGTATAGGCGCTAATACTTTTATTGATGTCGCTAGTACCTCATAAAGGACCTGATACGCAGCTTTTTTATCATTATCATCTTCACTTTTCCAAAATCTCCTCCGACTTCTACGAATATACCAATTAGATAATTCCTCTAAAAATATCTCAAACTTTCTCATGAGTTTGTCTGCGCGAAATTCATTTAGTGATATTTCACTGTCTTTTATAAATGAGTGCAGTTTTGACAAAATCCATTTATCCATTAATTGAAGATCGTTTTCTGAGATTTGATCCTTTATTGGATCAAATCCATCAACAGCTGCATATGTGGCAAAAAATGAATATGAATTCCATAATTGGATAAGTTTCTTTCGAACTTCATTCCCATTGTCATATCCAAACAACAGATTATGCTCTGGATTTTGAGCAGTATACATCCATCGCATTACGTCCACACCCATTTTTTCTGCTGCATCATCAAACCAAATTGTATTACCCCATGATTTATGCATATCTCTACCATCTTCTGCTTTTACTAATGCATGACCCAATAGATTTTTAAAGGGCGCTCTTTCTTCCATCATTGTTGACATTGCTAATAGTGAATAAAACCAATTCCTAAATTGACCAGGGAAAGATTCCACTACAAATTCTGCAGGAAACCAATCATCCCAATATGTTTTATCATCATTGTAATTCAAAGTAGAAAACGGAACAATACCAGCATCTAACCATGGGTTTCCTACATCTTTTATACGTGTTCCCACTAACCCAGACTTTGGATGCTTTATTTTAACCTTATCAATCCATGGCCTGTGAGGGCTTTGGCCATCAAAATCATCCCATCCTTCACATGCTAATTCTTTTAATTCTTCTCTTGAACCAACAACATAGAAGGAGTCATCTTCAAATGTCCATATTGGTAAAGCTAATCCCCAAAACCGTTTTTTAGAAATCATCCAGTCACCCATATTGTCAAGCCATTCATGCTCACGTTCCTGACCCCAATCAGGTATCCAATTAATATCATCAACAATATTTTTTATCTTATCCCGCCAATCCATATTGATATACCATTCATCGACTAATCTAAAAACTAATTCATCACCTGAACGCCAACAGTGAGGATATATATGAGGATAATCTTCAACATGTACTAGGAATCCCCTTTCTTTTAGGTCTTCCAATATTAAATCCACCGTTGTGGAATCAGTTGCTTTTTTTCCTTTTAACCAATCAAATTTTCCTGTGAATTTTGATTCTTCATCTAATGGTGCAATATTAACAAATCCCAGTTTATCGCCAATTTTATGATCGATATCTCCACAGCCAGGGGCCATATGAACAATTCCCGTTCCTTCACCTGCTACAACAATATCATTTCCCATATTATCTTTGCCAGGATTGATAACTTCATGTTGAGTTTTTCCTGTTTTTCCAGCTTTAGCTAGGTTATCATCTGAATAAGGATAGCCTCCTAATTCAGATTGGGCATCAAAATGATCAAAAGGTCCATCATAAGCCCAACCGACCATATCATTGCCCTTAATAGTATCAACAATCTCATAACCTCCACGTTCTTTAAAAATCTGAGATATAGTTTTTAATTTTGGTACCCCATCAATCCACTGTTTCTTTTCTTTAAACTGTTTATCCAACCTTTTGAATTCCAAATTTTCTTTAGCAAAATAATATATCGAATCATCACTGGTTTTTATCTTAACATAATCAAGATTTTTATTTACTCCAGCTATAACGTTGGACGTCAACGTCCATGGCGTTGTTGTCCATATAAGTAAATATTCATTTTCTCTATCTCTTATTGGGAAACGAACAAAAACTGCTTTATGAGAGACAAGTTTTCTTCCTTCAATGATCTCCATTTGAGAATATGATGTTCCAGATCGTCCTGACCAAGGGACAACATCTGAACCACGGTAAACTTTATTTTCATCAAATAATTTTTTTAAAAACCCCCAAATGGTATAATTATTCTCATCTGACATAGTAAAATAAGAATTATCCCAATCCATCCAATATCCCAACCTCTTAGATTGCTCAGTTTGAATTTTTGAATATTTGTAGACTCTTTCTTTACACATATTTACAAATTTTTCAATACCAAACTTTTCGACATCCTTCTTTGATTTAAACCCTAGTTCCTTCTCAACTTCAACTTCAACCCAAAGGCCTTGACAGTCAAATCCTTGTTGGTAACGAAGCTCATATCCATTCATGGCCTTATATCGATTATAGATATCTTTTAATGTTCGACCCCAGGCATGATGCACGCCCATGGGGTTATTAGCAGTAATAGGGCCATCAATAAAAGACCATTTTGGATTTCCTGAATTGGCGTCACGTCTTTTTTGAAAAATATCATTCTTTTTCCAAAAATCAAGAATTTTGTGTTCTAAGGCGATAAAATCGACTTGTGGATTTACCCTTTGAATCATAATAATGTTTTTTCTCTCATATACAGTGGTGAAAATTAGCCTTTTCACCGTCAGAGAACAAAGGGGAAAGCTGAATTAAATCAGCAGGAATCAATTACGATATATTAATCTTCTAATTCTAAAGTTAAGTATCTAGCTGCTCCATCTCTTTTTAAATGAAGCATAACCATGTTTTTTCGTTTTGTTTCTTTCAATAATTTTTGAAACTCTCGAGAGGTTCTGCACTTCTTAGTACCAACCCTAGTAATTATATCGCCAATTTGAATGCCTGTATTTTCAGCTGGGCTTCCAGATTGAACGTTTGTAACGACAACGCCATCTTCGTTATTGCTAATACCAAATTTTCTACGATTAGACCGTGTTAATTCGGAGACTTCAATCCCTAATTCATTAGTCTTATTAGGCCTTGTAGATGATACGACTATATCATCCCCTGGCATTTCTTCTAATTTGACTTTTAATCTTTTCTTTCTACCATCCCTAATAACAACTAAATCGTAATTTCTATTAGGCTTTGAAGATGAAACAGTGTTTCTCAAGTGGTCAACACTATTAATCTTCAAATTATTAAATTCAACTATAACATCACCCGTTTCAACTCCCGCTTTTTCAGCTGGACCTTTATTAACTACGTCAGCAACCAATGCACCACTTCGTGTTTTGACATCTAATGCTCTTGCGGCTGTATCATCAATTGGTTGGATTTGCACTCCAATCCATGACCTTAAAACTTTACCATGATCAATTAAATCAGACATTACTCTTTTGATCATATTTGATGGTATTGCAAAACCTACACCTTTATTGCTACGATCAAAACCATTGGTGAAAATAGCGGTGTTAATTCCGATAAGATCTCCCGATGAGTTTAGTAGTGCTCCACCACTGTTACCTGGGTTAATTGCAGCATCTGTTTGAATAAAATCTTCATAAACATCACCTTGGATAATATTACCACGCCCCTTTGCAGAGACAATTCCAGCAGTAACAGTATGACTTAAATTTGCAGAAAAGGGACTGCCTACAGCAATTACCCATTCTCCAACTCGGAGCTTATCAGAGTCCCCAAAACCAAGATCTGTTAATCCTTTTGCATTAATTTGGAGAACGGCAATATCTGTTTTTGGGTCACGACCAATGATAGTTGCATCATATTCCATTTTATCCAATAATCTAACGGTAATCTCATCCATCTCATCAACAACATGATTATTTGTAATGACATATCCTTTTCTTGAATCAACAATTACCCCGGATCCCAAAGCAGTTGACTTATATTCACGTTGACGAGGCATATTATAAAAGAATCGAAATAAATCACTGTCTTGAGGAAGATTTCTATGAGATTCAGTTAAATCAATATTTTTTTCTGTTAGGATTGTAACTACAGCTGGGTTCGCTTTTTCAGCAATATCAGCAAAATGGTTACTGAATTGTTTTAACGCAGAATTCTGTCCGATTAAAGTGCCAAATATAATTAGTGATAAAAATAATTTTTTCATTATGTCCTTTTTAAATTATGATAATATTTTAATGCAGTAGATAACCTAAGGTTCCCAATCAAATACTTTTTTGAAAACTAAATACCCATTCATTCATTTTCTCGATACTATTGCCATCAATTTTAGCATCCAAAGGCTTATCAAACCTTAAATAAATAGGCTGTCCATAAATTGATGTAGAAATTCTTAACCCTATGCCATAATCAACTAATGTACTATTATTAAAACCTTTATCTCCAACTACAAATTTTGAACCAGTAAGCGTACCTTGATCAATAAAACCTGCTAACTCAAAGTTAATTCCCGAAATAGATTTTGACAGGAATCCTTCAAAGGTTATTGCAAATACCTGTTCTACTCCAGATAAACCTTGATTCCCAAAAGCTCTTAAATTTGCATCACCAGGTAGATGATACCGTCCAAAGAACTCTTTATTCCCGTAAAAGCTGGTATTGTCTCTGAGATAACTTTTCTGATAAAGATCTCCTGAGCCTGCTCCTTCAACATTAAATCTTTCTTGCAAAGGTGCTTCATTTTGGTTTGACCATATTTGACCATATATTTGTCTAAAACGTGCGCCAAAAAAGCCAAGCCTTTCATCAAATGAGTTAGTTAAGACAAACCGACTAAATGACCAATCCGATGCTTTAAATGGAGTGAAATCAAAAATTATCTCATTCTTGATATTAGAAAAAATTGAATGAATTTTTGTTGAAGCTACTATCATTCTACCATTGTCATATAAATGGGTTCGACTCGTATCTTTGACTTGATTTTCATAAAAACCAAAATTCATACGTTTGAGACCATTTACAGAATTATTACGATCGATTTCTTTTGTAAGAGTCAGTCCACTACCCCTTACACCTCGAAAATCAAATATATGATAATTAATTTGATCTATACTTTTATGAGGTCTTTTTGTCCACCCTGCTATTTTGTAGAAGGTTTCCTTTGTTTCCAAACCTACATTTAGATCAGATTCGAAATAGTCTAACATACCATATGAACTTTTATACCTAAAACCCGGTAAATAACCATCTTTATCTAAATAATGAAGTGTTGGATGATACTGAACAACATATTTATTACGAGGGAGATAACGCATACCAGGTTTATAAAACATAGTTTCACTTGTCATTCTACCAGTAAAATTATTTCTAAAATCTATATCCATTGTTTGAGCATCAGGGTCTAAAGTTGCATATATAGGCTTTTTAGGAACATTATATGTAAATGTATCTTTAACTCGAAACTTATGATTTTTCCACCAAATTTGATGTTTGGAGCCATCTTCTAAGGTGGTTTCTATCAATTGTGGCATATCTCTATTGCCATGGCGCTCAATATTTAAGGTTATATCCCAAGTGTCATCGGCTTTTTGATTCCTTTTCCAATTATTAATACCATAGTCTAAAAGGCGAGTATCATGAAGCCAAGGACGAAAAAACCAATCTAAATCTTTACCACTTACGTCTTCCATCGCATCAATAAAGCGCTTTTCATTTGTATGTTTTAGATTCCAGCGACGGTAATATTCTTGCATTGCCTTTGTAAAAGTTTCTTCACCCAAAATATATTTTAATTCATCTAGCATAAGTGATGGTTTAGTATATGCATTTGCTCCAGCAGCACGCGATCCTTTAAACATATAAGTGGAACGGCTTATGGGTTCATCTTGTCCACTATCCATAAAATTTATCATCCCCCACTGCGTATTGCCTAAACTATTACCAAACTTCCAGTATTTTTTTTGCCAATCTTTATATCGGCTGGCTGATAAATCAAAGCCATGCTCACCATATCTATCCATCATATACCACCGTGTTTGAAAAGAAGTAAACCCTTCATCCATCCATGCTTCTCGTACTTCATTATTTCCAAGAATGCCGTAAAACCAGATATGTCCTACTTCATGGAGGATTAAGCCTTCAGATTCACTGCCATCCATCACAAGCATGGGATATTCCATACCTCCACCAGCTAGACGATCTGTATTTGTGACCTGGGGATAGGGATACATACCAAACTTTGTACTCAACCACTCAATTGCTCTTTCAGTCCTTGCTACTGCTTTCTTTGTCCATTTTTTCCCATTTTTTTGATTAAATAACGCATGAACAGCAATTCCATTCCATTCACCACCTTCATAAAGAAAATTAGGAGTTGTCACCCAGGCAAAATCATGAACGTTTTCTGCATAGAAAGAAACAACTCTTCTTTCATCTACATCATATTTGATACGATTGGTTTTGAATTCTTTAAGCCATTTAGAAAATTTTTGACTCGTATCAACTTGAACTTCTTCCCATCCAGGGTCACCACTGGTTACTGTTCCAGTGGAGCCAATAATATACCCCTTGGGTACATCCATGGTTACATCATAGGTGCCAAATTCACCGTAGAATTCACCTTCTGCATGAAATGGTTCATTGAACCAGCCATTTTCATCATATACCACAACGCGAGGATACCATTGGGCAAAGTTATATTGATCACCTACTCGCCCTGCTCTTTCAGAAAATTTTCCAACATGTTGTGTCCAATCTAAATCAATTGTCATAGATGAACCCGGCGCCAAACCTTTAGAAAGTTTCGCAGATAAAATAGTGTCATCAATATTAAATGTATCCGTAATCGTATTACCATTAGTTACAATAATAAAATCACTTATATCATAATTACTAAAATAAGGATCCATTCCTTTTTTGAAACGAGCTCCTCGAGAGGCTCGACCTAATCCTGCTAAATATTCTCTGTGCTTTACGGTCCCTTCTTGAAATGCATTAGCATAGAGATTTAAGTAAAAATGGTGTAATGTATCCGGAGAATTATTTTTATAAGTAATTGTTGAGTGACCACCTATAGTATGTTCTGAGGTATCAAGTTTTACACTCATACTATATTGCACAAACTGTTGCCAATATTCTTCAGCTATTAAATTGGCGGTAAGTAAAAAACTTAATATTATTAATTTTTTATTCATTCGATGGATGGATTATAATTGAAAACTGAAAAAATGGCTATGATTCTGAAGATAAATATGGTTTCAAATCTTTATAAAAAATTTCTTCTGACCTTGGGCCTACATAGCCTTTAACAATGTAACCTTCCCTATCGATAATCAAGGTTGTGGGAATCCCTGTAATTGGTTGACCAATTGCTTGCCCATAATGAGCTGTCACTACCTGAGTTTCATAATTGTTGATATCAGTTAAAATCGTGTAGTTTATATCCCAGTCATTCATGAAATCTGCAATTGAGCTATCTGTTTCATATGATGATCTTTTAAGCGTAATCCCCACAATTTCTAAACCATCTTTTTGATATTTTTTGATTAATTTATTAAAATCGGGAATCTCACGTCGGCATGGGCCACACCATGTGCCCCAAAAGTTAAGTAATATCACCTTACCTTTATTTTCACTCAACTTAAAAAGCTCTCCCTGGATTGTTCTTAGAGTAAAGTCGGGTGCTTTAATCGCATAATCAGGTCGCTTGGGCTGATTATGTAATTGAACAGGCTTTTGAACGGTTACTGACTTTTGTTCAGCTAACTTTATTTTTTCTTTTTGGCCACAACCAATTGCAAGAAAAAAGGACATAATTAATAAGATCTTCATTTTTTTCATAATCTTCTAGCCATCTAAGCCAACATCTAAGAAATCTATAAAATCCCCCAGATTCCTTGTCATACCTGGGAATGTAGTAATTACTTCATTATCGGGGCTCAAAATGACATAGTAAGGTAATGCTGCAGTTCCAAATCGTTCAATCTCATATTCTTGATTTTCACGGTGATTTGGGCCTCCATCTGTATATAATTGAACTAGAACCATTTCTCCAAATCTTTGCTTCACTTCATTTTTAGTAAAAACATTAGCTTCCATCCAACGACAATTAGTACAGGTATATCCTGTAAAATCAATAAAAACCGATTTCCCCGTTGCACGCGCTTCTGCTAATCCATCTTCAAGATTTCGATACCAAGTAAATTCATCAGAAATAGATTGACCATTGCTTCTTACAGCGCCCGTCTCTCCTTCAACTATTGGCGGTAAATAGGAATATATTAGACCATGTATACGTTGACCAAATAACCCTGACGTAAGGTAAAGTCCAAAAGTTAAAAATGCAGTACTAATCATTAATCTTGGCACACTAACTATTTTTAATACTGAATCATGTGGCAATTTAATTTTTCCTAGTAAATAAAAGCCTGTAAGTAGCATGAGGACTGCCCAAACAGCTAAAACTGCATTAT
>MPLU02204602.1_pt1 | contig 12370 bp, 24 predicted proteins | sample 1617381 | NCBI WGS metagenome assembly MPLU02 (sample SAMN05944801, study PRJNA350692) | marine metagenome | biome: marine; feature: ODZ; material: water; isolation source: 90 m water sample filtered on 0.2 um supor filter | place: Pacific Ocean | collected 2012-04-08 | depth 90m m | reverse complement strand
CGACGACAACCCTCCCGCCACCCACCACCACGCTCCCACCCACCACCACGCTGCCACCCACCACCACGACGCCGCCACCGACGACCCTTCCACCACCCACAACGACCGCCGCTCCTCCCACAACAACGGCTCCTCCCGACCCCTACGAGGGCTGGGGCGACCCGCCACCCGGCTACGCAAACTGGGACGACTTCCAGCAAGAAGCCGCAGCGGGAATCGTCGCCACCGACACGATCCAAGACGTAGTGCCAGTGGAGGCCGTCGAACAGATGATGCCGGAGCCGGAGCCGGTATACGTCCCGCAGGTCAGCGTCGACATCACCAGCGAGGCACTCATCGAGATCGTGTCCACAGCGGTATCCACAGCCCAGACGGGAACGGACACGACGACGAACGTCACAACCTCGCTCACAAACAACTCCTACGACGGCTATTGGTACGAGGCGGTCAGCACGGAAACGACGGTCACCACTACCCATGTCGACACGACCACCGTCGTTACCCGCACCGGAGCCGACGTCACGACCTGTACCACCATTGACGGCATCCCGTCAGGGTGCGAAACCGAACGAACTTGGGAAGAAGCCACCACCACGGCCACAACGGGCGATGCGTACACGGCAGCGGAGACGACGACCGCCAACTCGACGATCCCGGCGTCGTGTAGCCAAGGAGGATTCACCGGCCTCGGCGACTGGTGTATCGTCGATTCGACGTCCCGCACCGACTACGACCACGTTGCGTTCGAGTTGGACGAGACGACCGACATTCGGATCGACGCCGACACGAACCTGACGTACGCACAGTTCGTCGCAGGAAACAACCAGTTCGGCGATCCCTACATTTACCTGAACCACGACACCGACCCGGACGCAGGCGACCACTCCGGCGATACCTCAGAGATCACGGTCGGCAACCTGATCGCCTTTGACGACGACGGTGGCCGAGACTGCTCGCCGGTCTCGGCGTGTATCAACCCGCCGTCAGACGCGACTGACCCGGACGAGTTCCCGAACTCGGTGATCGCTTGGGACGACGGGCCGACGCCGGTGATTGTGAACGTGTCCGATTTGTGGGACAGCCGGATCGAGGAGACGCTCGCCCCCGGCGACTATGTGGTCCGAGGGTCGGTGTACAGCACCGGGCACAACGGCTGGTACCGGTTGACGATCCGAGAGGACGACTAATCAAGCCGCGTCAATCGTGGCGTAATCTGCGCTACCAGTCCGATCAGGCCCGTACCGCGTGGCAGAAGTCGGTCGCAGCCGACCCGCCGGTCTACACTCCTCACAGAAACGGAGGTGCTGTCGTGAGCCAGCAGAAACTCTTTCACTACAAGGCAACCGTAGATCGGGTGGTCGACGGCGACACGATCGACGTCACTCTCGACCTCGGGTTCGACATTTCGTATCGAGGTCGGGTCAGGTTTCAGGGAATCAACGCCCCGGAGTCTCGGACCCGTGACGCCGTGGAGAAGGCGGCGGGCCTCGCTGCGAAGCGGTACGTCGAGGATTGGATTAACGGTCACGAGCAGCGGGTCATCATTCAGACGTCGCTCGATGACCGTGGCAAGTTCGGTCGCATCCTCGGTCGCATCTTGAACGATGAGGGCGAGTGCTTGAACGATGAACTGGTCAGCCTTGGCCATGCGACTCCGTATGATGGGGGGAAGCGGTGACCGTCGAGGTTGTGACCGCGATCGGCGCGGTCGCTACGGCTGCGGTCGGTGGGTCGTTCACGGTGTTGGCGCATCGGGTCCGGCGGGAGAACAACGCGACGCACGAGTCGAACCGTCGGGTGCTGGATTCGATTGACCGGCGCACGGAGGCGATGGACGTCAAGTTGGATCGGCATGGTGAGGAGATCGCTGCTCATGCTGCGTGGCATCGTGGCCGGGGTGACGAAGGGGTCTGAAAACGACGGAAGCCCCCGACCGAAGCCGGGGGCCACTCGCCAGAGGCGGTCAGGCTGCCTTGTGCTTCCTGACGTTGTGGCCCGCTCCACCAACCGTCTCGCCGCAGACGGTGCAGGTGTGGAAGTTGCCGGAGCAGAAGCCCTGTCGGCTGCCGCCTTCGACGCCGGGCTTGCCTGAACCGGGGCACGACTCGGCTGCTTTGGCTGCCTTGTCCAACTCGTACTGGTTGGTGTGCTCAAGCGGGGCCGACGGGAAACAGACGGTGCAGAGGATCGCACCGTGTTCGGCGACTGCTTCGGCTTCGGTGAGACCGGAAACCGTGGGGAGCCAAGCGAAGGTGGTCGTCCACTGGCAGGTCGAGCAGTCCATCGACGAGTGGATGTGACCCTTGGACGAGGTGACCAAGTAGAACCGGCTCCAGCCTTCGTACTCTTTCGCTGCTTCGTCGTATGCGGCCTTGGCGGTATCCATCGCCTCGACTGTCTCGGTGTACCGGGTCATCGCCTCGTCGTAGTTGCGGATCTTCCATGAACCGCTGTCGATGGCTGCCTGACGCTTGGTCTCGAAACGCTCCAACAGTTCAGCGTTGGCCTTGACTGAGAAGATGCGCCGGGGCTGGTAGTCCCCCATAGCGAAGTGAAGGCCGTTGACTGCGCTGATGACCTTCTGCTCGCTTTTGACGAACTCCATGTAGACCTCGGAAATCCGAGTGTCGACTTCGACCTCGTGGCGGGTGGTGGTTTCCATGTTGACTGTCTCCTTGGTGGTTGCTTCCATGTCCCAAGTATAACCACAGAATCCCTAGCCGGGGCAAGTCATACGGGGGGATTTGGGCAGAAATCTCAAACAGGCGATCTAAGGGCCTCAAACCCGATTCCGGTAGCCAGAACACCCCGAAGCCAGATACAGGACAAACGGATCACAACCATGTAACCTTCGCCGTGTCCCACCGGAGGTGACATGCCGAACACGAGAAAACTCGTCGATCTTGAGATCGAAGAAACGTCAGGTGTTGACCACCCGGCGCATCTGTACGAGGGGTGGCTGGTCCGCAAGGACGCTGCTGCCGTCTTGGACGAGGTACTCACCGAGGTACGGGACGTCGAACACGACACCGACCAAGGAGCAGAAACCGTGGACCTTACGGAAACCACGATCGACGCTCCGGCTGAGGAAGCCGTCGCTATGGAGCCGGAGCAGGTCATCGAACCCGCCCCGCTCATCAAGAGCGACGACTCGGAAATGGTTGCGAAGGAACTGGCTGATCTCCGCAAGCAACTCGACGACGCGACCGCTGAGGCGGCTTCGTTGCGCGAGGAGCGCGAGATGGAGAAGGCCACCGAGCGAGTCTCAGCATGGCGCATCCTTCCGGGTGTCGTCGTCGACGAGTTCGCACCGGTTCTTCGCTCCCTCCGGGGCGCTGACCCAGAGTCCGCTGCTGTTGTTGAGAGCATTCTCGACGGCTGTGCATCGGCTCTGTCCGAAGCCGGAGTACTGAAAGAACTGGGCACCGATTTGGATGATTCGTCCACGGACGCATACGACCAGATCGAAGCCCTCGCCAAGTCCGCTGTCGAAGCGGGCAGGGCAGGCAACATGCCGGAGGCGATCGGCCTCGTGGCAACCGAGAACCCGGACCTGTACAACAGGTACCGGACCGAAGCGGGGGTCTGACATGGCGTATGAAACCAACCTCGTCACCATCGGGACGTTGACCGCAGCAGCGGACCTGTCGTCAAAGCAGTACCACTTCGTCAGTCTGGCTTCGTCCACGACGGTGAACGTCTGCTCGGCGATCACCAACTCCCCGATCGGTATTCTCCAGAACAACCCGGAGGCCGGTGAGCAGGCCATCGTTGCTGTCTCGGGAATCTCGAAGGTCGTTGCTGATGGCACAATCGCTGCCGGTAACTTCATCGGGACTTCCGCTGACGGACAGGCTGACGCTATCGGCAGCGGTACTGACACCACGGTTTACGTCATGGGTCAGGGCCTAGAGGCAGGAACCGCAGGTCAGACGATCTCCATGTTGCTCCAAGTCACTAACTGCCGAGCGGCATAGGGGGACTGACCAATGCCACAGCCAACCTCACAAGACGTTCATGTTGATGCGATTTTGACGAACATGTCAGTCGCATACATGCAAGAGGCTTACGCCTTCGTCGCGAGCCGAGCGTTCCCGACCGTCAACGTCCAGAAGCAGACCGACAAGTATTTCACATACTCTCAGGCTGACTTCTTCCGCGATCAGGTGGAGCGTCGGGCCGACGGCACCGAGTCCGCTGGAACCGGGTACTCACTCAGCACGGCGACTTACGCCTGCGATGTGTACGCGCTCCACAAGGACATCGGTGACCAGACCCGAGCGAACGCCGACTCGCCCCTCAACATGGACATGGACGCCACCCGCTTCCTGACCCAGCAGATGCTGATCCGTCAGGAAGTCCAGTGGGCTTCTGATGCCTTCACGACGAGCGTTTGGGGAACCGACGCGACACCCGGAACCCTCTGGGATGCTGCGTCGTCGACTCCGATTGCTGACGTCGAGACGGCGAAGAACACCGTCCTGACCAACACCGGCTACGTGCCAAACACGGTGATCATGTCATACAAGGTGTTCAGCGCCTTGGTCGACAACAGCGACATCGTGGACCGCATCAAGTACACCTCGCAGGAATCAGTCACCGAGGATCTCCTCGCTCGACTGTTCGGCGTGGACCGGGTGCTGGTCATGGCCGGGACGTACAACACCGCCAACGAGGGAGCGACCGCTTCCTATTCGCAGATCGGCGACAAGGACGTCCTCGTCTGCTACACGCCTGCTAACCCCGGACTGATGGTGCCCTCCGCTGGGTACAACATGGTCTGGACTGGCGTGTCGGCGGGACTTGGTGCCGGTGCGGCGATCAGCCGTTACCGGATCGAGGAGCGCAAGGCCGACCGGATCGAGATTGAAGCCGCTTTCGACTTCAAGATCGTGTCCTCGGCTCTGGGCTACTTCCTGTCCAACGTGACCTCGTAGTGCTGCACTAGCCTCACTCACAGAACACGGCGCATCGAGCCGGGGGTCGGGTTCGCCCCGGCCTCCGGCTCGACGCAGTTAGGAGCACAACATGGCCCGTCCACCGGGTAACACATCCACCACGACCGCACTAACCGGGTCCGCTCAGACTGTGCTGACCGGGGGAGGCATCTTCTACGGAGGCTGCTTCTACGAGTCCGGCGGGTCGAGCACCAAGACGGCGACGGTCTACGACGGCACATCAGCGTCGGGGACGGTCATCGCTCATATTGCTCTGGCAGCCAGCGGCGTCACGAACCTGAACATCGCCAACGGCGTACAGGTCGTGAACGGTATTCACGTTGCCGTAGCCGGTTCAGGCACCCTCGCCGGGTCGGTGTTCTCGGTCGCCTGATGGCTTGGACCTACGGCGGTGATCCGTCGGCTAACGCCCGCGACGCGATCCGGTTCCTGTGCGGCGACACGGATACCAACGATCAACTCTTAAACGACGCCGAGATCGGCTGGGTCAACAATCAACTCACCGGGTCGGACACGGCGACGACGGCGCTCTACAACGCGGCGTACCGGTGCTGCCTGCTGATCGCGTCGAAGTTCTCGCGGCTGGCCGACCAGTCGATCGGCGACATGAAAGTGTCAATGTCGCAGAAGGCGAAGGCGTACCGGGATCAGGCGGCGTACCTTCTCGAACTCGCCGGTCGTGAGGGCAGCGTCCCGACGCCGTATGCGGGAGGCATCACCGTCTCCGACAAGGACATCGACTGGGACAACAGCAACCTCGTTCGCCCCGGCTTCTTCAAGGGGCAGTTTGACGACACCCGTGAGGGCGGGCATCGCCCGCTCAAGCCGCTGTGGCCGGGGGCTGACTGATGGCGCAGCCGTCGGCCCAGTTCATGACCGACCTCAAGGTCAACATGACGCCGGACACGAGCGACATCCGCACGACGTCGACGGTCAACAACTACGGCGAGCGGTCGTTCACCGGCAGCGCGACGACGTATGACTGTTACATTCGACGGGCGAACGAGGCCGAACGCGACATGGACGAACTCAAGAAGATCGCGTGGGTGGTCTACATCCCGGACTCGTCGCTGACGTTGAACGTCGAGGATCAGATCACGTTGGGTGCTCCGGTGAGCGCGACCCGTCCGCTGGTGAAGGTCGAGACTCGGAAAGACCCGCTCGGTCAGGTCGGCGTCGTTGCGTATGTGGGGAACAAGTGACATGCCGGTCAAGGTCACGGGCATCAAAGAACTGAAGCGTCTGCTAAAAACCGCTGACGTCAAGATCGTCGGTGCGGTCGCTCAGGAGATGAGCAAGATTACTACTGAAATCGCTATTGAGTCTCGGGCGTTGATCCCCGAGGACGAACGAATCCTCGCCGGGTCGCAGGTCGTGGCGAAGAAGCCGACCCCGGTCGGGTTCAACGGCAGCGTCGAGTACGGAGGCCCGGCTGCGCCCTACGCCCTCATCCAGCATGAGAACCTCGACTACTTCCACCCAGCGAAAGCCCGAGGCGGCACCGGCCCCGGTACACCCGGTCAGACACGGGCAGCGAAGTATCTGGAGATGCCAGCGATACGACATCAGGTGACGGTCGTCCCGCGTTGTATCGCCGCGATCGAGCGGGTCACCTGATGGGAGTCCTCGACGACGTAGGCACCTTCATGGCAGCGAACGTCTCAGACGTCTCGCTGACCCTCGGCACCAACCTGTTCCTCGGACGGCTCCCCGACTCGCCGGACACCTGCGTCGCCATCTACGAGACAGCCGGGACCGCTCCGACCGATGTGTTCGGAGGCGACACGGCCCCACCGATCGAGAACGCCGGGCTGATGTGCCACACACGAGCAGCGTCGTACTCGACCTGCCAGTCGCTTGCCGTCGACATCATGAAAACGCTGTCGAAGGTCATCAACGAGACGCTGACGTCGACGGCGTACTACAAGATCGAAGCCACCCAGTCGCCGTTCGCTCTGATGCGGGACGAGCAGGAGCGAATGGTGTTCTCCTGTAACTTCACGGCGGTTAAGGCGCTGTGAGATGGTCGACGTTTACGGCGAGGACGCTGCCCGGCTCGTCAGAGAGACGCTGTTCCGCGTCCGGTGCGTAACGTGCGAGAAACTTCTCGCCGAGATGGTGTCGACTCCGTACCGGCTGCGGTGCCCCCGGTGTAAGAACTTGAACCACGCCGGGGTCGCTGGTCAGGCGAACGGGTCCGGGTCGTCGTCCTTGGTCGACGAAAAGGTGTCGGGGAACTCGAACACCTCGGGCTGAGCAGCGAGCGGGACCGGCGTCTCGATCTCGGACAGGGACAGCGGTGTCTCGTCGACGTCGATGAGCATGATCCCGGTCCCGCCGATGAACGGAGTCTCGACGACACCCATCGTGGTCAGTACGGCAGGCATCAGTTCGTCACCCTCCTCGTCGCTGTCCATGTAGGCGACGATGAACGTGAGGCGGCGGTAGATCGTCACAGCCAGTTCTCCCCGTGGAGCGGTGGCCGACCGAGCGTGTGCCGGATCGCGTCGGCGATGTGTCGGACCATCTCGCGGTCGTCGAGGCCGTCGCAGAACTTCTCTTGAACGTACCGGTCGGTGAGCGTCCCGTGCTTCGCCATGACGTAGGTCCGTCCGATGCCCCGGTCGAACGGTCGCCAAACGGTAACGACGACGTAATCGTCGGGGCTGCCGCCTCCCATAAAGCCTTGGTGTGGGAGTTCGGAGATCAGCACCGAGTATGACCAGCCGTCGCCGGGTTCGTGGTCGTAGGTGTGCGGCATCTGGCCGTTGAGGGCGCTCACCGCATGACTCCGATTACGGCAGCCACGACGTCGAGCGAGTTCTGTTCGACGAGGCGGTCGGCTTCGGCTCGGCTGAGGAGTTCAGCCTGCCGGTAGTCGAGTCCCTTGCGGAGTTCGCAGCAGCACTCCAGCGACCCTTCGTCGTCGTAACAGATCGCCCGGTGTTGTAGATGCCCCATTAGCAGTCCTCCTCGTTGGCCCAATCATACGGTCGGGGTGTGACAGGGTTGCGGCTCTCCCATCGGTCGACTGCTCCTCGGAGCCAGTAGCCGATCCCGATCAGGGCGAACGGGGCGATGATGAACTGCCACAGCGGGTTCGTCATGTAGAGGACGGCGATCATGCTGTCCTGCTTTTTTTGCCGGAAGCATCTTCCAACTGGTGCGCTGGTGCCCACTCTGTGACCAGACCTTCGCCTGTGGAGTCGGTCGCCGGGGTGCCGTCCTTGCGGTCCCACCGATTCATCTGGCACACGAAATCGCTGCCGTTGAACCAAGCGCACATCTGGTCGTCGAACCGGAGCCACCGGGTGTGCTGGCCGGTCGTCTGCTCGATCCTTTCTTCAATCCTCTGTCGGGTGGTCACGACGCCTCCTCGAACAGTTCCCGGTAGCCGACGGAGCCGTTCGGCCCGTTGTACCCGGCGGTGATCTTTCGGATGCCGCACCGGTCGGTGGTCGATCCCCAGCCGGGGTTGACCGGGGTGACAATGCCGCCTCGGGTGACGTCGATTAGGTGCGTGCCGAAATGGTAGACGGACACGATGCCGTCGGTGTAGGACGCCTGCCACTTGCGACCGGAGGCCGAAGCGTCACCGTGCCGGATGGCGTCGACGACGAGGTTGGTGAGGTTCGACTGCTTCATGCCGTCACCGCCTGAGTGGCGAGGAGAGCGTTGATCTTCTCGACGACGTAGAGCGGCAACCGGACCTCGACGGCTTCGTTGCCGAGTGCTGCGGCTCCGTACTTTTTCTCGCCACTGGGACGGTCCCAGTCCCTGACGTTCAGCAGGTCGAAGGTGGCGGTGTCGATCTCGGCCCACCGGGTCTTGTTGACCTCGCGCTGTGCCGCCTCATCGAGGAACCGCTGATTGTCTCGGGCGAGCCGGTCACGCTGCTCGGCGGTGATTTCTTCCAGCGTGCCTTGCTCGCCGTAGTCGCCGTCAATGTCCTTGAAGGCGATCTGCTTGGTGTCGGCGTCAACGACGTAATGGCCTGCCTCGTCGAGGTTGGGGCGGTTCCAGCGGATCGGGTAGACCTCGATGTACCGCTTGGTTGACCGGTCCCGACCGTAGCCGTATGGGTTGTCGGTGACGACGCCGACGATCTCGTCGCCGGTGAGTACGAACTTGTCGAACCCGTGAGGCGTGGTGCCGAAGCGTTCGCTGCCTCGTACTCGGTAGATGGTGTTTGGCTTGATGTCTGACTTCTTCATGATGGTGTCTCCTCTGTTGTTGTTGTTTCCATCGTCCCCGCCCCAGTCTCGAACTGGGGTGCCCGGCGGTCCGGGACGGGGGCTGTTCGCCGGGGTGAGTCAGTCGAACTTGACGAGCCTGAATGCCCACTCCTTGGCGTCAGCCATAGTCGCGTGGTCACTACTCAACTCGGAGCCGGAAGGCGAAGCAGCCGTAGCGGTCCACGCGGTGTTGTGTCGCCGCGAGTAGGTGATGTACTCGTGCTTGCGGACGGTCGCCGTGTAGCCCTCGTCGGTGGTCAGGACGTAGTGCCCTGCCTCAATCTTCTTCCACGACCAGAAGTCGGTCGGGTTGAACTGTGCTGCGTAGGTGCTCATGGTTGCTGCCTCCTTGGGGCTGCTCGTTGTTTCCATACCCCAAGTATAACCACAGAATCCCTAGCCGGGGCAAGTCTTTCGGGACATTTCCTAAACACGCAGGTCAGAGGGTGTTTCCGGCAGGCCGAAACAGGGCCGGAACGCTTCCAACACCAGCGGAGCCGTCAGTGATACGCTTCCCGGCAACCACAGTGACCAGCGTGTCCGGGTGCCCTGCGTGGCCGGTGACACGGCTCCGCAACGCCCACACGGGAGAGGTGCGTGATGCCGAAGTATGTAGTCACCGGAGGCGAGTCGGGAACGTCCGGGATCGAGGTCGACGGTAAGCGGTACGAGCCGGGGCAGGTTGTCGAGATCGCCGCCGGAAAAAAAGACTGGCGCATCGAAGCCGGGTACCTCCAACTCGAATCAGCGAACAAGAAGCGCGCCCGCAACGACGACGGCCACTTCGTTCCTGACGACCCGAGCACCCCGGATGTCAACGAGGCGTTCGAGGCCGCACCACCAGCCAAGAAAACAGGGGGTAAGTAATGCCCACGTTCGTTCACGGAAAAGGCACCGAGGTCTACCTCGACGAGTTCGTGATGAGTCCGTACTTCAACAGCACCGACGTCACGCTCACGAATGAGACAGCAGAGGTGACTTCTTTTGCGGATACCTCCAAGGCGTACATTTTGGGGCTGGCTGATGGAACGCTGTCGTGCAGCGGCATGTGGACCGGCGACACGGACGGCTCCGACGAGGAACTCCACGCGATCCTCGGCTCGACCTCGGCGGCGAACATCACTATCGCTGAGGCTGGCGGGACGATCGGCAACCGGGCGACGATCGCCAGATGCGATGAAGTCAACTATTCGATCTCCAACCCGGTCGGCGACGTCTCCACAGTTACCGCCGACTTCCAAGGCACCGCCAACAGCGGAACTCTCGGGTCCATGACCTACGGGATCACTGGCGGGTTTCAGTTGTCCACGGGGTCGAGCATCGACTACAACGCCCTTGGCAACCTGACCGGCGTCGACGGCGGGGCAGCATCTACGGCAGGCGGGGCTGCGCTGTTGCACGTTCCGACGAACAGCGTCGGCGGGGGAGCGACCACGATCAAGATTCAGCATGACAGTTCGTCAGGGTTCGGCTCCGCAGCCGACCTGATTTCATTCACCGCCGTCGGGGCAGGAGCCAAGACGTCGGAGATGGTGGTTTGTTCGGGGACCGTGAATCGGTACGTCCGGGCGACCGCTACCAGCGCCGGGTCATCCGGCTCGATCACCTTCATGGTGTCATTCGCTAGGTTCTAGGAGGACCACGATATGCCAACCTTCCATCATGGCAAGGCCACCCACTTCTCGCTCGATGACACGGGCGGCACGAGCCGGGACATCTCCGATGTGCTGAACTCGGTCGACTTCCCGGAGATCATCGAGACAGCAGAGACGACTGCTTTCGGAGCCACGAGCAAGTCCTACATCGTAGGTCTGCGCGACGCCACGATCTCGATTTCCGGGCTGTGGGACTCGACGGTCGACGGATACGTCATCGGCACCGAACCGGCGACCCGGACGTTTATTTTCGGCCCAGCCGGAAACACCTCCGGCTTTGTGAAGTACACAGGCGAAGCGATCCTCACCAACTACTCGGTCAGCAGCCCGGTCGGGGACGTAGTGACGTTCTCGCTGGACCTCCAGTGCACAGGTGGAGTTACCCGCACCACGTTCTGATCCCAACAACTAAGGAGTGACCATCGTGTCCAGTATCAGAGAAGCCATCAAGGCTGTCGACGACGGCAGCGCCGAACTTCACGAGATCCCCGAGTGGGGCGTCACCGTCGAGATTCGATCCATGACCGCGCGGTCGCGTGCCCAGTTCGTCGCTGACATGGCGTCGGAGGACGGCACCGTCGCTGGTGTCAATGACCCGGATCGGATCATCGGCATGTGGTGGCATGTCATTGGTCAAACCTGTTACGACCCGGAGTCCGGCGAGCGTGCGTTTGAGGACGGCGACCAAGAGTGGCTGTTCGAGAAGAACGCCCGTGTTGTCAACGACCTTGCGAACGCTTGTATGGCGGCGTCCGGGTTGACGGAGGAAGCGGTCGGTGACGCGGGAAAAGATTTCTCGGCTTCCCTGATCGACGAGGCCGACGCAACCCTGAGCGACGATTCTACTTCCGGTTAGCGCGTGAACTCGGCATGACGGTTTCCGAACTCCTAGATCGGATGTCGTCGGCTGAGTTGACGGAGTGGGTCGCGCTCGTCAAGTTGGAGAACGAGGAAGCAGCGCACCAGAGCAAGGTTGCGTCGTCGCGGTCGAGGGTTAGGCGGTAGGTCGTGGCAACCGTAGGCGTCGTCAAGGCGATCATCACCGCCGACACGACGCAACTCAAGAAGGGCATGACGGACGCCCAACGGTCGATGGACCGGATGGGCAAGCAGATGTCCAAGGTCGGCAAGTCGATGACCATGAAGGTCACGATGCCGCTCGTCGGGGCGGGTGTTGCTGCGGCGAAGATGGCTGCCGACTTTGAGTTCTCGATGACGCAGATCGAGACGCTGGTGGGGCGCTCCGCTAAGGAAGTCGAAACGCTCAAGGGTGCGGTCCTCGGCCTGTCCGGCGAGACGGGGCGGGCACCGAAGGAACTCGCTGACGCGATGTTTTTCATCACCTCGGCGGGTCTCGACGCATCGTCGGCGACGGCAGCGTTGGAGGCATCGGCGAAGGCGGCGGCGGTCGGCCTCGGCGACACGGTGGTCGTCGCCGACGCGGTGACGAACGCGATGAACGGTTACGGGATGGCAGCGGACGGGGCGGCGTTCGCCACGGACGTTCTCGCTAAGACGGTTG
>MPLU02223526.1_pt1 | contig 12378 bp, 17 predicted proteins | sample 1617381 | NCBI WGS metagenome assembly MPLU02 (sample SAMN05944801, study PRJNA350692) | marine metagenome | biome: marine; feature: ODZ; material: water; isolation source: 90 m water sample filtered on 0.2 um supor filter | place: Pacific Ocean | collected 2012-04-08 | depth 90m m | reverse complement strand
CATCTTTTAATTCACCTTGTAATGGATTTTTTAATAGTTCGTCTAATGCAACCGTTAGACAAATTTGGAGGTTAGGTAAGAGTAAGCCTTGTCCTGCGAGCAAGGCACATATCATATCTTTTAAATTGTAACTATATTCGGCTTGTACACCAATTAAGTCAGAATCACCGAGTAAATTTGTAGTATTGTTTACTGTCGGGGATATATAATCATTAAATGATGATAGTCCGTTACTAAAGTCGTCGAATGCCATTCATGTTACCCGTCTGCAAATACATCTGGGCTTCCAGCTACACGAACATGACCACAGGAATCTGGGTCTCCTTGACGATTAACAGGAATATTGTTTGCGAAAACAGTCGGACTTCCGGAGGTAGTCTTCCATACCTTGCCCAGGTGTGGATAAGTCCATGGAAAATGAGGTGTTCCTTGACTGCCGTCTACTGCTACTTCTAAATTATTAGCAAAAACAGTACTCTGCGGTATCATATCAATAACACCGTTCATGTCGTTTTTATCTGATCTTCGTTGTACTTGTGGCATTAGAGCACTATCCCAGTTGTTGCTTCAATATATTTATCGGCTAATTCTTTAACCGCCGGAGCCATTGCAACAATTTGATCTTTGTTAATCCAAACTTTACTATTATCGCCTGTTGCAGGCCATTTAACCATTGCTACACCTTGCGTTGTTCCTTGCAAAGTCATTGAATTTTTTATATACTGAGCTCCATCTTCTGTAGACAGGCGGCCTATAACTTCATTGCCGCCTGCTAAACTTATAGACATTACTTCGTCTTTGTCTTTACTTACTAGCATATTCCTCGTTTTGAGTTGGTACATCTATTAATTCTGTCAAATCAACAGATTCACAACCACCAGTATCAGCAGAACAGGCTAATTCCTGGGATCCTGCCGTAAAATCGCTTTTTTCGAAATTGGAAAGTTTAGTCCAATCAACATTTTGAGGCATGTCAATTAAACTATTTTTAAATTCTTTTTCATCGCAATCTTGATAAGGTGCTTGTCTGTACGTATGTTCACTAAATGGTAAGAATGATACACCACTTACTGCATCAAAATTTTCCCATACCCACGAACCAACTGCTAACCATTCATGTTCTTTAACTGAAACAGTAATAGATGGTTTATGTTCACACCAATGTGCTTGATATTTCTGCCATAATTCTAATTGTTCTATTGCAGACATATCAGTTCTAAACACCGAATCTTTTGGTGCTGACATTGGAAAACTAAAAACAGTCGTATGGTTGGGTTTCATTACATCTGGTTCATTTGGAAAACCTGCCTCCATCATAAATTTACATAATGGATCTTTATTATCCGCTCTTACAGTACGGATATAATAAGGATTATGGCGGGCATGAATACCAGAAGCAGAATCAACGAGCTGAGAAACAGTACCACTAGGTTTGACACAAGTAATGGCGGCTGACTGATTGATTCCGAGCTTTTCTGCCCATTCTTTATTTGTTCTGATAGCCACATCTCTTAAACCCTCCAATAAAGATTCTAATCCTTTTTTCTTTCCATTGGTTAATGGGTTGTCCATTATTCCTGTGAGGGATACTCCCAAAAGTCGTTCTTCGTCACAATTTGATTTCCATTGTCTTGTGAGGTATTTGAAGTTAGTAAGGGTTGATTGAAAAGTTCCAAGGATTGTCGCAATTCGTACTTTCTCTTCCAGAGATTCAACATTGTCCCCTCTTCTGATAACGCACTCGCTAAGGTTGCAGAATTCACGGGACCGTAAAATGATTTCAGAGCACGGATTTGTGCCAAAGTCATGCTCGGGGTCTCTTCGTTGTCCTTCATTACCGTTCCTTTCGTTAATTCGTTGTACCTGTGCTTGTGCTGATTTTCCGTTATAAACACCACGTTCACCGGATTTACTATCATATAAACTAAGCCATTCTCTCATGAATGTGCCGATATCTGGTTTTCCTTGATAGTTAACTGAATTATTTGCAAGGGCTCTTTGTCCGTGTTTTTCCCACCACTGCCCTGTTTTTGCAAAACGTAATTCTCTATCGTTTAAGTCTGATAAACTAATTAATGCACTACGCCTAACACCGCCAACAACAACAATTTCTGCTGTCTTACATACAATGTCATGTGCTTCAATTGGTTTTAATTTTCTTCCTAATGCACCTTTAAATGTAGCGACTGTAAAGTGAAATAAATCATTAAGAGGATCTGGACCAGATGCCCTTCCTCCAAATGTTTTTAATGGTGCACCTGCTGGTCTAACTTTAGATACATCCCATTTTGGAATTTGACCAACGTATAATAAACTAACTAATTCTTTAAATGCTTTTGCCCAGCCAAGTTTGCTATCTGCAACAACAATGTTTGTATCTGTTGGATATAATTCCTCAGCAATTACTGGCATTTTATTTGTAAATTTTTCTTCAACACTAAAACCTACGCCTGTACCATTCATCAATATGTACAAAATTTCATCAAATGATCTTGGGTGATCTACTGCAATATATGAACAATTATATCCTGCAACATTTTCTCTTTTTAATGCTTCTCCTGCAGTCATCATACATCGCATACTTGGCATAACTTCTAATTTAAGAACTGCTTGTTCTAATTCTTTACGTTCTTCTTTTTTTAATGTGTAGCCACATTCTTCTTTAATATGTTCTTCAAAAAAATTGAAGTAACGGGCAACGGTTTCGTTCCACGTCTCTCTTCTTTCCTTATCATAGTCCCATCTTGCATATCGGGACAAATGGATAAATGATTGGTATTCGGTAGGTAAACCAGACATCAACACTCCTTCTATTGTATTCTTGAATTGTATTTTGGTAATGCTTGTAGCACGCCTGACAATGCTAATTGCATGTAAAAACTATTTATTATACTGATGTATTCCATACCCTGATTTGGAAGAAAAACTCAGTCGCAGTGGCAACCGTATATTTTAAATCAACAATGCTTGATGTAATAACGGTTGAAAATTCGAGTCCCAGGGTAGTTGATAAATCTTCAAATGAATCATGCAGACTTACTGATGTTCCATCTGTGATAAATCGTAATGTACCGACTCTAAATAATGATCCTTGTTTCAACGTATAATCCATAAACATAGTATTATAGTATGAAGTATTAAAACTAAAGCCAGTATTAATATTTGTACCAGATGCCAATGTTACATGATGTGCTTGTTGAGCTCCACCAGTCATGCCAACTTCACTGTTATAACCTACTTTTACATTTGGAGAACCTGTAGAAGTAATTCCGTTTACAAGTGTAACTGTATTACTTGCTAAGGTATAATCTGTTGTTAGTGCTAGTTTACTATAACCTGAACCTGCATCTGCTAAAACAGTTAATGTATCTGGTTTGACAGTTTTATTTGCTAGGGTAAGAACTTGGCCAGCACTTCCTGTACTTGTAAATGTTTCGTATGCATTGCCAATGAATAAACGTTGAGTATCGGTAGCATATCCGAATTCACCTTCATTAAGTACAGGCAAATCGGACTGATTGCCTCTCCGTACCTGCATTCGTGCTGTCGTTGTTGCCATTTATTATAAATCCTTAAAATGGAAGTTCTTTTCTACTTGTATTTAGCTCATAATATTTATCGACTGTTTTGGACCATTTATCTGCATATGATTCAAATTCCTCGCTTATATCAAACTCTTTAAAATTACCATCTCTATCCACCATTAAAATATAGCAATTTTTAATGTCTGTGTCAAACATTTTATTATGTGCTAATGCATAGGCAGTACCTTGTAAAAAATAATTTTCTACCCACTCACGTTTCTTTATTTTTTTAGATGTTTTAAAATCAATTATTGCGGGTTCGCCTTTATATACACCAACTAAATCACTAGTACCAGCATAAAGTCCTGGATAAAAAAGAGTACATTCTACGCCCCAACATTCATCCATATTATCTTGTAAATTCGTTATAAGGGGCTTACTAATTTTTTCAGCCATTTGCCAAACCAAATTACCATTTGGTTTTGCCTCTACCTCTAACAAATAATTTTCAACAAGTTTATGAGTTGCAGTACCAAGTCCTGCCGCTTCTTTTTTAACTTTATTTGCTTCTTCTTTTCCTACACGTTTTTGCCATGCAAAAATTGCTGACTTATCGGATGTAGCATCTAATATTGATGTTACACTAGGTAAATTTTCGTCGCCAACTTCATATACGCGACTGCCTTTTACCATCGAACGTCGTGATGCTGGATAATCGTATTTTGGTTTCATTTTACCCCGGTAATTAAGTTATATAGATAATTCGCCCATTCCGCAACGGCTTCTTCTTCATAATAACCCCTATGTTTAGGTTGCACCGTTCTACATATATTATAGTATGTTTTGTAGCCTTTGTCAAGTTGAGATTTAATCTCGTGTAACTTTTCTACTATATGAAAAACATAAACTTTATGTCCTCTATATTCTAATAGTTCTTTACATCTGTCTATTTGTATTTTTTGATAGTCTGATGCACTATCAATATCAAATTTATTGTTAAGCCATTGTTGATATATTTCATCATTATCACTTGACTCTATAGATGTATTATTCCAGTACACTCTATCTGGAAATGTTGTCATAATAATAATTAATGATTTTTCAGTGGCAGGACTATTAGAAAGGGCAAGATGTATAATTTCTTCATTTGATCCAACTTTAACACCATAATTTTCAACAGGTAAGTTTAATTTATTTCCTAGTAAAACAGGCCATGAGGAATTAGGATTTTTTAACATAGAACCTTTGGTATGTGAATCGCCAAAAGTTTTTAATTTTACCAGTAAATCTTCCAATCGAATGTATTGGTTGTAATTGCGTCTGTTTGTCGTTCTATTGTGTAACCAGCATCTTGGAAATACTTAACTACACGATCCATTTGATATTTTTTGGATCTGTCATCAACACTACCTTGCCATACGTTGTAGTAGGATTGTGCCGTTGCACCTGTGGTTGTCATTGTGGTGCCTGTAGCAATAGTAGATTCTAAATTACCAGCGGCAACATCAGTAATAATTTGCGTTTCAATTGCTTTTATTTCACCATGTATAGTTAAGTCAATTGATGTCTTTTTTCTTGCCTCTGCGGCACTCATGTATGCACTCATTTTTTAATTGCCTTTACTGCTTGCTTTCTTGCTGTCGCTTTCATTTTGTCTTTTGTCTTTTTTGACTTCTTCATAGCCAAACCTGGATCTAAGGATATTTCGTCAACATTTGCATCTGTGACTAAAGGAATAGAGCTTAATATTTCTATTAAGCTCGCATCGTCAATATCAAAATTGTCTCGTTTTAAATTATTTTGAAGTGCTTGTAATGAAACTTTGGTGATACCATTTAGTTTAGCCATGCCCAAGAGATTAATGATAGTATCTCTTAGTTGTGATTCATATTCGTCGGCTTCTACTAAGGTTGCTAGTTTCATTCATTCCTGTCCTACTTAGCCTGTTGCATTTTTAAATATGCGGCGGCTTTCTTAATTGCTTCTACAGGAACTTTGCCGTTTGCCATTTTATGTTCATAAATGTAACGACCAACTTTTTCTAATGATTCTTTAGGAATACGTCCTGTTGGTTCGTCAATAGCACCAGCGGCAGGATCTGCACCAGCAAAGTCATCTTCAGTTGGAACATCCATTGCAGGATCAGCAACAGGAGCCATACCTGGGTCCATGCCTGGATCCATTGCCATTTCAGGAGCAGGACCGTCGCCTGTCATTCCTAATACTGCATTATCCATTCCGTCACGAGCTGACTTAACTGCATCTAAAGCAGGCTGTAAAATACCTTCTGCTTGTTGATTGAAACCGTTTGCCATTTCAATGCCAAAACTTTGTTTCATAGCATCTACAATAGGCATTAATTCCTCAACTTGCATTTCAGCAAGATCTTCTGCCATGCCTTGCAATTTATCAATCATTGCTTTTGCGGCTAGAACAACTTCGGCTTGATCCAAATCTTGTTCCATTAATTTAGCCAACTTTTGTGGCTTTGCACTTTCTTTTACTTTTTTCTTTGTTTTACGCATTGTGGGGCTCACTTCTTTTAGCACTTCTTCGTACAAACTAGCCTGCAATACATTTATTGCATATTCGGGAGTTGATTCGGACCCCGGACTGTTTCTTTTATCTTGTATATGTTCTTTTACTTTTTTTAACTTGCCTTCGGCATTAGTAAAATCTTTTATCTTTTTGCCTGTGAACGAGTGCAATGCTGAATTGATTGCCGTTGGCTCCGAGACAGTAATATCAAATAACTCCATGGTTAAATCCTGTATTTGTACGATGTTTTAATTATTTATCAATTATAATGAGTTTAGTATCTTTCTTTTAATATCAGTAGCCTTCATTTTAACTTCAGTTAATTTGGCTTCATATATACCATTTGGGTTTCTTTTTATTTGCTGGCTTAAATTAGCACCCTCAAATAACTTACCTCCATACTCGTCGTCTAATCTAACAACTTCTCTTGCTTTTTTATTATTATTATCCATTAAATGCTTTACAATAGCGGAAGCAGAAGCATATAAACAAACATTTTCATGTAGTATTTCTGTTCCATGCATTACATTATAGTATTTTTTCTTAACATTACCTACTTGACCTTGTATTTTTTCAATGGAATATCCATCTATTTGTACACTATTTTCTGCTACTTGTATTGGTACTTCGGCTTTTACTGTTTCTACTGCATCGTTAGTTGCATTTGTAAAGTTTTCAAGTATTTTAAGCATTTCTGAATCTTTACCTGCCATTGGTGCAATAGGAGTTTGAGTTGACTCATTTGTTTGTGTCGATGTAGGTGCAGTACCTGCAACTGGTTGTCCAGATGTTGCGGCATTAAACTTGCTTAATACATCTAACATACCTTTTCGTTCTTCTGGAGTAATTGCTTGCATATTATACCTTTATAATCTGTCCACTAATATAATCAATAACGCCACGTGATCTTAATTTTTGTAATAGTAATTTTTCACGTTCGTCTATGTCTTTATTTTCTTTTATGTTTGTATTAACATATTTAAAGAACACTTCATGTTCTTCATTACTTAGCGGAATTGAAATTGCATTATCTAATTCTATAAGTTTCATGCTGATATCCTTTTAGCTCGTTGCATCATTTGACTTGCTACTAAATCATTCGTAACAAGAAATTCTTCACCAGTATCTGGATTTGTAATTACTGCATTGCGTTTAACTTCACTTCGTTTCATTGATGGTACTGGTTTTCTAGTTGATTGCGATGCTCCAGTTGGCGGCATTTCCGGATTAGGATTATTGCCAGCAATTCTAGTTGGTTCATTAGGTTCTACAGGTGCTAGTGTTCCAGTAGGTTCTGTTTGTTGTACTGGTTGTTTTTCTTTGCCTTTTTGTGCTGGTGTAATATATTCCTGAAGTTTTTCACCTAATGATAATTTGTCAAAATTACCCGAAGCCATTGCTCTATGTATAGCAATAATATCTGTAACATCTAATTGACTCATAAATTTATCTATTTGACTTCCGGATGCATTTAATTTTAAAATGTTTTTAACAAACAAAGTTACAACTTCTCTGGTACTATGTTGATGCGTTTCAAAATCTTCCTTAATAGTACTTTCATTTCTAAGTCCTGGATGCCCTGGTCTAAGTGGTTTAAGTTTACTTACTGTTTCTTCACTATCATCTTTGGAAATTGTTGGTTGTTGTTTAAGTGTTGGTTTTTTAATTAAACGATTAGTCATTACATTTGGTTCAGGTGGTTTAACCTCAGGTTTAATTACATTTGGTTCAGTTTTAGATAACTTAGTTTGTCTTTGTCTTTCTTTTTTAACTTCTTGTTCTATCTTGCTTGCTATTTCTGTTGGATTATCACTTTGGTTATAGTACTTTCTAAATTTGTCCGTTAACTTAGGTCCGTATTGCATAATAAAGTCTATTACATTGAGAGGTAATTGTTGTACAACCTGATCAGCGACTCCTGTTTTATCTTCCTCATCACCAAACAAATAATCTCCCCATTTTCTTGGGTTCCACAAATATCCTTTTTTTGCCATTTTATCATGCTTATCCTCTATTCCCATGTCTCGTATAGTTGCTCGGTAGATAGGTGTTAGTATCTCTTTAAATGATTGCATTGCTGTTTTTGCATAGTTTTTGGCGTGTGAAGAGTTTCGATATCCTGCACCGCCATTATAACTACCAAATGCTACTTGTCTCATATAATTGTCAGCCTCGATGGCTCTTCGTTCTTGTTCATTAGTAGCATTTTCACCAGCATTAAAATAATCGTGATATGCTTTATGATGTTTTAAATATGTATTAAAATCACTGCCCTTCTTTCCTAAGGCTACATCAACTTGACCTGGGTTTATTCCATTTAATAACCTTGTTTTTTTAGTCCAATAATATATCAATCCTATTTTAAATGGTTCGTATGGATCTGAAAGTTTTGCTGATGTTACTGTACGTGTTTTACCGTCTGGGTCTATTACATCTTTTTTTGGACCTGGAGTAACATAATCTTGTACTTTAAATTCATCATATGAATATCTATTATTATTTGGATCATGATTATTCAAATAATCATTAACTGCATTTACACATGTATCACGACATGCTATTGGACCATAACCACGTTCATTCCATGGACGTTCTACCCATTTACCATTAACTCTTTTAAAAGTATCGTGCTCTTGTTTATAATTCCATCTATTATTATTATCTTTATTACCTAATCCTATTTCTTGTTTAACTAATGCAAATGCTTCTGCTCTAAAATTAGCTCTACTTTTTTCGCTATTATGTATTAATCCTCTTCGAACCATCTCACCTTCAACTTTATCTATCCAATTAAACATTGATCTACCATGCCAAGTTTGATACTTCTGTTTTAGAGCACCCATAAAATTATTTGGAATTGGTTCTGCTTCTACTATTCGCATTAACGTCTCTTATTCATGGCTTGTATTCGTTTACTAGCGATATTATATTTTTTAGTTCTTAGTGCTTTTCTTATTAAACGTGGTCCGTACTTTGCTTTAGTTTTTCTTAATTGTAGGCGTTTCTTTAAATCAATCGGAGCGGCACATTGGCTAGGCGAAGAAACTGCTCTACCTTTACGAGTTCCGTATGTACATCTATATTTTTTTACAACTTGATTCTTTCCTTTGCGAGCCCAAACTACTCTGGTTTCAACAAGGACATCTTCATTTAAGCATTCTTCTAGAAGCATATAATAAACCTACAGTATTTTTAGTATTTATTACATCATGTGAGTTAGCCATGCACCTATAATAGCAATAATTATACCTGCTAAAAGGCCCATTAACATTTTATTTTGTGATGCTTGATTCTCAGTCATTTTCATCATGAGATCGTCTACTTTGCGGAAAAGTATTTCAAACTTATGGTCGCTTGATTTTGATTCTTCGTCTATTCGTTTGCTCAAATTGTCTAATTTCTCATTCATTTGTTTGTACCTTTCACCGCACTTATCTACATGAAACTCAAGGGAAGTACTTTCACTTAGTACTTCAGTTTTTTTTCGTGTGGTTCTAGCGGCTCTAGGCATAATATAACTAATCCTCTTAAACAATTTGCCGAGTGGCTTTGAGCAATTTTAATTGTAGTGTTAGCCTATGTTTGCCTTCTGTCGGGGGATACCGTCACCAGTATCCCCGCAGTAGATACCATTATGATTAAACTCTGCCATGCCTAAGCATATCTGGAAGAATAACAATATAATGGTTTCATAATATATTTATCAAATCATAAAAAAAGGGCGAAGTAATATACTCCGCCCTATATTCGAAAACAACTTAATTATTAAAATTAAGCGTGGTGTCCTCTAAAGTCTGCACGATAGAAAACGTCTGCTGACGAAATGTTAATTGAATCAACTGTTCCTAATGCACGAACTGCGGTTTGCAGATCAGCGGCACTAACGTTGATTGGACCTTGTGAAATGATATGCACGTGGTCTGTCTCATCAGATGGTACGTTAACAACGGCAATAGTCATATAATGCATGAAAGCGTGTGCAACTGCAGGCACAGTACTTAATGCACCATTTGAATCAATTCCGGTCTTGGCATTAACTGCGGCTTTGCAGTCTACTGCCCAATAACCTAAATCGGCTCCGACCATTTCTTTAGCGGCGGTTCCACCATGTTGTTTTAATGTAATTGTTCCAGCGGCCATAATATTTCTCCTAATGCTTCTGGTTGTTAAGTTTATTTATCAAAAGAATTAAAATATTTTTCTCTAACAGTAGAGAATATATCCATGATTCTTCCGTGTGTATTAAAATACCCATATAGCAATCTATACAACTTATGTTTTTCATTGCCGTCTAGTTTGTCGTATCTTTGTGCTAAACTTAATGCTTGTGTAACATTACTATTTTGCACACCAAATGTAGATTTTAATCTATAAAAGAATGTTATAGCATCTTGGCTTGTCATTTTACCCGAACCTATTTTATTTAGATACTTTCTTAAAAGCCATGCTGGTAATGCTTTTGATTTAAGCAAATCGCATGTATCATCATCTAACATGTGAGTCTTGGTGTAAAATGCAGATATAAGGGTGTATATATCACTCATTGAAATTGAAGTTTTGTTAAATTCTGGATACTGTTGGTAAAGTTTTCTTGTATATTTTCTAGCACTCTCATCGCCTTCTTCACTTAATACATACAATAAAATTATACCACTTGTTGTTAAATTAATAACATCTACCGCAGATAATTTCTTACTCCAGTTTCTATTATGAAATGCTTTACCTTCCATTAATATGTTATCACGGAAAAATGTATATTTTTCCATTGTGTTAACCATATCAATTGTTTCTTGTTTTCTTTCGCCTTTAGCAGTACCTACTTCACCTGATTTAATAGTTACCATTGAAGTAAACAATCCTTTAATTCTTTCTTTGCTTGCAGGGTGTTTTAAAGACATTTTAACATCGTTTAATAGCTCTTCAAACGATTGTCGTAAGTTATAATGGCTTAATAAATTGACTGTATCTGCCCATTTATTTGATTGCCACAATATTTCTCTTGTTCCTTTTACTTCTCTACCTTGTTCGTCGGCATTATATGCACGTAAACTTAAATTAACTCCACTTAAATTAAACTCTAATTTTTTATCCGTATTAGGTACTTGTAATCCTACTCTAGCAAGTAAGTCGGGTAACTTTCTTACAAATTGTGCTTCTTGTATTGCAACTTTAACAAGCCCTAAAATAAGTCCTTGTTTTTCAGCAGACATATTAAGAAAGTTTTCTTTAAACGAACTTTCTTCTGGAGTTAATGCTATAATGTTATCAATTTGAACTGTTTTATTTTGTCCTACTTGAGGGTAACTTACTGTTACAATTTCGCCCGAATTATAACTACGTCTGCCAGTATATTTGTCGCTAGTAAATGGAAGTATTTCAGTATTAGGACGAGCTTCTAAATATCGTTGTAAATCTTTTTTAATATCTTTTTTATTATCAGCATCAACTTGTACAATTAAATCAATGTCACCAAAATCATGTTTACCTGAAGCATTAAAACTTCCACTGATTTTAGCACCACGGAACGGCGCAAACCCTTTTAAAACATCATTTACATAACGTTCTACTGTAGGTTTAACATATTCTCTATCTATTCTATGTGATCCTGCTACACCGCTCATAATTAATCCGTTGGGTACATTTGATCTGTATAATCAACTTTAAATTTCTTTTTGTTCTTAGGTATAAAATCTCTAGCACGTTTTACACCTGCTTGCATTGCTTTTCGTATTTTCTTTCTTCGCTCAGGTGTAGACCATTTAAATCCTCTATCTGGATGTTGCGGAGAATTCATTGCGGCAGTATGTAACCAACTACCTTTTTTTGCGGCAAGTGCTTTATTAAAATAATCTTGGCTATGAAAAAATGCACCACCTTTTAATTCCGGTCGTAAATCACTTCTAACCCATTTGCTGATTCCGGCGCCTTCTGTTATTATTTCATTTATTTTCATGCTTTCTCCGTTCGATATTTTGCTAGGTTACTATTGTCAGGTAAAAACTTACCAGTTAACCCTAATGCTTTTTGATTCCTGATCCAATACTTTTGCATATCATCCGGAATATCTACTCGTGTTCTATCTAATATTTTTAGATAGATTTGCATTACATTATCATAGTCTGGATGATTTACAATAGCATCGTGTAATGTAAAATAATTATCTAATTCTGCTCTCGATAAACTAATACCAAATAATTCATTGAGTAAGTTTAATGCTTCCTCTGGTGTTCTTGCAACTACTTCTTTAGTTGCCTTATCTTTAACACCTACTTTATGATTAAATGAAAAATTCTTTGCTTGAAACATTGCTAACATT
>MPLU02319287.1_pt1 | contig 12395 bp, 9 predicted proteins | sample 1617381 | NCBI WGS metagenome assembly MPLU02 (sample SAMN05944801, study PRJNA350692) | marine metagenome | biome: marine; feature: ODZ; material: water; isolation source: 90 m water sample filtered on 0.2 um supor filter | place: Pacific Ocean | collected 2012-04-08 | depth 90m m | reverse complement strand
GATGTCGCGATATGCGCAGATTGGTTATTCTTCTCATTGTCGTTTATGTTCAAGAAACAACCCGAGACAAATTAAGAATGAGGGAATTGCCCTACTGGGCAAAATGAGATAGCCCGGCGCGATAGTAGAAGAATTTCACTTCATTTGGAATTGGGGAGATTCCAAACTCATCCGGACCTCTCGAAAAATCGTTCGCTCGTTTATTTCACCTTCGCGATGTGCTTGGCTGGGGCCTTGGCGAAGTCGGCAAGGCAGTTGCCGCAGCAAAAGCCGATCACGAATTGCTTGGATGCGTCGATATCCTTGCCGCTGATCGGGCATTTCTTGTTGTCCGGCCCCTTAACATTGGCGATGTGCTTGACCGGTGCCTTGGTGAAATCGGCGAGACAGTTGCCGCAGCAGAAGTTGATCGCGAAGAGCTTGACCGGGTCGACGTCCTTGCCGCTGACTGGGCATTTCTTGTTGAAGGCGACCTGCTTCACTTCCTCTTTCTTTTTCTTTTCCTCCTTCTTTACTGGCTTGGGCTCTTCTTTTTTTGGTTTTGGAGTTTCCTTTTTGGGCTCTTTTTTCTCTTCCTTTTCCTCCTCTTTCTTCGGTTCAACCTTGGCGAGCTTGAAGCCGAGGTTAACATCCACGTTGGGCAACGCCTTCTTCAACTCGGCCGCACCCTTCTCGGTGACGCCACTCTGCCACGCGTAAACCTTGCGCAGGAATTTCATGTTCTTGAGGCTCGCCAGGCCGGCGTCGGTCACCTTGGTGTTGTATAGGTTGAGCGACATCAGGTTAGTGAGCCCCTCGATCTGTTTCAGCGCCGCGTCGTCGATGGACGTGTTGGCGAGGCTGAGCTTCGTGAGGTTTTTGTTCCCCTTGATATGCCCCAAACCGGCAGCGGTGATTTGCGTGTTGGCGAGGTCGAGTTCGCTCAGGTTTTTAATGTCGGTCAGCGGAGCGAGGTGGCCATCTTTAACATTCTTGCCGACGAGGCGAAAATTGGCATAGATCAGCTTGGTGTTCTGGGCCATCGCCATCACCAGCGGGGCGCTGAACTTCTCCCCGATACCCTCTCCGGAAGTCAACCTGGCAATAGCCGCCTTCTCGGCGTCGGAAACGGGGGCCTCCTTGATTTCTGGCTCCGGCAGCTTATTGGCGGCGGCCTCTGCGGCAGCGCGATCCTTGGCGCTGATCAACACCAACTCCTTTGGCCAGTTGGCACCTTCATCAATCCATTGCTTAATGGCGGCAATTTGCTTCTTGGTTAGCGGGTCACCCTTTGGTGGCATTATATCCTCATGATCAGCAGGTAAAGAGATATATTTGTAGAGCTCGCTTTCGCCTGACTTGCCAGGCTTAACAACCTCAGCCAACGCTGCCTCTTGACTGTCGAGTCTGAGATCCCCTTTTTGTTTTTTAGGGCCATGACAATCAATGCAACGCGCCTCGAAGATGCCTTGAATCGATTTAGCAAAATCCACTTTTTCCGCCCGGCCGTTAAATCCTAAGATAACTACGGAGATGATAAATGTGATTGTTTTTCTCATTTCAAGTGTGTCCAAAGCAGGATTCTTTCAGAGCTAATCACTGTTGGCAACTGAAAAGTGGCCTTGGCAACGGCTCAATAGACTCGGCGAAGATGCGATGGCAGAATGTTGAGCTCGGCCCGGTACTTAGCCACAGTGCGGCGGGCGATCTTGAGGCCCTTATCGGTGAAAGCCTTAACCAAGTCCTCGTCGGAGAGCGGCTTGGTGACGTCCTCCTTCTTGACCAATTCGCCGAGCATCTCCTTAACGCTGGTGTTGGCGAGGCTTGTGCCGTCCTTGGAGGCCAGGCCGGAAGTAAAAAAATATTTCATCTCCAGGACACCGTGGGGTGTCTCGACGTATTTCCCAGAGACGGCCCGGCTAACGGTGGTCTCGTGCACGCCCACGACGTCGGCCACTTGCGACATGGTCATCGGGCGAAGTTGCGACGCACCGTGCTCCATAAACTCCCCCTGTCGTTTCAGGATTTCCTTCGCGATGTTCAGGATGGTGGACTGCCGTTGATGGATACTCTTGAGAAGGAACTTGCCGGAACGAATCTTGTCGCGGATGTAGTTGCGCACATCGCCCGAGGTGGCGGCCTGCGCCATGAGATCCTTGTAGGCGTTGCTGATGCGCAACCGGGGGATGTACTCGTTGTTGGAGGTGACCTTCCACTCGCCATCGTCGCCGCGTGAAATAAAGATTTCCGGCACAACAAACTGACCGGTCTCGGGCATGTACTCACGGCCCGGCTTCGGCTCGAGATGGCCGATGTGCTCCAGGGCGTCTTGCACGGTATCCACCGTTTCGCCGGTTTTCTTTGCGATCTCACGGATGCGCCGTCGACCAAGCTCGTTCATACAGTCGCGGATGATCCGATATTCCAGCGAATCTGCGCGCTCTGCCCGTTCAAGCTGCAGCATCAGGCACTCGCGCAAGTCACGAGCGGCAACTCCCGGCGGATGAAACGTCTGCACAACATCCAGCACAGCCTGTATCTCGCCACTCGGGCTGCCACTGGAAAACACCAGTTCATCCACGCTCGACTGCAGGAAACCAGCGGCGTCGATATTGCCGATGATCAACTCGGCGATCTTGAACCGCGGCTCACCCAGATCCGACAGGCGCGCCTGCTCCAGCATAACATCCTGCAGCGACTGGGTGGTCGTCACCGAGTCCAGCATGAACTGGCGTTTCTCGTCCTCGTCGCTCGAGTTTCGAGACGGGAGGTTGGTGCTGGAGAAATGGTCGCGCCAGCCCTGGTCCAACTCAAGCAACTGATTTATCTCCTTCTGGAAATCGTCCACCGGCTCCCCGGCGTTGCTCTCGTCGGTGGGATCGTACTGCGTGTCGCTCGGCGGCTCGGCAAGATCAACCTTGGCCTGCTCGGCTTCGTCGGTTTCCCCCCGCTCACGCGCATCCATGTCCAGGGAAGCCTGTTCCTCGAGCACGGGGTTGGTCTGCAACTCCTGGTCGATCATGGCCTGGAGTTCCAGCATTGGGGCCTGCAACAGGTTGAGGGATTGCTGAAGCTGCGGCGCCAACACTTGGTTGAGCGTCATCTTCTGCGACATTTGGAATCCCTGCTGCGCCACGTGTCGACAGTAGAAAACCCTCTAAACACATTCAAGCTGAATTAGGCACAATATTTGCTTCATAAGAAGCGTGCCAACTCTCCCCTGTCATCCAGTTTGTGAACAACTTTTTTTCCCGCTCCGTTGCCCCTCAATCCGCAAGCCCCTACAGTGTCCGCGTGCCTACACGGTTCACAGTTTTGGGGAGCGGCTCCGCAGGGAACGCCTCCTTTCTTGAGACAGACCGGACGCGGCTCCTGATCGACGCAGGCTTGAGCGGCCGTCAAATACGCCTGCGCCTCGCCCAGATGGGACGCTCGCCCGAGACGCTCGATGGCATCCTGCTCACCCACGAGCACACCGACCACACGCAGGGCCTGAAGGCACTCTGCGGCAAGCTCGAGATCCCGGTGTACTGCAACCGCCTCACCGCCGACGAGTTGCGATTCAGGATGGAGACCAAGCTCAACGTCCGGCAGTTCGTCACCGGCCAATCGTTCGAGATCGGCGACGTGACGGTGGAGAATTTTTCCGTGCCGCACGACGCGCAGGATCCCGTTGGCTTTCACGTCCGGACGGCGGACGGCGGCGTCGGCGTGCTGACCGACCTTGGCCAAGCCACCCGGCTCGTGCTCGAGCGCGTGCGCGGAGTGAGCGCCCTTTTCATCGAGGCGAACTACGACCTCAACCTGCTACAGGAAGACACGCGCCGCCCGTGGGCCATCAAGCAGCGCATCATGAGCCGGCACGGCCACCTGGCCAACTCCTCTACCGCTGAGGCGGTCGAGAACCTGGCCAACGGCACGCTGCGCAACATCGTGCTTGGCCACTTGAGCCGCGACTGCAACACGCCGGAAATTGCGAAAGAAGCCGTCGCCGATAAACTTCTCCAAGCTGGCATTGACAGCCTCCGGATCGACGTCTCAACACAGGCCAGTCTGACCGAAACCATCACCCTCTGAGTAAGAGCCTGGCGAAGCGGGGAGCTACTTTTTTATCCTAGGACAACGGCGCAAGCCGTTTTGCAGCCACAGACGCCACACCATCCAGATCGCCTCGCGGACAATTTTGCCGCTCATCTTCGATGTGCCGATAAAACGGTCGGTGAAAATGATCGGCACCTCGGCGACCTTGTGGCCGTTCCGCCACAGGATGTGCGTCAACTCGACCTGAAAGCTGTAGCCGTTGGCCCGAACGCGATCGAGGTTGATCGACTGCAGCGCGCGCTGCCGGAAACACTTGAAGCCGCCGGTCGGGTCGGTGAACGGCATGCCCGTGATGATATTCACATACTTCGCCGCAGCGAGGCTGAGCAGCATGCGGCCGATCGGCCAGTTGATCACCCGGATCCCCTCGCAGTAACGCGAACCCAAGACCAAGTCGGCGTCCTCCGCCTCCGACTTCGCAATGAAGCGCGGGATCTCGTCCGGGTCGTGCGAGAAGTCACAGTCCATCTCGAAGATGAACTCGTAGTCGCGCTTCAGCGCCCACGCAAACCCGGCGCAGTAGGCTCGGCCAAGTCCGTCTTTTTCCTGACGGTGCAGAACATGTACTCGCTCGGTGCCCTTGGCCAAGCCGTCCGCAATGTCGCCGGTGCCATCCGGCGAGCTGTCATCCACCACCAGTACTTCCAGCGCCGGCTTCATCGCCAGCAAACGCTCCGTCATCGGGCGGAGATTGTCCGCCTCATTGTACGTCGGAAGGATGATGAGCGTGTTCGACATGTCAGTGCGGTTCGCCGTCAACCAAGCGGCGGATGCCCAGCGGATTGCTCTCCCGCAACTCCACCGGCAACAGCGCATCAGGGAAGCCTTGGTAGCAAACCAAGCGGGTGAAACGATGAATCGCCCTGGTCCCGACCGAGGTCGAGCGGCCGTCGGATGTCGCAGGGAACGGCCCACCGTGTACCATCGCGTGGCAGACCTCCACGCCAGTCGGGAAGGCGTTGATCACCACGCGGCCCACCTTCGTCTCGAGTACTTCGAGCAATTCGCAGTTAGCCTCGAGATCGGCAGCGGTGCCGTGAACGGTCGCCGTCAACTGGCCTTCAAGCGATTTGGCCAGAGCTAGCATCTTATCCGCACCATCGTGCGTCACCATCAGCGTCGAGGGCCCGAACAACTCCGCACTGAGCGACTCGTCACTGAGGAACGCCTCAGCGCTCGTCCGGAACAATGCCGCACCCGCCTGACATTGACCGTCGCCCGTTTGCCCAAGCGCGACTGCCTCCACAGCGTCGTTGCCACCAAGCGCACCCGCACCCGAGTCGTACGCGGCACTGATACCGGGGTTGAGCATCGTCGCGCCAGAACTGCCACCGACCAACTCAGCGAGCTTGGCCACGAACGGCTCGATGTCAGTGGTGCTGTCCAAAATTGTCAGGCCAGGGTTGGTGCAAAACTGCCCCACCCCAAGCGTCATCGAACCGTGTAGCCCGGCGGCCAGTTGCTCCGAGCGTTCTGCCAACGCCCCCGGCAAAATGAATACAGGGTTGATACTGCTCATCTCGGCGTAAAACGGTATCGGTTCCGGCCGGTCAGCGGCGAGTTTCATCAGCGCCTGGCCGCCCGCGCGCGAACCGGTGAAGCCGGCAGCCTTGATCGCCGGATGCCGCACCAACGCCGAGCCGGTTTCGCGGCCCGGCCCGTACACAAGCGAGAAAGTTCCCTCAGGCAAACCGCAATCACGAACCGCCGCCGTCACTGCTTGGCCGACGAGTTCCGCCGTGCCGGGGTGCGAGTGGTGCGCCTTCACGACAATCGGGCAACCGGCCGCAAGCGCGGACGCCGTGTCTCCGCCCGCCACCGAGAACGCCAGCGGAAAATTGCTGGCGCAAAAAACCGCCACCGGGCCTAGCGGCCGCTCCATCGAGCGGACGTCCGGCTTGGGCACCGGGACCCGTTCGGGATCAGCGAGGTCAATGCGGGCATCCACCCACGTGCCTTCCTCTGCGACCGAGGCGAACAACCGCAACTGCCCGCAAGTGCGCCCGGTCTCCATCCGGATACGCCCCTCCGGCAGGCCGGTTTCCTGCGGAGCGAGTCGGGCCAAGTCGTCGCCAATCGCCTCGATATTGTCAGCAATTTTCCGCAGAAACGCCGCTTTGTCCGTTCCGCTGGTTTTACCGAAAACCTCGAACGCATCCGCCGCCAGCTCGACGGCACGGTTCAGTTCCGCCTCGCTCACCGCCGCGTAGCCGGGCTGCAGCAACTCACCTGTTACAGGGTTGACGCCAAAAACGGTCGGATCGCCCTCGCCTCCCGGCTGAAACCCAATGATCGACTTGCCAGTTAAATTCGCCATGCGCGGTAGTCTACCCAAAGCGCGGGGAAGTTTGAAGTTTTCAGTTACAACTTTCCAGCCGATTAACTAGCTTCGCTTAACCAAGCTGGGCTTGCACTACCAAGGAGACCCGCTGATACTTTGCGCATGAATCGGGATGAAGCCTGGACGTTGCTCAATGAGTACACAAAGTCGGAGTCGCTGCTGAAACACGCACTCGCAGTCGAGGCGGCGATGTCGCATTACGCGCCCAAACTGGGCGAGGACGCCCAAAAATGGGGCGTCACCGGTTTGCTGCACGACTTCGACTATGAGCGCTGGCCGGACATCCCCGATCACACGCAGGAGGGGGCGAAAATCCTACGCGAACGCGGCGTCGATGAAGAGATCGTCGGGGCAATCCTCTCGCACGCGGAATGGAATCAAAGCGACTACCCTCTCGACCGGCCGATTCGCAAGGCGCTCTTTGCTGTCGATGAACTTTGCGGGTTCATCGTCGCCGTGGCCTATGTGCGCCCGGAGAAACTGAATGGAATGACGCCAAAAAGTGTCCGCAAAAAAATGAAGGCGAATGGTTTCGCCGCAGCTGTCAAGCGTGAGGACATCGTGCAAGGCGCGGAGTTGATGGAGGCCGAACTCAACGACCACATCGCCGAAGTGATCGCAGCGCTTCAGGGGGTATCATCCGCGCTGGGCTTTACCTGAGCGGTTTTCCCCGCAACTAACCGGCGGGATTCATCCATGAACTCGGCGAAGCGCATCGACACAGTGATTGGGAACATCGCCAGAGCCAAGCCGGCGACAAAGTCGACCGACAGCACCACTTGGCGCATCACTGCGGACATCTCCATTTCACGCCACACTTCAGTTACCGGGTTGAAGCGTGCGATGGGGATTGGCAACCGCCGGAACTGCATCGACTTCCACTCGGCGTAGCCGCAAAACCAGATGCCCAAGCCAAGGCCAAGCGCGGCCGAGAGCCAAAACAGCGACACCCACCCGCTTGGCCAAGCGCGGCCGCAATAGAGCGTCACGCTGTTTTTCAGAATCCAGCCAAGGAACAACGCCAACGGCGTAATGACGATGAAGCCGATCATTACAAACCGCCTTCGACGCAAGTGAGATGCCCAAGAGTGCGGAGGAACAACCGCCCATTTGCCAAGGCCGGAGTCGAGTGGGTCGGCTCGCCTAAGTCGTTCACGGCGATTTGGCGGAATTTTTCCGTGGCGCCGATCACGACGAGTTTGCCGGTGGTGGAAATGCAGAATAATCGCTCCTCTGCCCAAACGGGTGAACCGAAAAACCGGCCCTCGACGCGTTCCTGCCAAACGATCTCGCCGCTCTTGCTGCGCACGCAGGTGACGATGCCGGAGTCGCCCCAAAGAAACAGCAACCCGTCCTTGGACAAGCTTGTCGGCACGTACGGGATCGACCGGCGCAGCTTGTACGCCAAACTCGGCGACGCCCCCTTGGCCGCACTGCCTGGCTTGAGGGCCACGAGGTAATTGCCACCGCCGCCGCTGCCACACGTGCCAATGAGTAGGCCATCGGCGACGAGGCAGGAACTCACGGTCCGCTTGTCAAACAGGTCAACCTGTTCCCAAAATATTTTGCCGGTGCTCGGATCCACGAATGTGATGCCGTGAGCCATGCTATTGAACAGAAGCCCCTCGGTGCCGGAAGGGTCCACGAAACGGCACGGCGTCGAAAAGGCCGTCTTGACGTTGGCCCGGTCGGTCTTCCATAGCACGTTCCCGCTGGCAGCATCGAGGGCCGTCAGGAAACTTCGACTCTCCTCATCCCCCGCAAGGATCACCCGATCACCGTGGAAGATTGGCGAGACACCGCCACCATGGTTGCTGATTATGGTTTCGAACTTTCGCTCCCAAAGTTTTCTCCCCTCAAGGTCGAGCGCAAAAACCGTGTGCGCGTCCGGCTCGGATACGAGCACAACCAGCTGTTTGCCGTCGGTCGCCGGCGTCGATGAGGTCAGATGGTTGTACCGGTGAATGCGGTAGGACTTCTGCGGACGAGAGACGGACCAGGCTTCGGAGCCGTCCTTGACGCGCAGGCATTGGACGATGAAGGTGCCTTTCGCCCGGTTTGAGCCGGTGACGAAAACGCGCCCGCCCCACAACACTGGCGACGAGTGACCTTCTCCTTTCAGTGCCACGCGCCAGTCGGCATCGTCCACGGTGAACTTGGACGGAATGTCTTTGGCTAAGCCTATGCCGGTTCCATTGAGGCCTCGAAACCGAGTCCATTCCTGCGCGCCCCCCTCGGCATTCATGCCGAGAAGCACGCCGCAAACAAAAGTAATTAGGGGTGGATAGTGTAACTTGATCATTTTGAGAATCACTTGCCCAAGCGCCTAGCCACGTAACAGTGGATGACCCCCTTGCTGGTGCTGGTGTAAAGGCGGCCATCGGCGACAGCCAAACCAAACACTTCGCCATCGGCCACACCAACCCAAAGCTGGCTGCCGTCTTTCGCACTGTAAGCCGCCACCTCATTGTGGCCGCCGGTGATGAGCGTCTGCCCTGCGATGACCATGCTGAGCGATTGACTGCTCGGCACCCGCCACGCGAAACATTCCTGCATCGCGGACTGCACCTCGTCGAGTTGCTTCCCCAGTTTGCCGGCTTCCTTTAAAATCTGGGTTTGCCTCTCACCGGCCTTCACTTTTTTCAATTCACCCTGAAGTTTGCCCAGCCGGCTTTTCAGCGGACGCCGCTTGCGGGCGAGGTCGAGGTATCGGCTCCGGTCCAGTGCGCTCAAGTCCGTGTCGCTCTGGAGGAAGGATCGCGACGGGGTGACGATCATGTGGTTGCCCTTGAACGTGGCGAGTTGATCCGACTGGTTTGACTCGACGAAACCAAGCGTGCCGGTTTTCCCCGGGCCAAACACCAGATTGTCGCCGGTCAACAGCGCGTACGTACCGCCCTGCCCGCTCACGACGCGAATGCGTTTGCCATCTGCGCGGTTAAGCACGACTGGGTTGTTGCGACCAGCCGGGACATAGAGCCGCGTGTGCGACGCGAGCATATAACCCTGCGCCGGCAGGTCGGTCTGTTTTTGCTGCCACTTGATTTTGCCGGTGTCAGCCTCGATCGCGGTGATTAGCACGCCCTCGGAAGGGAACATCCCGGCGGCGCAGTAAGCCAGGTCACCGATGACGACGATACCAGTCCGCAGCGGCCAGCGAGAAATGATCCGCGAGTTGCCGGGAATACGGTAGTCCCTAGAGCCAAGCTGCGTCTTCCAAATCAACGTGCCGCTCTTGGCGTCGAGACAGTAGGCGTGACCGTCGTCAGAGCCGATGAAAACGCGCCCCACGGCGATGGTCGGGGCAAGGCGCACCGGCCCCTCGGTGAAAAACGTCCAGCGTTGCACGCCGGTGGCGGCGTCGAGACAGTAGATTTTATCGTCCGCCGACGAGCCGTAATAGAGCAGTCCATCGGCGATAACGGGGTGGTAGGCGTAGTCAAAGATTTGTCGCGACTTCAAGTCGTACACCTTGTTCCAGCCGTCCCACTTGGCCTCGCCACGCCAAGCGGGACGTGGAGCGTGCCTGGAGCGATGCACCCACCCGTCGGTGAACGGCGCAAGCAACGATTCCCTGGCCACTCCGGTACGGGCGTAGTCGTGCTGGTAAGTCGGCCAGTCCGCCGCTTGGCCAAGCGCAATCAGTCCGAACAGGCAAATAGCTGGAAAGTGTCGAGGTGAAATCATGGTTAAAAACTGTTATCGCTCTGGGGTTTTTTAGGCAGTTGACGGCGGGGGCGCAATGTAAACCCGCCAAAAACGGCAATCGGCGAGCAAGTTTAACATATATTCTGCTTAGTTTTGTGGCGTGATGTTGGCTTTGGGAACAGGAATGATTGTTTTGATGGTGACAACGGGCGTTTGCCTTGGGCTTGCCCGTGGCTGGTTTGGGTTTCGCTGCGGCACAAGGGGCGGGTGTTTAGCGAAACCAATCGCGAATATTTCCAAAATCTCCTGTACCGCTCTGAGAGCGCCGAGGCCGCGCAACGGCGGATCGACGGCGAATTGGCGAGCTTGGCCAAACGGATCGGCGAAAACACCCAAGCGCTCGCCGCGTCGCTAAACACCACGCGGGATGCCGGGGAACCGGCGTTCGGGCTACCACCTTCTGAGCCGGGCACAGCTTCAAACAAGGGGCAGTTGATTTTCTTTTGACAACGGCCAAAATCGTGCCAGCTTGCTTTGCGCGCTGCCCCGCAGCCAACTGAGCATTCCTTCAAACAAAGATGAAACGGCTTTTTTCGAAAAACAGCCTGCGTGTCCCTGTCGCTATTGCCATCGCGACTTTTGTTTCCACCCCCGTGCAGGCGGCCTCCAACCTCAAGACGTTAGTCAAGTCCTGCTTCGTCCTCCACGACCCCTCGGGCAAGTACGACATCAGCCCCGAATGGGAGGAGCCGGCCAAGGTCATGGGCGGCCTGCCAATCCTCCCGGATCTGACCAAGCGCATCAAGGACGTCATAACCGCCGACCACGGCAACAAGTCGGTGCTGATCGTCGGCGACGCCTCATCGGCCTACCGCTATTACCTCGCCAGCCTGGCAGTGAGTGGTGATCCCGACTTGGCCAAGTTCGCCCATCTCGAGATCGACCTGCCGAAAATCGTCGAGGGCCACACGCTGCTTGGCCAAGTGCAGGAATATTGGCAGAAACAAATCAGCAATCCGGCGCTTGGCGAAGATATTATTCTCTACATCACCAACCTCAGCTCGATGATTGGGCTCGGCGCGTCGAACCGCTCCTCCACCGGCGTGGAGACGTTGTTCGCGCCGAACATCCAGGGCGGCAAGATGCGCAGCATCGCGTTCATCGACTACTTTAACTACTCGCGCGTGCGCTCCGACAACAATTACGTCATCAACTCCTTCGGCGACACCGTGTTCCTCCCTGAGTACGGGAACGACGACATCAACGGTATCCTGCTCAACTACGCCCGCGCCTACATCCCTCAGTTGAAGTTGACCGAGGCTCACGTCAACTACATCAAAGGCACCATCGGCTATTACCAACCCAACAAGCCGGAACCGCAGCGGACCCTCACAGTGTTCAAGGAACTGGTCACGATGATGCAGGAGGCAGTGGCAAAGAGCGGCCAGTTCGTGATGGACAAGGCCACTCTCAAAGCCGCCTCGATGAAAGCTGCCCAGGTACCGGACTGGATCATCCAGAAGGATTTCTCCATTCTCAAGGCGTTGCCGGGTGAAATTCGGTCGCGGTTCATCGGGCAGAACGAGGCGGTCAACGGTGTCGTGAGGCTGTCGCGCATCGGCTACGGCGGCGGGCGGACCGACGAAAAGCCGGTCGCCAGCATCATGTTTGCCGGGCCGACCGGTACCGGCAAAACATACCTCTCCAAGCTGCTGTCCAAGAACCTTGGCTTGAAAATGATCACCATGGACATGACTACCTACCGCAGCTCCGTCAGCATGGACCGCTTCCTCTCCGTCATGACCGACAACCTCACGATCAACCCCCACGCCGTGTACGTGTTTGAGGAAATTGACAAGGCCAACGTGCAGGTGCTCGACAGGCTTTACTTCCTGCTCGACGAGGGCATTTTTTACGACCGAAACCAAAAGCCGATGTACGCGCGGGGCTGCTTCGTCATCATGACCACCAACGCCGGCTACGATGTCATTGTCAAAAATCGTGACAAGCCCAACGTACGTGAGCTGTTCGAGCTGGCGTTGCTCGACCGGTTCCGCCCCAGTTTCCTCAACCGTTTCGACGAGATCGCCATGTTCCGGCCGTTCACCGATCCCCAGTACATTGACATGGCCAAGCTGCACATCCGCCTCAAGGCCGACGGCATGAAGGAAACCTACGACTGGAACCTGAGCGTGGATGACTCGATCCCCACATTGATCGCCCGCGAGAGCCGAAGCCTCACCTTCGGGGCGCGCCCCACCCTGCGGATGATCAACGGCATCCTCTCACTCGGCGTGACCAACTACCAAATCGAGATGGCGCCGCT
>MPLU02266992.1_pt1 | contig 12400 bp, 10 predicted proteins | sample 1617381 | NCBI WGS metagenome assembly MPLU02 (sample SAMN05944801, study PRJNA350692) | marine metagenome | biome: marine; feature: ODZ; material: water; isolation source: 90 m water sample filtered on 0.2 um supor filter | place: Pacific Ocean | collected 2012-04-08 | depth 90m m | reverse complement strand
CGATCTCAAAGAGCGTGGGCTGCTTGACGACACGATGGTGATTTGGGGCGGTGAATTTGGCCGGACACCGTACGCGCAAAACGACAAGTCCGGAGCCGGACGCGATCATCATAACACAGCGTTCTCGATGCTACTGGCCGGCGGTGGTGTGAAAGGCGGCTTCACCTATGGTAGCAGTGACGAGTTTGGAATGCGCGCACAGGAAAAGCCCATGCACGTCCACGATTTCCATGCCACAATCCTGCACCTGATGGGGCTGGATCACGAAAGATTGACATACCGCTGGAGCGGCAGAGACTTCCGGTTGACCGACATCCATGGCAATGTCGCCCACGACATCATCGCCTAACCATTGAAGATCATGGAAGCCAAGCAGAACGCATTTACGCTGATTGAGCTTCTGGTGGTCATCGCCATCATCGCCATCCTGGCGGCCATGCTCTTGCCGGCATTAGCCAAGGCCAAAGGAAGTGCTCTAAAGGCGGTTTGCTCCAGTAACATGAAACAAACTAGCTTGAGCCTTTTTATGTATCGTGATGATAATCAAGGTGTCTACCTGCCCGGTCGAGGCGCTCAAGCTAGAGGTTCAGATAACATTGTTCAAAAATGTCTGGACTTGCCTCAGGTAGCTCTTTTGCCCCCTTACAACTTGGCCACAAAGGCGCCTGCAGGCTACAACGAACGAAATGATCCCTATACGCTCCAGGGCTTGAAGCTTAACAGGGTTTTCGGTTGTCCTGGATTGCGTTATGCCGGTGCGTTGCCTAGGGGTTACAATACCAATCCGCTGTTTCCGGCTTGGGAGAAAAATTTTCCGCAAATGATCCTTGGCTTTCAGCATTTTGGGGGTGCTGACACATGGAATAATTCCGGTGGTAGGTTTAAATCCCGTAGTCCGGTTAACTCGGGGCAGGATGGCCCTCAGATGGTGCTGCTTGCCGATTTGGTGGGAAAGATAGACGGAGCTTGGGGGGGCGGTCGCCCCACGGCTTATGGAGGATATCCGGCTCATGCTAGCAATGGTAAACCGATAGGCGGGAATCAGTGCTACGCCGACGGGTCTGTACGTTGGGTTAAATTCCAGCAAATGTACTTCATTCACAGTTGGAACCCCGGTGGGCGTCAATACTACATATATCAGGAGGATTTGGGTGACATCAAGAACCCGATCCGCGCTCGTCTATGAGCGAGCAAGCGTCCAAAGGTTCGTTTAAGAACATAGGGATAGTTATCGCCGCATTGGGAGCTGTGGGGCTGTTGATTTGGTCCTGGAACGCCAACATGTCGCTAACACAGGTGAAGCTTGGTTACTACTGCCTCTCATGTAAAAAGACTGAGGATTTATCGGCGTATCGGGACGACTATCCAACCAATTGGAAGCAATACCCTCGAGCTATGAGCGACTCTGTTTTGTACTGTGTTCTTTGTAAGAAAGGGCCAGCCCACCCAGTGAACGAGTGTAAGAGTTGCGGTTCCGTGTTCATCCTTCATCTTCTGCCGAAGTACGATCAATACGGAGACCCGTCCTGCCCTAAATGCGACGCTGCCTACGGCGAAGCAGCCAAGTTAAAAGGCCACGATTTGATGCCCAAGGAGCTCAATCCCTAGCACCCTCAAAATCTTGCTGGTCAAAAGGCACGCCTCCCACGATCCTCACTGCGCATTTTGACAATGTTTACAGGAACTTACACTGCCGTTGTCACACCGTTCCGGAAGGGTCGCGTCGATGAACTGGCATTTCAAAAACTCATCCAGGATCAGGTTCGCGGTGGGGTGAATGGGATCGTGCCGGTCGGTACCACCGGTGAGTCCCCATCGCTTCGCTTCGACGAACACATCCGCGTCATCGAACTCGCTGTCCAGGCGGCCAAAGGCAGGGTGAAGGTACTCGCCGGCACCGGAGCCAATGCCACCGCCGAGGCTGTCAACCTCACAAAGGCCGCCGAGGCCGTTGGCGCAGACGGTTCGCTGCAGGTTGCTCCTTATTACAACAAGCCGTCGCAGGAGGGCCTGTTCCAGCATTTCAAAAAAATCGCCCGAGCGACCAAGTTGCCGATCATCCTTTACAGCATCCCCGGCCGCTGCAATATCGCCATCGAGGTGGCTACTGTTCACCGCTTGGCCAAGGCGTACAAAAACATCGTCGGCATCAAGGAGGCCGGTGGCGACGCTGATCGCGTAAGCCAGCTTCGAGCCGCGATTGGTCAACGATTCACCATCTTGAGTGGCGACGACGCACTCACACTGCCGTTTATGGCTGTTGGAGCAGAGGGCGTCATCAGTGTCGCCTCGAACATCATCCCGAGGCAGATCACGAGGATGGTAAACGCTTTCACCGCCGGCAATGCCGACGCCGCCCTCAGGCTGCATCAAAAATATTACCCGATGTTCAAGGCCTTGTTCATCGAGACAAATCCTGTGCCGACGAAGGCCGCCCTCGCCATGCTGGGCAAGTGCGCGGAGGAATACCGCCTGCCACTCTGCAAAATGACGGCGGGAAATCGCGCTCAACTGGCCAAAACGCTCAAGGCCTGCGGCGTGATTAAAAAATAAGCACCATGACCAAAGTAATCATCAATGGGGCCAAGGGGCGAATGGGCGAGACGCTGCTCCGCTGCGGCGAGACAAACCCCGACATCGAGATCGTCGCTGGGGTCGACGTCGGCGATGACTTGCCGGCAGTGATCGAGCAGTCAGATGTGGTCGTTGACTTCAGTTTTCACGAGGTCACGAGGGCAACAGGCGAGCTTTGCGCCCAACACAAAAAAGCGCTGGTGATCGGCACGACCGGCCATTCCGCCGATGACAGGGCTGCGGTGCTGAAACTTCAATCGGAGATTCCCATAGTATGGGCGTCCAATTTCTCCACCGGGGTGAACACCCTGTTTTGGCTCACCCGAAAAGCAACCGAGGTGCTGGGGGCGGACTTCGACATCGAAGTTGTCGAGATGCATCATCGGCTTAAGCGCGACGCACCAAGTGGCACCGCCACCACGCTCGCCGAAATTTTAGCCGAGGTGCGCAAGGTGTCGCTTGAAAAGGAATTGCGTCACGGCCGCGAAGGCATCGTCGGGGAGCGAACCGACTCCGAGATTGGCATGCACTCGCTTCGCGGCGGCGATGTTGTCGGCGATCACACAGTGGTGTACGCCGGAAACGGCGAGCGGCTCGAATTGACACACAAGGCGGCCAGCCGCGACACCTTCGCCAATGGCGCGCTCCGTGCCGCCATTTGGGCCTGCTGTCGAGAGCCTGGCCTTTACAACATGGAAAACGTCCTCGGCCTCGAATGAGGCTATGAAATGAAAACGACTCACCGAGTTCTTGTTGCCTGCGTATTTGTCGCGGGATTTTTTGTGCATCAAGCGCAGCCCTTGGCTAAGCGGCCGAACATCCTCTTCGCCATCTCGGATGACCAATCGTACCCGCATGCGTCGGCCTACGGTTGCCGTGGTATCCGGACGCCAGCTTTCGATCGTGTGGCTAGGGGGGGGGTGTTGTTCCGCACCTGCATCGCCGGGTCGCCCGGGTGCAGTCCAAGCCGCGCTTCATTGTTGACCGGCCGTTACCACTGGATGATCGAACACGCCGGCACGCACGCCAGTAAGTTTGACGCAAAGTATGCGACCTTTCCCGATTTGCTCGAGCAGGCCGGCTACTGGATCGGTTATACCGGCAAGGGGTGGGGGCCGGGCAATTACAAGGATGGGGGCTTCAAGCGGAACCCGGCCGGGCCGGTCTTTTCCAGTAGGAAAAAGAACCCTCGCATCAAGGGCATTTCCTCCACTGACTACGCTGCCAACTTTGACGATTTTTTAGGGCAGCGCCCCAAAGATAAGCCGTTCTGTTTTTGGCTGGGCGGCCACGAGCCGCACCGGGTTTTTGAGAAAGGTATCGGCCTTAACCAGGGCAGGAACCTTGAGGACGCCGACGTGCCGGCCTTCCTGCCGGACACACCGGAGATCCGCAGCGACATCCTCGACTACTACGCCGAGATCGAGTGGTTCGACTCGCACTTGGCCAGGGCGCTGAAGCAACTCGAGGAAATCGGCGAACTGGACAACACGCTGGTTATCGTCACGTCGGACAACGGCATGGCTTTTCCCCGAGCCAAGGCCAACTGTTTTGAGTTTGGGGTACACGTCCCGTTGGCGATCATGTGGCCAGGCCGGGCCAAGGGCGGCCGCGAAGTGACCGACCCGGTGGGATTTGTCGATCTCACGGCAACCATACTCGAGGTGGGCGGCGTGACGCATCCGGCGCTTGGCCAAGCGGCGTTGGCACCGGCCGGTCGGAGCCTGGTTTCGCTGCTCGAGTCGGGTAAATCCGGCCGGGTGGAGTCGGAGCGAACCCATGTGTTCAGTGGCCGCGAACGTCACTCATCCTCTCGCCATAACAACATGACCTACCCGCAGCGTTGCCTGCGATCCGACCGGCATATTTATATTCGCAACTTCAAGCCGGATCGCTGGCCGGCGGGCGATCCTCAAAAGTTCGTTTCCCCCGGCAAGCTTGGCCCGATGCATGGCGGCTACCACGATATCGACGCCTGCCCATCCCTGAAATTTTTAATCGAGAACCGCGCCCAGCCTGGCATCGCGCGGTACTTCCACTTGTCGGTGGACAAGCGCTCCGGCGAGGAGTTGTACGATATCACCAGCGATCCGGCCTGCCTGAATAACCTCGCGCTCGACCCGACACACTACAAAACCACACAAATGTATCGCGATAAGATGGATGTCTACCTTAAAGAAACAGGCGACCCGAGAGTACTTGGCCAAGGTGATATCTGGGAAGCCTATCGCCGCTACAGCCGAATGCGCTCCTTTCCAAAGCCGTAACTCAATTCACGTGGATGGTCAGGATGCTGTACATCCATATTTGGTTTTGAAGCCGGATGCGCTTCGACAAGCGGGGTTACTTGGCTTGGACCATTAAGTCAGAAACCAAGCGAGCGAACCTTGCGGGATCTTTGATGGCGATCCCTTCGGTCAACAGCGCTTGATCGTAGAGCAGTTCGGAGTAGTCGGAGAGCTTCGGGTTCTTTTTATCGGTGGCGAGCAGGTTGTTCATCGTCTCGATTACCGGGTGGTCAGGGTTCAGCTCGAGAATGCGCTTCGTCTCGGGCACCGCCTGGTTCATGGCGGCGAAGATGCGCTCCATCTGCGGATTCATGTCCCCGTCGTCGGTGACAAGGCAACTGGCGCTGTCGGTTAGCCGATCGGAGAGGCGAACCTCCTTAACGTTGTCCTTGAGGCTGTCCTGCACTTTCTTGATGAGCTTCTTGTACTTGCCGGAGGCTTCTTTTTTCTGTTCGTCGGCGATTTTATTTTCCTCCTCAGTGCCGAGGTCGAGGTCACCCTGGGCGATGGACTTGAGCTTCTTTTTGTCGTATTCGCCGAAACCGGACAGGATAAACTCATCCACCGGCTCGATCATGAAAAGCACCTCGATCTCCTTTTTTTTGAAAACCTCGAGGTGAGGTGAGTTCTCGACAGCGCTGCGTGAGGTGCCGGTGATATAGTAAATCTCCTTTTGGTCCAGCACTGTTCGCTCGGTGTATTCCTTGAGCGATACGTATTTGCCGGGATCGGTTTTGCTACTCTCGAACAGGAGTAGATCCTTGATTTTGTCCTTGTTCGAGGGGTCAACCTCAATGCCTTCCTTGAGCACCTTGCCGAATTCCCGGTAGAAGATGAGGTAATCTTCTGCCGACTTTTTCATCATGGACTTCAGCTCGGAGAGGATTTTGGTTGTGACGCTTTTTTCGATTTTTTTGATGATGACGTCTTCCTGCAGGATTTCGCGGGAGACGTTCAGCGGCAGGTCGTTGGACTCAACGACGCCCTTGGCGAAGCGCAGGTAGCGGGGGAGCAGTGCCTCACAGTTGTCCATGATGAAGATGCGTTTCACGTAGAGGTGGATGCCGTGCTTGGTTCCTTCTTGCTGGAACATGTCGAACGGCGCCTTTGCGGGCAGGTAAAGCAGCGCCTTGAACTCAATCTTCCCCTCGGCGGAATAGTGGATGGTTTTTAGAGGGTCAGTGTAGTCATGGGATACATGCTTGTAGAATTCGTTGTACTCTTCCTTTTTGACCTCACTCTTTGGGCGCATCCAGATCGCCTTCATCGAATTGAGTGTTTCCTCGGTCACAGTTGTTTCTTTTTCCGCGCCTTCCTTCGGCTTGCCCTCGTCGTCCAGCGGGGTCTCGTCCCTGATAATGTCCATCACGACAGGGTACTCCACGAAGTCGGAGTATTTCTTTATGATCTGCCGGAGCCTGAATTCCACGATGTAGTCTCGGCTGCTTTCGTTAAGGTGCAGAGTGATCTCGGTGCCGCGCTTGTCGCGCCCGCCCTCGGAGATTTCATAGGTGCCGTCACCGCTTGATTCCCACGTCCACGACTCGTCAGATGTGGCGGAGCGGGTTTTCAGTATCACGTTATCGGCGACCATGAAGGCCGAGTAAAACCCGACGCCGAACTGGCCGATCAGTTCCGGGTTTGCCTTGTCCTTGCCTTTCTTGAGTTCCTCCATGAAGTGCCGAGTGCCAGAGCGGGCGATGGTGCCGATATTCTCCTCGAGTTCATCTCGGGTCATACCGATGCCGTTATCCTCGATCCGCAGTGTCTTGGCCTCGTTATCCACGAAGAGCTTGATCCGAAACTCCGGATCGTCCTTGATCAGTTCCTTGTTTGAGAGAGACTCGAAACATAACCGGTCTATCGCGTCCGATCCGTTACTTATCAATTCCCGCAGAAATATGTCCTTGTTCGAGTAGAGCGAGTGAATGACCAAATTGAGGAGTTGCTGAACCTCGGTCTTGAATTCCTTTTTTTCCGTTGCCATGTGTTGATGCGCTAATTGCGCCGGCACAATAAACCCATTGCCAAGCCGGAGTGCAAGCGTTTTCACCGTTTGGCTAAGCGGGGGAGTTTCTGCTTCACTGCCCGCAAGCAGCCCGCTACATTGGCCAGCGCATATTTATGATCGAAACTTCTTCTTTAGTTCCACGCGACATCTTGGCAGGGCGATTCGCCGGCCGGGTGGAATTTGCAGATCATTTCGTACCGCAACCAAAGATTCAGCATGTCGTATTCGACTTCGACGGCACGCTGTCACTAATCCGCGAGGGTTGGCCGGAGGTGATGCTGTCGATGTTTGAGGAGCTGCTTCCGTCGGTAAATGATGATGGTTCAGCCAGCGTGCGCGCCATGTTGCTGGACGACATCATGACGCTAAACGGCAGGCAGACGATTTTCCAAATGATGAAGTTTGCCGAGCGCATCACCGAGCGCGGCGGCGAGGCGCTTGATCCATTGGAGTATAAACACGAATATCTCCGGCGGCTCGAGCTGCGGATTCAGTCCCGAGTTGATAGCCTGGCCAGCGGCGATGCCAAGCCGGTGGAGTTTCTTTTGCGCGGCTCAGTTGCGCTGCTCGACTGTCTTGAGGCGCGCGGGTGGGATCTTTATTTGGCCAGTGGTACCGACGAGCCGTTTGTCAGGCGCGAGGCCGAGTTGCTTGGCTTGGGCCGGTACTTCGGCGAGCGTGTTTACGGGGCACAGGATGATTTCATGAGTTTCTCCAAAAAACAGGTGATCGAGCGGATTCTCAGGGAGAACAACGTCGGTGGCGATGAGCTGCTGGTGATCGGCGACGGGTACGTGGAAATCGAGGATGGCAAGAATGTCGGCGGGCTCGCAGTGGCGGTGGCTAGCGATGAAGCCCGCAATGGAGCAGGGCAGTTTGACGAGTGGAAACGCAAGCGCCTGCTCGGTGTCGGGGCCGACATCGTTGTCCCTGACTACCGCGACGCCGCTGTTTTGGTGGATGTGATTGTCGGGAAATGATTGGCGCCAAGATAAATCTGCAAAAAATCAAGCCGCTACCCTTGGCCAAGCGCAACAGCCTGAGCACGGTGGAGGAAGTTCTTGTGCCTCTCGATGCCGAGCCGGCGGCGATCGGTGATGCGCTGATGAGCCAAGTGGACGACTGCGCCGGGCGCATCCGCGAAGCCAGAGCTAACGGCAAGGCTGTGATAATGATTTACGGGGCGCATCTAATCAAAAACGGCGCTGCGCTGATCCTCGACAACTTGATCGCCAACGGTTGGCTGTCGCATCTGGCCACCAATGGTGCCGGGACGATTCACGACTGGGAGTACGCCTGGCTTGGCCGCTCGACCGAATGCGTTCGCTCGAACGTCGCCACCGGCACGTTCGGCACTTGGGAGGAGACGGGCCGCTACATTCACTTGGCGCTGCTCGCCGGGGGGGTCAGGGGGCTGGGTTACGGTGAGGCGCTTGGCCGCTTTATCGCTGGGGACGGCGCTGATCTGCCGGCGGCGGACGAGTTGGCTTCGCTCATCGCGGCGGAACCGGCGGACGAGTTGACTGCGGCCCGGGCGGAGTTACTCCATGCCATGCGTAACGGCTTCACGCTGGAGGGGCGGTGCGACCTGGAGCATCGCTGGAAGCAGGCTTCGGTCGTGGCTTCCGCCTACCGCCACGGGGTGCCGTTAACGGTGCATCCGGGCATAGGTTACGACATTATTTCAAACCACCCGATGTTCAACGGCGCGTCAATAGGCCGGGCGGCGCATGTGGATTTTCAAACATTCGCCGGGACACTCGATCTGCTTGACGGAGGTGTGCTGTTGTCGATCGGCTCGGCTATTATGGGGCCGCAAGTGTTCGAGAAGGCGCTGAGTTGTGTAAATCACATTCGCATGCAGGAAGGGCGAGAGATTGTGAAAAATCACTCGATGCACGTCGTCGATTTGCAGGATGGCGGTAACTGGGACTGGGCGCAGGGTGAGCCGCCTGTTACCAGTGCTGCCTATTATCTGAGGTTTTGCAAAACGTACGCCCGAATGGGTGGATCGATGCATTACTTGCAGTGCGATAACCTGGCCTTCGTCCAGTATTTATCCCGTGCGCTGAATGCCGCGGAACCATCGTGAAAGAGGAGCGTTTTGCTGAAATCGCCGACCAGTTTTCCGGTCTTCGGGTGGCGTTGGTCGGCGATTTTTGTCTGGATCGGTATCTCGAGATCGACCCCGCCATGGCTGAAACTTCCATTGAGACTGGGTTGGAGGTTTTGAACGTGGTCAACGTTCGTTCGCAGCCCGGTGGTTGCGGAACCATTCTGAACAATTTGTCGGCGCTTGGTGCGGGCACGGTTTTCCCGGTGGGCTTCGCCGGCGAGGACGGGGAAGGGTACGAGTTGATGCGCTCGCTTGGCCAAGTGGGTTTCGTTGACTTGAGCCATTTTTTTCAGACGCCCGAGCGCAGGACTTTTTCCTACATCAAGCCACTGGTGATCGAGTCCGGCCAGTCGCCGAGGGAACTGAACCGACTTGATTTCAAGAACTGGACCCGCACGCCGTCGTCGGTGCAGGAGCGAATTGTCGAGTCCCTCAAAGCCTTGGCCAAGCGAGTGGACGCGATGGTGCTGCTCGAGCAGGTGGACGAGGCTGAGACCGGGGTGCTTGCCGGGGGCGTGCTCGATGCGCTTGGCCAAATCCGCCGCGATAATCCCGATCTACTCATCCTAGCCGATAGTCGTCGGGGGCTGGGCCACTTTCCGTCCGTCGGACTAAAAATGAATCGGGAGGAGTTTGCCGTGCTGACCGGCGAGACGGCTGGCTTGCCGTTGGACGATTTATGTACGGCGATTGGCCGCTTGGCCAACGAGCAGGGCCAGCCGGTGTTTGTGACTGTCAGCGAGGAAGGCATCGCCGGGGCCAAGCCGGGCAAGGCGCCGGAGCATGTGCCGTGTCTGCCTCTGCGGGGTGAGATCGACATCGTCGGTGCCGGGGATGCCGTGATGGCAAATCTGGCTGTGGTCTTGGCCGCGGGCGCGGAGCCTGTCGAGGCGATGAGATTTGCAATGGCTGCCGCCTCGGTGGTGGTTCACCAATTAGGCACAACGGGAACGGCGAACTTAGAGGAGATTCGTCCCTTGGTTTGCACTCACTGATAGTGGGGAGGCTTTGTGACATTGCCCTTGATGGAGTCCATCTCTTTTGTCTCCATGCCGGTGGCAACCCGGTTCAGCTGGCTCTGGAGTTGCTGGATTATATTGTCGTGCTCGATGATGGTTTGGTTCAGGGACCCCACAAGCTGTTCTAAATGCGTCAGGTCGGACTCGATATTTACCAGCCGTTTCTCATGCGACATGAGTGCAGGGTACCGCAGGTGGGGCAGGGGATCGATAGCGGAGGCCGGGCCAATTTCAGCGCGACCTGATTTTCCCTGACTTTTTGCCGTATGGTACGATAATCGCCTTTTTGAAAATGAATGTGGATGACGCAAAGGAACTGAAGAGACGCCTTGGCTTCGGCGTGAACCTGAACTCGGACGAGGGCAGGCTGCGCTTGGCCGAGGTGATCAACGCCAAGTTGTGGTTTCGCGGCCAGCCGATTGTTGGCAAGGAAAGTGAGTTTGCCCTTCTCAAGACAAGCAAGCATCTCCTGGCCAATCTGCAGGAGAAGAACCGTTTACTGGCAGAGCACCACTGCCCGGTGGATGCGCGGATTCAGGATTTTCTGAACCGTTACCTTGCCGGTTGCGATGTCCCCAAGCTTCCGACCAACGCCCTCCAACTCGAGCATCACGGCCTGGCCCGTACTCTGTCGCTACCACCTGACAAGGATTCGTACAAATCGGAGCATATTGACTCGTACCGGATTGAGCAAGGTGTGTTGCACAATCCAAGGAGCGATCGGCGAACCACAAAAGGGGTGTTTCATATAGTGGAAGGTAAGTTGCCAATTCCCCACGACAAAAAGCAGGTTCCCAAGGCCGTGTTTGCTTCGCTGCTTGCGCAAGCGCTCTCCCCGCCGGAAGACGTGATGGAAATTCCCTTCACCAGTTCGCAGGAGGAGAGGGCGAGGTTGTTTGTGTCGCTGTTGCTGCGCCCCGTGGTCACGCCTGGGGTCCGTGGTGTTTGTGAGGAGCGTTCGCTTGAGACCCGGTTTTTCGCGCCGGGCAGCTTGGTTTCCAATTTGGATTTCGTGGAGTCGATTTTTGGCAACGCCGGCGACCCGTACTTGACCGAGAATGACGCAGCGCTCGATCCGGCGCATTGGACCGGGCACACCGGATGCGTGGTGCTTGCGCCCCATCTGGTTTTGTTGGGCAAAAAGGAACTGGGTTTGCCTCATGTTTCCGAGGCCACCGAACGGCAAAAACGCGACGGCATGTGCTGGGAGTCCGGTGAAGAGCGCTACAACGAAGGCGGCGGGTTCAAGGTGGCTTGCCGGGACGCTTCCGGCGTCATGGTCACGCTGATCGCCGATAACTATTTTGGCTACTGTAAAAAAGAGGTGAAAACCCAGATCAGTTTCTCCGCCAATCTGCTGGGCAACGCAGAGGAGGAACACGCAGGTGGCGTGATCGCCTATCCCAGATATGACCTGGGCGAAGAGTTTCACCTGAGCGATTTCGTCAACGAGGTGAACCATACCTTTGCGGAGATGATCCAGAAGTACGGCGATCTCATGTGTATTCAGCCGGAAGGGTTCGCCATCGACAAGCGATTCCCCGACATCCAATACATTCCGGAGGATTCCATCGTGCGACTGAGGGAACAAAGCGTTTCCTGGTCACGGGAGGGCGTCACCCAGCGTATCCGATTGTCGCCGGGCATCACGTATGTGCTGCCGTCGGGCTACAAGGTTTCCATGGTGCGCCGTTCTGTGGGAGGGCATTGGCGTCTCGTGGGCAATGCCGCCGAGGGGGTCTTTTGCCACAAGCCGTGCACGGTGTCCGGTGGCGGCAAGTCGGAAATCTCCAAGTCCATCCGAGATGCCATTTTGGCCGGGCCGGTTTTTGTCGCAGATTTTGAGAAGGATATGGCATTGGCAGAGGAGATCCTCCAGCGGAATTTCTCGGGACGGTTTAAGAATCCGCCGGATGTGAAACGCGGCCGCAGTATTCTCGATGAAGGCCGATCGCTCGGCTCGGTGATCAAGTTGCTGACTCCCAGTCGCGCATACACGGACGAGTACAACGAGTGGCTGGGCGGAATCCCCATGCACGTCAGAGATCTCGTTTTCACGGTCAAACGGTTTTACCAGCCGGAATGGAAGGGCGATTGGGGGAGGCTCTTTTCGGTGGACGCGGTCAACGGCCAACCAGGAAAGGAACTCAAGTACAAGGAACAAAAACTGGTGGCCCAATATTTGCGCGTCGGCTTCACCGGGGGCGGGCTTTGGCGGACATTCACGCTGCGAAAAGATTTCATCCCCTCGGTCAAATTGCAGCGCGAGGATGACATTTCCGCCAGCACCGTATTGCCGGCGGGGGCTCTACAGCACCTCAGGAATGATGAAGATCGCCCCTCGCTCAAGTTTACCTCCAACTGTGAGTACCGTTTTTTTCAGCGGCCCGAT
>MPLU02095665.1_pt1 | contig 12411 bp, 2 predicted proteins | sample 1617381 | NCBI WGS metagenome assembly MPLU02 (sample SAMN05944801, study PRJNA350692) | marine metagenome | biome: marine; feature: ODZ; material: water; isolation source: 90 m water sample filtered on 0.2 um supor filter | place: Pacific Ocean | collected 2012-04-08 | depth 90m m | reverse complement strand
CGTCTCCGACGGCCGGAGCGTCCCCCGCTGCCCGCTGCGCCAGGGGCACCTGCCCCGCGGGCTCACCTTCTCCCCGGAGTTCATGGACGCCGTGGCCGACCGGGTGCACCCGGGAACGAGGTTCGTCGGCATCGTGCCGGAGGGGGACAAGGTCGCTTTCGCCCCGAAGGAGCTCCCGCGCGGGGGGGTGGACATTGCCGACGCCCCGGTGTACTGGGTGTTCCCCTCGGGCCATGTCGAGTGCTGGTCGGTGGAGCGGCTCGCCGGGGCGACGGCCGACGAGCTCGCGGCGGAAGAGGGGCTCCCAGAGTACGAGGCGGTCGCGGCAGGGCGGGACTTTCTGTACCTGGGCCACGCCAAGGTTGACGCGATGGCCGCCTTGCAGAAGGAGCCGGGCACCCTAGCGGAACGACGCTGGGAGCAGGTGTCCTTCCAGCTCCCAGAGTCCACCTTGGCCGGCTGTTGGTGGCTCACCAACCCATTCCATCGGGCGGCGGCGCACGACGGGGCGGAGGAGCGAAACCCAGAGAAGGAGACGCCCGTCTTCGTCTACCGGAGTCTGGCCATCCTGGTCGCCGAGCTGCATCAGCAACGGGTGGCCACAGTGGCCAAGATGAGCGAGGAGCTGCGGGCGCGCCGGGAGCGAAACCTGGAGCTGGCGGGGCAGCTTTCTCACACCCGGCTCTGGCGGCACCACGGCCCGCGTCGCTGGGTGGAGGGGTTCCTCGCCGCCGCGACCGGCCGCGGGGCGCTCAGCGCCGCCGAGCCGAGCGCGGCAGAGCTCAAGGAGCTCACGAGGCAGTGGTCCACCTGCGTTCCGGAGACGGCGGGGCTGGACGCGACCGCCGAATGGACCGCCACGGCCGAGGCGCTCGCCGATCTGCGCAGCACGCACTGGGAGGACATCCGGCGGGAGCGCTTCGCAGCCACCCCCAAAGGCTTGTTCGAGGAGATGCGGCGGAGTGTGGTGTCCTGGGCGGAGCACGGGCGTGCCTGTGCCGCGCGCCGGGACCGTCGGCTCTTGGAACGGCGCGAGCGACGCGCCGCGACCCGGCCGGCGGAGTCCGAAGCGGCGAACGCGGACTCGGATGGCGAGGCCGAGCCGCACGGGGAGAGACCGGAGGGCGCGGAGGAAGATGCGGACCGGGAGGCCCGGACGTTTCGGCAGGGGTGGCGCTCGGCCCCGGCAGACGAGCCCCGCCCCGACGATTTCGTACCGAAGCGGCGGAACTTGCCGCGGGACCACGACCTGGCCACGGACCACGCGGAGGAACTCCTCCTCGATGCCGTGCGGGCCCTCCTCGACTTGCACTACGAGGCGCGGCTCCGCGAAGCGCACGAGCATACGGAGCTGGAGCGGCTGCGGAAGCGGGCCATGGAGCGGGCACGAGGCGGCAAGGACGAGGAGGAAGAGGAGGAGGAAGGAGACGCGGAGCAGATCCGGCGAAAGAATCGGCAGGCGCGGAGCAGGGTCTTCGCGAAGGCGAGCGCGGCGCTGACCGAGCAGCGCTATGAGAGCTTCGTACTCCCTCCCGAGGTGAAGACGCTGCTCCAGAAGCCGAAGGACGAACGATCGTGGCGGAACGCGGAGGCCCTTCGGGACGTCGTGCGCCGGCACGCCGAACTCGAGGACACGCTGGTGCTGGAGTCGCCCGAGGACGTCCGGCGGCTCGCCGAAGCACTTGCGGCCGGCGGCGCCGCCTCCCGAGACGTGGTGGGCGGCCGCCGGGAGGTGCTGGTGGCCGGCGTCTCCCTTCAGCCGGGAACGTGTGTTTCCGTGCCTGGAGCGAGCGAGGGTGGCGGGCCGGTGGCTCCCGGGGCCGCAGCTCGGCGGCGCCGCGGCAGCCAGGCGGCGGGCCCCAACGTCGAGCAGCAGGTTCGACAGCTGCAGCCGGGCCCGGCGGCCCAGGTGCGGGTGCGCCGGCGCCCGCGGGCGGGCGAGGACGCCCGGGCAGTGGCAATTGGCGAACTGGCGGACTTGATCTGGGACCCGCGCCCGCTGCAGCAGGCAGCAAAGGACTGGCGAAGCGGACGAGACGAGGAGGAGCCGCTGCTGGTGGCGGAGACGGTGGACGGCCTGCTGACCCAGCTCGGCTTGCTGCTCTGGCACGAGCAGGTCGAGCGCTGGACGCAGCAGAACCTAGCCTGGACGCAGCCAGACGAAATCAACGAGGCCACGAGGTGGTATCTGCTGGGGCAGCGCGCGGGCGACAAGCCACTGTTCGACGGGATGTGCTCCCGCTGTGGGGATCTCCTGTTCGGCCCCATGAACCAGAGCTACTTGGCCGGGAACAAGAAGAACGGCCCGCCGAGAGACGCGGAGGGTCAGCCCTGGTCGCTCCCTCCGGCCGGCCAATGCCAGCAGCAGCCGCCGTTCCTCCTGCGGTACAGCCCGAAGTTCCTGGCTCAGATGGCGCCCGCGGTGTTCGACTGGACGGAGGAGACCAACCGCTTGGCCCTGCGCGCGGAGCACCAGGCCCGCCCCCCGTGGAGGATTCGGTCGGGCACCCGCGCGAAGGCGGCGCTGGAGAACGGCTGGCTCTACTGCAAGCCATGCCACGACTCCCTCTTCGACGAGGAGCATAAGCCGCCGGTGCCCCTTCGGGACCGAGCCAGTGCCGAGCGGATGCGACCCGACCCGAAGCAGCAGGCGCGGGAAGAAGAGGCCGCGGCCGCGGCGGAGGCGGACCAGGCGCCAGGACAGCCTGCGCCGGCGGACGGGAGCACGCCCGCAGCGGCCGCGGAGGCCGAAGCCCGAGCGCCGGCAACCGGGACGACAGCCGAGGACTACCGGGCGGACTGGGAGGCGAAGCTCCGGCGATTCGCCCGGGCGCCGGGTGGCCGCTTCGGGTTCGACAACCTGGTTCCGGTGCCGCGGCCAGAGCTCTGGCAGGACGCCCCGCACTCCCCCGTGGAAGCGCTCAGCTCCCCGCAGGCCCAAGGGCGCTTGTCCGTGTGCCAGCTGATCAGCAGCATGGACGAGAGCCGCGCGAACGTGGGGGTCGCAACCTACGCCAGCGCGACCGGGGAACTGAACTTCCGGAGGCGGAGCGGAGTTGCACTGTGGGGCCTGCGAGAACGCTTCTCGCGGTCTGGGTGCCCGCGTGGCCACACGGCGGCGCCCAGAGGACAGCATCGCACCGCCCTGGAGTTGGGGGAGGGAGGGGCACCGGGGAGGAGGGGAAGAAGGGGAGGGGAGAAAGGCGAAGCATGGCGTCACCCGTGTGCAGATGGGTTAGCTTGTGCAGGGCCCAGATGGAAACGGTAGAGGAGGGAGGGAGGGGGGAATGGGAGTCCGCGCATCCAGATTGCTGCCTTAGGCAGGTCTCGCATCGCCGAAGGAAAAAGAAAAAAAAACAAGCAGGCGGAATCCGAAACAGATCGCCAGCACATTGGCCTTCATGCTCGGGAAGGACGAGGGGCGATTCTTGCGGATCAAGCCGAACGAGATCGAGCCGCTGCGCGAGATGCTGCATTTCCTCCGCGAAGACAACACACACATCCGGACCTTCTGGACGTCTTGGGAGCGGTTCCAGGACCTGTGGCACAATATCCAGGTGCCCGCTGGGACGGGGAAGCTGCGGGTCCGGGCGCGACGCACGGCCCGGACACGAGCCGCGGTGGAGCAGACGCTCGGCGAGACGCTTGGAGACGAGGAGGTTGCCTTGGTGATCATCGACCCGCAGGAAATGCCTCGCGTCTGGGCGCAGGTCTGGGCCGCGGAGAACATCGGCGAGTGCATGCCGCGACCGGACGGCGGATCCCCGGCGGGCACGGGGGAAGAGGGCAAGGCGGCGCCGCAGGCGGATCCCCGGACGGCGGCATCGGCGCGGGCCGTACAAGAGACCAGCTACGTCACTTTAGGCGACCCGCACCTGGATGCCAAACTCTTCCCACACTTGCACCCGTACGGGTCCGGTTCTCTCCGGGCCGAGGAGGGCGCCGGCGGCCTGCAGAAGTACACGAAGAGTCGGCTCACCTCGTTGGACCGCGGCTTCCGGGATTGCACGGCTTGGCAGTTCTTCAACCTGGACCGGCTGATCAAGAACGATTTGTACTTCCGGGAGCGCGGGCGGCGCCAGCGCGCCCCGGCCGGCAGAGGCAACGCGGGCGCGGAGGCGGGAGAGGAGGCGCCCGGGCGCGGACGGAAACGGGGCCGGGAAGAGACGGACAATGACGACGGGGGCCCCGGCCAGCCCCAGGACCGAGGCGGGGACGAGAACGCGGCAGACGCGGCGCGCGAGAACGAGTCGGAAAAGATCCCGCAATCCCTCTTCGGGTTCGCGGAGCCCTCCCACGTGCCCGAGAGCCGCGGCTGGTGGGACCGGGAGCGGAAGAATCTGTACGCGATCACCGAGGACCACGAAAAGGGCATGATGACAGGGATGGTCACCCTGACGCAGAATGACCGCGCGCCCGAGCTGCTCGCACACTGCCGCCGGGGACCGTGCGCGCAGCCGACAGAGCGAGAGAAGTTCGAGTACCTCCTGGCGCGCAAGGAGAAGGGCGTCGGGCGGCCGGCGGTGCAGAAAGATCCGACCGCGGCGGTGCTCAGCTTTCAGCGGCGGAACCTGGAGATGAAGACGAACTTTTTGCGGGCGAACCGGGTCACGCCGCTCGGCATCTCCGAGGACACCTTCGACCGCGCCGAGGCGCAAAACCGGGGAGCGCTCCACTCCCATATCCTCTGGTGGGCGAAGCGCCGCCGGCTCCCCGACGGCTACATCCGGATGCCGCCGGTGCCGACACCTGACCCGGGTGACGGGGCGGAGGAATCCGGGCTCCCGCCCCCGCGGCCGCGGCCGGCGGAGAAGGACCGGAAGGAGGACCACCCGTACTACGTCGCCGAGGTCGCCCGGGTGAACGCCGAGCTCGTGCGGCCGGCCCTCGACTGGGACGCCCCGCCGGACCGAGTCCGGAAGCAGCTTTGCTGGGCGTTTCTGCTCCGCACCATCCAGACCCGGTTCTACCTCCACTCGTGCACGATGCGCTACTGCCTGCACAACCGACCGACCTGCCGCTTCCATTTCCCCTGGCCGGAGCAGATGGAGCAGCAGTTCGACGAGGGGACGGAACGGGTCGCCTATCGCCGGCGGTACGCCGCCGACGATCAGTACGTGGTCCCGCACAACTTGTACTTGGCTGCGTTCTCGCCCGCGACCGCGAATGTGGTGCTGTTCGACCCCGACGCGGGCGCCGACACGGCACGGCAGTACGCAACGAAGTACGTGGCGAAGCCGGAGAAGTACTCCTTCCTGGAGGCCGAAGCGGGGGACGAGGCGAACCCGATGAAGAGGTATTTGGAGACCCGCCTGGTCGGGGGCTGCATGTGCTGCAGCCGGCTGCTCGGGTTTCACGTGGTGCGCTGCTCGCGCCCGGTGGAGTACGTCTTCCCGAAGTTCACGAACGAGCCGGCGGGGCAGTGGGCGCGCACGCCGGAGCACAAAGCGAAAAACCCAGGATACCCGGACCCGGATCACTTCCTGGGGCCGACCCAGAGGTACTTTTTCCGGGCTCCGGAGCTCCGGCACATGCGGATCGGTCAAGTGATCCGCTACTTCACCCCGGCGGCACGTGGCGGAGGCGACGGAGTTGGGGAGTCGGCCAGGGACACCGGAGAAGACACCTGCAACCAGGACCGCTTCCGACCGCGGGACGTGGAGGACGCGGACACGAGCCACCGGCACTACGACGCGGCCGCCGCCGCCATGCGCCCGGGCACCTGGGTCCAGGGGAAGGAGTACGGGTTCGCTCGGCTGACTCGACGGCGGGACACCGGGCTCGGCGTGCCACGGAGCGGGGATTTCGTTCCCATCGGCGGCAACCGGGAGCCGTACTACGAGAAGCGGCTGTTGGAGGGTTTGGCGTGGCATTGCAAAACGGGCCCCGAGGTCGTGTCCGGCGCGGGGAGGCGGGCCCGGAAGCGCTGGCGCTTCCATTGCGCGCTGCCGCCCGGGTGCGTCCTGCCGGACGCGGAGCAAGCCGCCCTGGAGTTCAGCATGGTGGACCGGGAAATCGAGGGGAAGGCCGGCTTCGAGGTGTTCTGCCGGGACATCGAGCGAGCGTTCGCGGAGGCCGAGCTCGTCTGCCAGTGCTGCGCCGGGGCGTTCGGGGCCGACGACGTTTGCGGGGCGTGCACCCACGCCGTGGGGTTCCACGAGTGCGAGTTCGAGGCCGCGTCGAGCTCGGACGGGGAGGACGGCGCCGGAGCCATGCCAAGGCCGGAGCAGCGGTGGAAGGCCGGGACGCTCCACGGCGGCAAGCTGGATATCACAGCCGCCTTGCTCAACCTGGCGAAGCGGCACGTGCCGCTCGAGGAGCTCGAGAGGTTCCTCGAGTCGGCGGTCGAGGAGGGCCATTTACGCCGCGAAGAGGTGGACGAGTGCCGGGAGATGTTCGAGCGGGTCGCCGGCGTCGTGCGGGAGGTCGACGTGTTCCAGCCCGCAGGCGCGGGGGCGGAAGGGGGAACCGGGAACCGGCCAATGACCATGGACGAGCTGCGGGCAGATCTTGCGCGGCGGGAGGCCCTGCTCCAGGCGCCGCCGCCGAACGCCGGGCCGGAGGAACGCGAGCGGGAGACCGACCAGTGGCGGCTCTATCGAGAGATCACAGCCGCCCTCGCGGAGAACGCCAAGCCCGTACGTACCGTGATCCAGGCATCCGCGGGGACCGGGAAAAGCTTCCTGCTGGAAGCGATCTACCTGTGGTGCGTGGTGCACGGCCACGTTCCGCAGGCCTGTGCGCCGACGGGCATCGCTGCGGCCCGGATCCATGTGCCTCGGACGCCGGTCCGGGCGTACACGCTGCACTACTTGTTCGGCGTGCGGGGAGAGCAGGGAAGCGCGATCGACCTGTCGAAGCCGAACGACGAGAACACCCAGCGGCTGCAGGCGATGACCGTCCTGCTCCAGGACGAGTTCTCCATGGCGGACGACGAGATCTGGCGGCAGGAGTTGCAGTTGTTGGCGCCCCTGGCGGCCATGGCAGACGACGAAGACGAACCGGCGCCGCCACCCCAGGAACCGGAAAACCCGGGACACGGCCCGGTCCCGGCACCAGCTCCGTCGCCGGGCGAAGGCGCAGGAGGAGAACGGACGGGAAGCGCCCCTCCACCCCCGGGTCGAGCGCCCCGGCGCCGGCACCCGCGGGCAGACACGGTCGGCCGTGCACACATGCTTATCTTCACCGACTTCAAGCAGCTGCCGCCGGCGACCGGCCGACCTCCGTTCATCGCCGGAGATCCGGAGATCGTGCGGCGGTTCGAGTTCCGCGTGCTCCGGCAGAACCGCCGGGTGGCGCCAGCTGAAGAGGGCGACACGGCGAAGCAAAGCGAGCTGGACGAGTTCCACGAGGTGCTCGACGACATTGCCCACGGCCGGACGTCCACTCGGGTGCGGAAGTTCCTCGTGGCAGCGTACGTCCGCGGAGCAGCGAAACAGCTTTCCTCAGCGCGGCGAGTGGCTCTCGACGGACCCACCGCGGTCTTCTCGAAGCGGGCGTACCGGAACCTGTGGAACCGGCGGGTGCTGAAGCGGGTCGCCATGCGGGGGGGGCGGAGGCTGAAGGTGAAAGCCCGGTTCAAAGCGAAGGGAAGCCGGGCCGGGTGGTACCGGAGCAAGCAGAACCTGGCGAAGATCACGCGGAAAGTGCGCTCCCAGTGCTTGCCGAACCTCGTTTTGGCTGGGCAGTGGGCGAGGGACCCCCCCTGGCCGGGGGAGGAGCGTCCGCACATGATGCGCGTGATGCTGGTCGCGAACGTCGACCCGGCGAACCGGTTTGCGAACGGCGCCACGGGCCGGCTGCTCTCTTGGGAGCCCTCGGCGGGGCGCACGCAGAAACCCATCCCGGCGAACGACGACCGCATCTGCGCCCGCTTCTGTCATGAGGCCTCCGTGCAGCAGCGGGTGCGGCTGCCGGGGGTGGACTGGGTGGACGTGACGGCCCGCATGGAGAGTGCGCCGCACGAGGCCACGATGGTGCAGCTCCCGATCTCCCCAGCCTACGGGCTGGTGCTGCACAAGGTCCAGTCGCTGACCATGCCTGGGCAGGTGCTCGGCTGCTTGGAGGGGATATTCGCGCACGGACAAGTCTACGCTTTGGTGAGCCGCGTGACGGACCCGCAAAACCTCAGCCTGATCGGATTCCCGCCCGCAGACATGCTCGACGAGGTCGCCGAGGCATGGCGGGCCCACGGCTACGACGTGGATGCTTGCTTCACGACGGCCGCGGCGGTGACGGAGGACTGGGAGTACACGCCGGCGGGAAACCCCCAGGTGGCCACTCGAAACGTGCGCAGCCGGCTCACAAAGCAGATGGACGAGGAGCGCCGGGTCCCGGTCCGGCTCCGGACCCTTGCGGAGATCCTCAACCCTCAGCCCGGGACGGCGGAGGTGCTGCACCGCCTGCTGGACTGGATCGACCGCGCCGACCGCGCCGCCCAAGACAGGGAGCCGAAGCCGGCCTTCTCCACCGCGGCGGGCGATCCGATCTTCCCGGAGGACGGCGAAGAGTGGTGGCTGACCGACTTCGACCGCCGCAAGAAGAGGGCGGCCCCGGAGGAGCCGAGCTCGAGTGAGCCCGAGACAGAGAGTTCGCCGGCCGGGAGCGAGAACAACGACGAAGAGGACGACGACGACGAGTCGGACGAGGAGTACCAAACCGGCGGGGACGCGGACGCCGGTGCCGCCGCGGAAGGAGACGGGGTCAGGGGCCGCGCGGAGAAGGGCGCAGGCGAGCCGGACCGCCAGGGAGCGGCGCCGGCTGGAGATCGGAAGACCCGACCGGGGGACACCGGACCCGGAGCGCCGACAAGGATGAGAAGTGCAGGCAGCGGACTGGGACTGCGGAACTTGGGGAACGCATGCTACATGAACGCGGTGGTGCAGGCCTCCATGGCTTGCGGGACGGCAGGCCGAGCAGTCGCGGAGGAGACGCCGCCCCAGGCGACGGAGCTCCGGCGGGCAACTCGGGACCTGCTCCGCGTCCTGCTGCGGTCTCAAAGTGCCGCCCCGGCAGGGTCGGGGACGCGGCCGACGTTCTCCCCGTGGGATTTCTGGCGTGCGGTCCGGAACGCCTGCCCGGCGTTCAACAACGCGCGGCAGCACGACGCGGCAGACTTCCACCTCGGCTGGCGACGGGAGCTCGCCCGCCTGCCAAGCGCCGCGGAGCCCAGTCCGGCCTGGGCAGCCTGGCTCGCGGAGACGGAGATGCAGGTCGTGACATACATGAGCTGCGCGACTTGCTTGACGATCTCGCACAACCTGCCTGCCGCCGGCGAACCGCCACGGGATCCGGAACGCCTGGTGATGGCGACCCTACAGGCGGGCACCGCCCACAGCAGCATGGCGGACGCCATCGGGACCGGGAGTTTTTTCGGCCCCGAGGACATCGCGGACTTCCGGTGCCGCGCCTGCGGAAGGCACGGGGGGGTCCGGGTCGCCAAGTGCCGCTCGCTGCCGCGCGTGCTGGTGGTCTGGCTGAAGCGGTTCGGTGTCGCGGCCGGCGTCGAGCGGCGGATCGATGCACCGGTGAACCGGCTGGGCGACGACGTCGACCTCGCCACGCACCTCGACGCCGGGATCACAGCCCCGAATGGCACTCGGTACCGGACGCGGGCAGTGGTGTGCCACCACGGAGCGATTCTGGCGGCGGGACACTACACGTGTTGGGTCCGCGACGACGACTCGCCGGGCGAGGCTCCGAACGCCGCATGGACACACTACGACGACAGTGCCGTTGGCCGGCGGCAAGACTCGTTGCCGGCGAGCGCCGCCAAGGACGCCTACCTCGTCTTCTACGAGCTCGCACCGTTCACCTCCGGGACCGCCCGAGGGACAGCCCACGAAGCGCCGATCGAGAGCGACGAGGAGGAGGCAACGGGCGGGCTCGGCGGTGGCGGGGCCTTCCGCCCTTCGTCGGCTCAGGCGGGCGAGGAGCGGGAGGCGGTAATCAGGTGGGCGGACGAGCCCTCGCCGGTGCCAACACCGCGCTGGGGGGGCGTTATCGTCTGCGACGAGCCGAACGAGGAAGAAGAGGACGCGGGGAGTGACGACCCGATGGACACGGACTGAGCAGAGCGGCCATTTTGAGAGGCGGGGAAAGCGAATGAGCAGAGGGGGGGCGAGCACCCACGGGACGTGGGTGTTGTCGCGATCCGCGACGGGTAAAACGCGTTGCCCCATGCGCTATCGGCTGATCAAAGTGCTCCGCGGGGTCGCTGCCGTCTCCTGGCGGGAGCGCGCAACGCGTGGAGAAGAAGCGCCTCACGGAATGACGGCGGGATGATACCGCGCTCCAAGAAGCAGAAAGCGCACGAACAGAGATGGCAGCTGCCCGTGCCGCATGCAGGCACGCGGGCAAATGGCATAGCGCCATGCGCTGTCTGTCGGCTTAGCAGTTCGCCTACGCGTGGTCGCTGCAGGGAGGGGGATCCGCGCGGGATGCGCCTCGTGCTGCTGCCGGTGTGGATCGGGGGAGCAACTTTCCGAGGCGGCGAAAGAAAGCTCGGTTCAGGTAGGAGGACCATTCCCTCGGGCTCCGCAGTCCGTCGTTCGGCGTTGGTGGGGCTCCGCCACCCAAGTCGTCTACGCGTCGCAGTCGAACTGGGAGGAGGGGGGAGGGGTTTGCCGCGGCGTTAGAAGAGGGTGGTAGGACGGCGAGCTGGTGCCTCGACTATTCTACGCTGGCTCAAGATCTGCCCCTTTGGCCCTGTGCGTATCACAAGTCCTCCCGAAACCAGCCGGGACAATAACAGCAGAGCACAAGTCGACGGCGCACCGAATTGCAGACCGAAGCCATGTCTCGCCCTACGTACATTTTCCGCCTGGGCGGACTGGCGGCAGGCGAGCTGGCCGCGCTGGAGCAGAAGCTGCGAATGCATGATGACGGGCGCGAGGTGCACCAGCCGCTCTTGGACCTCGACCAGCTCCACCGGGAGATGAACGCGCCAACCTACTTCGGGCCCGTGCGGGACTGGAGGGACGTGGAAGAGCCCGACCAATTGGAGAAGTGCATGGAGGAGCTGTCCAACTTCGTTAAGGAGGTGCCGTTTCCCACGGGGCAGGAGGCGCGGAATCACCTTGCGACGGTGACCTGGGTTGAGTACTTCTTCCAGGAGGTCCCCAACGACATGCCGCTCTGTAATGCGATCTTGAACCGGTACATCCGCGTGGCGGAGCTGCTCTACTACAACATCAACAACGAGGAGTTGATGAAGGGTGTCGGACTGCTGCTCCAACCGGCCGGGGGGACCGAGATGCAGCGGGCCATCTTCTATACCTTCTTCCACCTCTTCCCGGAGCTTCGCAATGCGGAGGGGGACGATATTGGCTGGGTGCGCTACGCGGCCAAAATCCAGATCGAGAAGGGGTGGGACAGGGTTGGCGACTGGCGCTACTGAGACGAGAGAGAGAAAAGCGCGATGTGCTCTCTCTGCGGTTTTGGCGCGCGGGTGACGCGCGCGTGGTGCGGTCTTCGGCCACCCGCGCTACAGAAGTGGGCGCACGGAGACCTGTCCAGTCGCGTCTCAAGGCATTTCGCCATGCGCTCTCGCCTTGTCAGGTGTGCCTACGCGTGGTCGCTGCAGAAGGCGAGCAGAACGCGTCTCGAGCCCCGGACGGTGTGGAAGGCGAGAGATCATCGGAGTCGGATGCTCACGGTATGCGTATCGGGAGCCGTCGCAACAGCATCGGCGACGCAGAAGAAGAACAAGAACCCGGGGAGATGCGGTAGAAGGGAAATGGGATGATACACCGCGTCATAGGACACGAGGGTAGACCATTCTATACCGCACTCCACGAAGCACAGAGCGCACGAACAGACATGGCAGCTGCCCGTGCCGCATGAAGGCGCGCGGGCCAATGGCATAGCGCCATGCGCTGTCTGTCGGCTTAGCAGTTCGCCCACGCGTAGTCGCTGCAAGGAGCTGGATCCGTCTCGTGTTGGCGCGGGATGTGCCTCGTGATGCTGCCGGTGTGGATCGGGGGAACAACTTTCCGAGGCGGCGAAAGAAAGCTCGGTCCAGGTAGGAGGACCATTCCCTCGGACTCCGCCCGCAGTCCGTCGTTCGGCGTTGGTGGGGCTCCGCCACCCAAGTCGTCTACGCGTCGCAGTAGAATGCCGGAAGTCCATCTCCGCTGTCGGCCCGGTGCGAATATCGAGACGTCCCGTGAACCGCGGCGGCGACGATCGGGGACGGGTAAGGGGAGGGGGGGGGAGGAGGGGAGGGGCTCTCTGACGATGGGACGCCCTGCTTTACCGAAGCCGTTCCACTTTTCGAACGCGGGACCCCCCCCGGCGGACCGAGAAAATACGTCACTTGGACGACGCAGCACCAGACTTTCCCGAAGCTTTTTCACTTTATGCTGGCCGCATCTTCCAGCGGCCAGAAAAAACACAACACTTGAGCGACGG